>Ga0209082_1000328_pt1 | contig 18645 bp, 12 predicted proteins | sample ColdCreekSource_FD_184127 | JGI IMG/M metagenome (GOLD analysis project Ga0209082, IMG submission 184127) | Groundwater microbial communities from Cold Creek, Nevada to study Microbial Dark Matter (Phase II) - Cold Creek Source (SPAdes) (version 3) | ecosystem: Environmental > Aquatic > Deep...
CGGGTTTCCTGAACCATCACGGAATGAAGATAGGCGGTTGCCACGAGCCACGGCATAAATGCGGCGTTTTCCACCGGGTCCCACCCCCAATATCCGCCCCAGCCGAGTTCGTAATAGGCCCAATACCCGCCCATCAGAATACCGGTGGTGAGCGCCAACCATGCAACCAATGTCCATCGTTGGGTTGCTTTGATCCATTCCTCCCCCAGCCGTCCCGAAAAAAGGGCGGCCATCGCAAATGAGAATGGAACCGACAGACCGACATATCCCAGATAGAGCATTGGGGGGTGAACCACCATGGCCGGGTCTTGCAGAAGCGGGTTGAGGTCTTTTCCATCCAGCGCCGCTGGGATTAACCGCTCAAACGGGTTGGAGAGGAAGAGGACCAGAAGTAAGAATCCGTGCATCAAGACAGATTCGATCATGATGAGATAGGGCATCGCGGCCGATTCTGTTTTCCAGTGAAGAATCACCGCCAACATTGAAAAGAGAGAGAGTATCCAAACCCATAACAACAAGGACCCTTCATGCCCGCCCCACAAACCGGCCACTTTGTAGAAGATGGATAATCGGCTGTTTGATGTAGCGGCGACATATTGGACGGAATAGTCCATCGTCACATAGGCATAAATCATCGCTGCCATTCCGATGGAAAGGAGGACGAAGTTCGCAATCACCGCTTGGCGACCGACCGACCCCCAAAGGGGGTTTCCTCTTTTTAGTCCGATGAGTGGAGAGGCGATCCCAACCACCGACAGGGCCAGCGCCATCATCACGGCAAAATGTCCAATCTCTATTATCACAGGGTGTATCTTCCCACAATTTTTATCGGTGTGTCATAAAAATCAGGGAACATTATGAAGACAACCGTGAAAAAAGTAAAGAAAGAACCTTTTCCGATATGGGATGAGTCTGAAGGGCTGGGTGTATTTCCTTAAACCCAATAATACGTTTAAACGGATGGATGACAGGATCAAAAAAATAAGCGATAATAAATTGGTCTGTAAGCGACGAACAACAATGCCAGTCTGGATGGATCGGCAGCCGAACTGTACAAGTTATTTTAGGCCAGCCCATAAGCCAACTCTCTTAAGGAACTCGGAAAATATAGAACAATGGACATCATCATTAAAGGCGCACGAGAGCACAACCTGAAAAATGTAGACCTCTCCATCCCTCGCGATAAGCTGGTGGTCATCACCGGCCTCTCCGGTTCCGGAAAATCATCACTTGCCTACGACACACTCTACGCAGAGGGACAGCGGCGGTACGTCGAATCGCTTTCCGCCTACGCCCGCCAATTTCTGGATCAAATGGACAAGCCAGACGTCGATTCCATTGACGGGCTTTCCCCCGCCATCTCCATCGAACAGAAAACAACCGGACGCAACCCTCGTTCCACCGTCGCCACCGTCACCGAAATCTACGACTATTTTCGTCTCCTCTTCACCCGAATCGGTATCCCTTTCTGTTTTCAATGTGGAAAACCGATTACTGCACAAACGATCCAACAGATGGCCGATCAGATCATGCAGTATTGCCCCGGAGAGAAGATTCAAATTCTGGCGCCGGTGATCCGAGATCGAAAAGGAGAGTACAAAAAAGAGCTGCTTGCCATTCAGCAAAAGGGGTTTTCACGGGTTCGGATAGACGGAACGATGCTGGATCTTTCTGTTCCCGGCCATCCGCTGATTCAAGATAAAAATAAGAAACATACCATCGAAGTGGTGGTAGACCGTCTTGTCATAAAAGAAAATCTGGAGCGTCGCCTGGCCGATTCATTGGAGCTCGCCGCAAAGATGGGTGACGGGATTGTGGCGATTTTACGAGAGTCTGGTGCGGGGGAGCAGAGTGAGGCGCTCTTTTCGGAACACTTGGCCTGCATTGCTTGCGGGGTCAGTTATCCCAAAATGGAGCCACGCATTTTCTCATTCAATTCCCCCCACGGGGCCTGTCCCGCCTGTCACGGATTGGGGACGACCCTTGATGTAGACCCCAACAAGGTCATCCCAGACCGGCAATTGAGCTTGCGAGAGGGGACTATTCGGCCATGGGACAAAAGGGGAAGCGGTTTTCATTTTCCCATCCTCGAGGCCCTTTGTGCCCATTTTGAAATAGATATGCGGATGCCGTTTTGTGAGTTGTCCGATGCCCATCAGAAAATCATTTTATATGGATCGGGAAAAGAGGTCGTCCAGTTTCATTATGATCAAGACGGAAAACGAGAACGGTATCATCGGCCATTTGAAGGGGTGATTCCCAATCTGGAACGACGCTACAAAGAAACCGACTCCAATTACATGAAAGAGGAAATAGAGATGTACATGGGGGTCAATCGTTGTCCCACCTGTAACGGGGATCGCCTGAAACCGACGAGTCTCGCGATCAAGATTGGTGGACAGTCCATCGCCGACTTAACTCGGCTCACAATTGGCGAGGCGTTGCGGTTTGTCACGGACCTTCCACTCACCCGCAAGGAAGAGCAGATCGCCCGTCGAATGATGAAAGAACTGCGGGAACGCCTTGGGTTTCTCGTGAACGTGGGGGTTGATTATCTGACCCTTGATCGTCCGGTCGCAACACTCTCCGGCGGGGAAGGTCAACGGATTCGGCTTGCGACCCAGATCGGCTCTTCGCTGGTCGGTGTTCTCTATATTCTGGATGAACCGAGCATCGGTCTCCATCAACGAGACAATGTCAGACTGCTCAATACCCTTCGCAGATTGAGGGATTTGGGGAACACTGTTCTGGTTGTGGAGCATGATGAAGAGACGATCCTATCTGCAGATTGGGTGATTGATGTGGGGCCTGGCGCCGGTATTCATGGTGGAGAGATTGTGGCACAGGGAACCCCGGCCAGCCTCATCAAGAACAAACGTTCCCTCACTGGTCGGTATCTGGCCAAAACCATGACTGTCTCTCTCCCTGTGAGGCAGCGGAAGGGGACGCATTTTCTTCGACTGGCCGGGGTTTCTGAAAATAACTTAAAACAGATCAACGTTGAGATTCCGATCGGATTGTTCACCTGTGTCACCGGCGTCTCCGGGTCTGGAAAATCAACCCTGGTGCTGGATGTCCTCTACAAGTCTCTTGCCCAGAAGTTATACCGATCAAGCGAGAAACCGGGCGCCTATCAGTCGCTTGAGGGGATGGAATATATAGACAAGGTCATCCATATAGACCAGTCCCCCATTGGTCGAACACCTCGATCGAACCCTGCCACGTATACCGGTCTTTTTACCTTTATTCGTGACCTCTTTGCAGCGCTTCCGGAATCGAAGATGCGGGGATACAAGGCCGGACGATATTCTTTTAATGTGAAAGGGGGGCGGTGCGAGGCCTGTCAGGGGGATGGTCTGATTCGGATTGAAATGCACTTTTTGCCCGACGTTTATGTGTTGTGTGAAGTCTGTAATGGAAAGCGGTACAACAGAGAGACGTTGGACATGCACTACCGTGAGAAAACCATTGCCGATGTGCTGGCGATGCGGGTGTCAGATGCGATGGCGTTTTTCAAGGCGATTCCAGTGATTTATAATAAATTGACAACGCTGGACGAGGTGGGATTGGGATATATCACGCTGGGACAGTCGGCCACGACCCTTTCCGGCGGTGAAGCCCAACGGATTAAACTCTCCAAGGAGTTGTCCAAACGGGCCACCGGACGGACCTTGTATGTTTTGGATGAGCCGACAACAGGGCTTCATTTCGCCGACATCCAACGTCTGTTGGAGGTGTTGAATCGGTTCGCCGAGTCGGGGAACACAGTCGTGGTCATCGAACACAATCTGGATGTGATTCGGAATGCCGACTGGATCATTGATCTGGGGCCGGAGGGGGGATCGAAAGGTGGGGAGGTGATAGCGGTCGGAACACCGGCTGAGGTTGCCAAAGTGGCCGCGTCTTATACAGGGCAGTTTCTGAAAAACAGGGCCATCAATAAAGAGAGGCCATGTCGTCGAAGTCTCTGATCTCTTCTCGCATAAACTTTTTGAGTTTTTTTATTAGGTTGCCTTCCAGTTGTCGAACCCGTTCTTTTGAAATTTTATATTTCTGTGCAAACGTTTCGAGTGTTGTTGGGTTGTTCGACAAGATTCGATTGGTCAAAATGTCGGCCTCTCTTGGCTTGATCGTGAGAGAAAACGCTTGTAGTTTCTCCTGAAAAATGGTTTGCAATTGTTCTCGTGCCAGGCGTTCATCCACCGCTTCCTCATGGGAGGGGAGGGTCTGTTCCAGCGGCTCATCCGAATCGGTGTGATGGGGCATGTCTAACGAAAGGTCGCGCACGGAGATTCGGTGTTTCATGTCAGCCACATCACTCTCTTTGACATTCAAGCGGGTTGCCAGCAGACGATTGGTCGCTTCATATCCCAATCGTTGTAGTCGCTCCCGTTCCTTGGAAAGCTGGAAAAACAATTTTCGTTCCGTATCGTTGGTTCCTATTCTGATGAGGCTCCAGTTTTCGATGATATATTTTAAGATGGAGGCACGAATCCACCATGTCACATAAGGAGCGACACGGACGTTCCGATAAGGGTCAAATTTTTTTATCCCGTGCATCAGTCCGATATTTCCTTCCTGGATGATGTCCATAATGGGAAACGGGAGGTGTTTGTATCGCATGGCAATGGAGACAACGAGACGCAGGTGAGAGAGTACCAATTGCGTCACGGCATGTAGGTCCCCTTCTTCCATATACTTCAGGGTGAGCCGTTTTTCTTCTTCCGGGGTGAGGAAAGGGTATTTACGAACTTCTGCAAGATAGCGGTGAAGTGGATCAGAGATGGCAACCGTGTAGCTTTCCGGCATCTTGTCCGTTTCTTCTTCCTCCTCGGGATCAAGGATCGGATCAAGGACTACATTCTGGTCATCCATGTTTTCAGCGGTGTCCATCTCTTGCACTATATCATGAGTGGATAGAGGGACTCATCATTCTTGACAAATCCCATCTAAGCCCGTATTTTACCCGCGAAGCCCCTTGATAGAGCCGCTAGCTCAGTTGGTAGAGCATCGCCCTTTTAAGGCGGGTGTCCTGGGTTCGAGTCCCAGGCGGCTCACGTTTGGTTCTGTGGTCTCAGTGTATCCATTCCGCACAGGGATGGTTTCTCATGGAGTCATTTTTGAATGGGTCCTCTCATCAATAACCTCATTGAGCTCTATCGCCACTCTTTTCCTAATGCGTCGGAGGGCACCCTTTTTGTATACGGATTTCTCTTTTCGTTGGTTCCGTGGGGGGGCATGCTGATACGGAACTATTGGGTTCGGGTAAAGACCGCCCCGATTAACCGCATCTTGAATGCGGCGAAAGAGGCCTTTGAGACCAGAAACTATGTCCGTTCCGGTGAACTGTACGAAAAAGCCGATTGGATGGATGACGCCGTTGATGCCTACAAAGAAGGGGGCGCTTATCATAGGGTGGCTTATATTTATGAAAGAAAAGGACAGTGGGTGAACTCGGCAAAATTTTATCAGATGGCCAATGACAGCGAAAAGGCGGCCATGATGTTCCAAAAGGGGGGACAATACGCAGCCGCTGCACTTCAGTATAAAAATCGGGGGGACATGATAAAGGCCGCTGCTATGTACGAAGTAGTGCAGGATTGGGTCAGTGTGGGAGAGATTCATGAAGCTCGGTTGCATGCCTTTCGTCAGAAAACGCCCTATGTTACAAACGAATCGGAAGAAGGAAAGGAATTTCGAAAAATGGCCAAGATGGCTGGAGAGGCCTATTTGAAGGCCAAAGCATACAAAAGAGCGGTTGAACTCTTTTCAGAAGGGGGTCTGTACGAGATTGCCGCCGAAGCGGCCGTTCTCGGAGGAGAAAAGGAAAAGGCGGCTCAACTTTACCTGGACCTCCGGCAATTTGAGAAGGTTATCTCGTTATATGGTCAGATCGGAAAACAACAAGAGGGATATCGGCTCGTTGCAAAACAACTTCAATCCATGGGAGAAACCCTCGCAGCGATTGATATATTCAAAAATGGAGAGTGCTGGATTGATACAGCCGAGTTATACGAAAAAATGGGGGAGAAGGAGCAGGCGGCGGAGATGTTCATGAAGGGGGGCGATTATCACTATGCTGGAGAGCTTTTTCTTTTTTTAGAAAACTGGGAATCGGCTGCGCTCGCCTTTGCAAAAGGGGGAAGGTTTCAGGAAGCGAGTGACCTTTTTTTACGATTAGACCGATTGGCGGATGCCGCCAGAATGTTGGAACAGGTTGGAAGCTATTACGAAGCAGCCCAACTTTTTAAGCAGCACGATCAATGTGATGACGCCATTTCTGCATTAAAAAAAGTGACCGCCGCGTCACCCCACTACTACCCGGCGATGTTGATGCTAGGATCCCTCTTAAGTGATAAGGGGATGACAAATGAGGCCCTTTCACACTATCAGGAGGTAATTTCCAAAGAGGTCTTCTCCATTCATACTACGGAATTTCACTATCAAATGGCACTGCTTTACGAAAAAAAGAAGGAGTATGAGGAAGCGCACACACTGTATGAAAATATTCTTTCGGAGAACCACCACTACAAAGATGTCCGCGCCCGAAACGATGTCATCAAAAAGGCGCTGACTGTGGTGAAGAAGGCGATGGAGACCCAAATGGTCACCCGGCGGGAAACCACCTTTGCCATCCCCAAAATCGTATCGGTCGGGGAGACCTCGCGTTACACCCTATTGAAAAAAATAGGAGAGGGTGGAATGGGAGCGGTTTACAAGGCAGAAGATGCCTTCTTAAAACGGGTGGTGGCCTATAAGCGTTTCCACGATTCGATTACCTCTAAGGAAGGTATACTGGACAGTCTGTTACAAGAGGCCAGGATCGCGGCTTCACTCAACCATCCGAATCTGGTGACCTTGTACGATGCCGGGAACAATGACGGGGGAATATTCATTACGATGGAATTTATTGACGGCGTCACTCTGAAGAACTACTTAGAGACCAACCATCCGTCCCTCAGCGAGTTAATCGGCATGATGCAAGAGATTTGCCACGGGGTGGCGTATGCGCACGACCACAACGTCATTCATCGAGACTTAAAACCGGAGAATGTGATGGTGACGCCCGACCACCGGATCAAGATTATGGATTTTGGATTGTCCAAGTTCGCCTCCGAGGCCAAAACCACGACTCAATCTGCCCTGCTGATCAAAGGAACCCCGCTTTATATGGCCCCGGAGCAAATTTTGGGAAATGAGATCAATTATCAAACCGACATCTACTCTTTAGGATGTACCTTCTATAGAATGATCGTGGGACATCCCCCTTTTACAGAAGGGGACATTTACTATCAGCATCTTCACGCCTCCCCCATCTCCCCCAGGATACTCAACCCATCTTTGTCGGATGGCATAGTGGACATCGTCATGCGGTGTCTTGAAAAAGAAGGGAAAAACAGATTCACGAGTGTTACGGAAATCATCACGCTATTGGAGCAGATGGTCTGACGCGCTGCATGATTCCCTTCTCCGTCCTTGTGAGCACCTTTCAACGCCTCGAAGAAACATCTGAACGGCTGAAGATGTTTGAGATCCTCGCCAACCTCTTCCAACAGTCGAGTGTCGAAGAGATTGATAAAATCGTCTATTTCTGCCAAGGGGAACTGCTCCCTTCTTTTCATGGCGTTGAGATGGGGATGTCGGATAAATATCTGATTCGGGCGATTGCGAAAGGGAGTGGGGCGCTTCCAGAACAGGTGTCAGTGGCTTACCAAGAACGTGGCGATATCGGTTCGGTCGCGGAGCGGTTCTTCGGAAGTCCAGAAACTGAAAGTGAGATCAGCGTGGTGGGGGTCTATGAAGCGGTCTATCAAATTGCGATGCTCGTAGGCGAAGGAAGTGTTGAAAAAAAGATGGATGCCCTCGCTCGGCTCTTTTCTTCTGTTTCCGGGATGGAGGCAAAATATATTGCACGATTTGTGGTCGGAAAACTTCGTCTCGGTGTGGGGAATGCCACGTTGTTAGAGGCGTTGGCCGCGTCCAAGGGGGAAAGAAAATGTCGTGTGGCACTCAATCGGGGCTACCACGTTACATCTGATTTGGGAGAGGTTGCCAAAACGTTTTACCAATTCGGTATTGAAGGTATTCGTCAGCTTTCGGTCAAAGTCGGCTCTCCGATTCAGCCGGCGCTTTGTGAACGGCTCTCCTCGGCGGAGGAAATTATTCGGAAAATTGGCCGTTGTTCGGTGGAAATGAAATACGATGGGCTTCGCTGTCAGGTACACAAAAATGGTTCCAATGTCATTTTATTTTCCAGAAGCATGGAGCGGACAACACCGATGTTTCCAGAAATTGTCGAAGCAATCCAGATGTTCTTGCCCAACGACACTTTGATTATCGAAGGGGAAGTGTTGGCGTTTGATGAGGCAAGTGGCACGCTTCTACCGTTTCAGACGACCATGCAGAGGAAAAGAAAACATGGCATTGGTGAGAAGGCACGCGCCTATCCGCTCAAACTTTATGCTTTTGACCTTCTCTACCACAATGGCGTAGACTACACGGAGAGGGGTTACAGGGAACGGCGTGGACAACTTGAGCGGTTGGTTCCCAAAAATCCGGTAATTGAATTGTCACAGGTTGTTGAGACGGAAGATTCCCATGTGGTTGCGCATGTTTTTGAAGCGGCTGTTGAGCAGGGGTTAGAAGGCATTATCGCGAAGCGTCTGGATGCGCCTTATGCGTTAGGCTCCCGAAACTTTAATTGGATTAAATTAAAACGGAGCTATAAGGGCGCCCTGTCCGACTCGCTTGATCTTGTCATCGTCGGCTATAATCGCGGTCACGGTCAACGGGCACGATGGGGGATGGGAACTGTCTTGGCCGCCGTCTACGATTCGGTGACGGACCGCTATCAAACAGTTTCCAAAGTGGGAACCGGTTTTTCTGAAGAGGCGTTGTGTGCGCTTAAAATTTTACTGGATGATCATCTTGTCAGTGAAAAACCAAAAGAGGTGGATTCCCTGATGGTTCCAGACCAATGGGTCTGCCCAAAATATGTTATATCTGTTTTGGCGGATGAAATCACACGTTCTCCGAATCATACCGCCGGGCGGGGTGAAGACGGAATGGGATATGCACTTCGGTTTCCCCGCGTGCAGGGTTTTGTTCGAGAGGATAAAAAGGCTCGGGATGTAACCGATACGTCGGAAATCATCGCCATGTTCAACAAACAAAAACGGGTCGCAATATAAGGAAGTGTAGGTAAGGTATGTCATACAAAATTCGTGTTGAACGAAAAGGAGCGATTCTTCCGGTCATGACGTTGTCTGAAAAATGGACGGAATGGGTTGTCGAGCGTCAAAAGCAAATTGGGTATGGCGTGGGAATACTGTTTGTGCTTCTGCTTGTCATAGGGGGAGGAAGATTCTACCTGTATCGCGCAGAAGAGAAAGTAAAAACGGAGGTTTATGAGGCGTTTGCCCTTGCCCATCTAAAACCCGATATGCAGTCCGAAAACAAAGAAAAAAAAGAAGAAGTGATGGCGAGACAAAAAAAGGCATTGGCACTTTATCAGGATATCCTGAAGAATTATGTGAATGTCCCTCCGTCCGTTCAATATGAAATTGCCAACCTCAACTTTGAGTTAAAAGAGTATGATACGGCAGACAAGGAGTACGAACTGTTTCTGACGCATTACCCGAAAATGACCGAATGGATCCCCTTGGCACAGATGAAGCGTGGATATATTCAACAAATCAAGGGCAACCAAGAGGCAGCTCGGAAGGAATTTCAAAAAACCTATGAAATAAAGGACGGGGTCAGTCAGGACTTTGCGGGATACGAGATGGCGCGATCGTTGGAGGGTGACAACAAAAAAGAAGAAGCAATTAAGCTATTCAAGAAAATATCAGAAGATTATAAAGAATCGGCTTGGGGGACAGAAGCCAAGGCAAGACTTCTTATTCTGGAACCACCCGTTCCCACCACAGAAACCTCTTCGCAGTCGGTGGAACCGGTTTTGATCCCTGTATCGACACCATCCGTAACAGCAAACCCTGCCCCTATGTCACCGATTCCGCTCTTGATCCCCCCCACCATGCCCATTCCAACGCCGGCAACACAGGGGGAATGATCTGCCTGATGAAATTGGTTGTCTTCCTACTCTGGATGTTTTTTACTGCATCAAACCTGCAAGCAGCGCCGAAAATACCGGTCGTTGTCACCCTCTCTGTTCTAAAAGAATTTACGGAACAGATCGGTGGCCCACAGGTTCAAGTCACCTCTTTGATGACAGGGTTGGAGGGAGAGCATACCTACACCCCAAAACCGAGTGACGTCATCGCCCTCCACAACGCCAAACTTTTGGTAAAGGTGGGACTTGGATTGGAGGTGTGGGTTGCGGCTTTGATAAAAAATGCCGACCGCACTGATCTTCCCGTGGTGACGACATCAAGCGGTGTGCCTCTGCTTCGCAATAACGTCACCGAGACGAAGGGTGAAAGGGATGGGAGGGGCAATCCACATATCTGGCTTGATCCTGAAAATGTGAAGATCATGATGCGGCATATCACCAACGGATTGATACAGATTGATCCCGCACATCAATCCGATTATCTGGCTCGTCAAGCGGCTTATTGGGGCATGTTGGAAGCGACGGAGGCAGCCCTCATTAGAAAGGTTCAGGGTCTACCCAATAAAAATATAATCGTTCATCATGATGCCTGGCCTTACTACACACGCAGATTCGGGTTTCAAATTCAAGGCCATATTCTCGTGCAAGTGGCACAGGAGGCGTCTGCGCAACATATGGCCGCCCTGATTAAAAAGATCAAGCGGGATAAAATCAGGGTTATCGTCTCCGAACCTCAATTACATCCACATCTCCCTCAGATGTTGGCCGATGAAACTGGCGCCCATCTGGTGATCCTTTCGCCGTTACCCGGCGCCCTTCCGGGCACGGAGCGGTATATTGATTGGCTGCGTTATACAACGGAAACGCTCGTCGCCGCACTGGCCATTCCGTAGAATTTGTTTTGGGTGCCTCTAAAAACCGTCGCGAACTTCCTCGAAATTCATGTAACTGCTCAGGTCGCTTCTATTTTGGCCCAGGACAAGGCGCGAGGAGCGCAGAACCGCAGCGTATAGGGATATACGTGAGGATTCGAGCACCACAGCAACGCAGTCATGGGCCAAAAGGGGAGTGACCTGAGTAGTTACAAATTGATTATCATTCCGGTTCGGGGGTATACTCCCTCCATCTTTTGATGGAAAGGGGGAGAACCCTATGACGGCAGTAGGAGCAACAGTGAACATGCCAATACCGGAGGTCGTTGCGAAGGAAATTGATGCGTTCGGCATTTGGGTGGAACGGCTGAAACACAACGAGATCCCCGAAGAAAAGTTCAAACGATTTCGGCTTCAGAACGGCATCTACGGACAACGACAGGCCGATACTCAGATGGTTCGTGTCAAAATACCGTCTGGGCTTTTGAACGCAGAAAAACTCCGTTGCCTCGCCGATATTGCGGAACACTATTCCACAGGAAAAGGACATGTCACCACTCGGCAAGATATGCAGTTTCACTTCGTTCGTTTGGAAGATGGAGCCGCTGTCATGAGGCGACTGGCCGAGTCCGGCTTAACCACACGAGAGGCCTGCGGCAACACCGTCCGAAACGTAACGGCCTGTCATCTCGCCGGCGTCTGTCCGACCGAGTTGTTTGACGTCACCGAGATTTCTGAAAAGGTGGCCTTTCACCTCCTTCGCAATCCAATCAATCAGGACCTTCCTCGTAAATTCAAAATCTCCTTCTCCGGGTGTCAAACCGAGTGTGGCTTGGCCGCTATTCACGACATCGGTTTTATCGCGGCGATTCGAGAAAGGGAGGGAGCAACCGAATATGGATTCAAAGTGTTGGTGGGAGGGGGGCTTGGGTCCAGCCCGAAATTGGCCAAACTCTACAGTGAGTTTCTTCCCCTCGACGAGATATTGCCACTCTGTGAAGCGATCCTGAAAATTTTCGATGCGCATGGTGACCGCAAGACAAGAAGCAAAGCGAGAATGAAATTCGTTGTCGAAAAATGGGGAATTGTGACATTTAAAAGCAGGGTAGCCGAGGAGATTGCAATTCTAAAAGCGTCCGGCGCCCACTATCCAGCGTTACAAGGATGTGTGAAGAGGAAGGAGTCACCTCCCCTTCCTCTTCCGATGATTCCGAATTCTCAGATGGGCGGCGATGCGTCATATGAACAGTGGGTCCACACAAATGTCGTCCATCAAGCCGATGCGATCACCTGTTCCGTTCAGGTCAAATTGAACTTAGGAGATATTACGTCATCACAACTGAGGGGGCTTGCGAACATTTGCGATCAATTCTCCCCTCACAGTGAAATTCGTGCGACGCATCAACAAAATTTTATTCTGCATCGTATCGATCGAGAAGCCCTGCCCCGCCTTCATGTCGCATTGGGTAAAATCGCCCTCGCTGAGGCAGGTGCCGAGCGGGTAGTGGATGTCATCGCCTGCCCCGGCTCGGACAGTTGTCAGCTCGCGTTGACCTCCTCGATGGGGGTCGGCGCCGAGATTCAGAATGAATTTTCACAAAACCTTCCCGACTATGGGGATTTGACAGGGCTTCGTATACGGATTTCGGGCTGCCCCAATTCCTGTGGGCATCATCACATTGCCGGAATCGGTTTTCATGGTGTTGGGAAAAAGATCAATGGCAGGCTTGTCCCGCATTATCAACTCCATCTGGGGGGCGGGGTGAGCGCAGATCGGGCCGTCATCGGCCATTCCAAACTAAAACTCCCGGCAAAAAATGTCCCAAAGGCCGTGATGGAGATGATTCGAATTTTTCGGGAAAAACGGAAGGAGGGGGAGCTATTCAATACTTTTGTCGAACGTTATGGACGAGAGGCGATTGTGGCGCAATTGGAGCCGTTCACAAAAATGATGAGCCACCATTCGGTAGAGGCGTATTACCGGGATTATAAAGGGGAAAGTGATTTCTCTTTAGACGACCTCGGACCTGGGGAATGTGCCGGAACGGTGATTGACCTGATGGAAAACCTCCTGCGAACCAGTCGTCAGGCTATTGATGAAGCGCGTGATCAGGTGGCGCATCAGCAATCTCAAGCTGCACCCGTCGCGATTGAGACGATTCGGCGGGCGATTCTTCGTAGTGCCCGTGCGTTGTTGATTCCCTTTGGGGTGGATTCGATAAACGACGGAGAGATACTGAAAGAGTTTCAACACAAATTGGTGGAACAAGGGCTTCTGTCAGAACGGTTTGAACAGTTCACAGAAGACTTAGGGGAATGGGCAAAGGCGCCTCTATTACAGAAGGATCTCCAAGCAATCTTTGAAAATGCGGTGCTCTTTGTGACGGAATGCAGAGAGGCATATGACCGGCTGGATGCCAATTTCAAGCTCCGTAAAAGAGAGGAGACCATTTCAGCCGTTCAAAAAGAGGATGCAATGCAGACAGATAAAAAGATAGATGTGAAGCTGAACCTTGCAGGGGTGATGTGCCCCATGAACTTTGTTAAAACAAAATTGCAACTGGAAGAGATGGAGACGGGGCAACTCCTCGAGGTCGTCATAGACGATGGAACAGCGGTCAAAAATGTCCCCCGAAGCGTCAAGGCGGAGGGTCATAAAGTGTTGAATTTGACCCAACTACCGGACGGTCATTATAAAATGCTCATTGAGAAGGTATAGAGGTGCCTTAGCGAAGGTGGTATGGGTATTCCTGCCTGTACTGAAAACAGGTGGACAGGACACCCCGCACTCCCATGTCCATTTTAGAGCCATTTTATATCAAGAAGGAACCGTATTATCAGCCGGTGGGACAGGAGGTCGCACTCTTCAGGGCGGCTTCCGAGATTCATCGTCCGGTCATCCTAAAAGGCCCCACAGGCTGTGGGAAGAGCCGGTTTGTCTCTTACATGGCCTATCGCCTCAATCGGCCGCTCATCACCGTCGCCTGTCATGAAGACCTCACTGCGTCCGATCTGGTCGGACGGTATCTCTTGCAAGGGGACCAAACGGTTTGGTCGGACGGGCCTCTTGCCCTCGCCGTCAAACATGGGGCGATCTGCTATTTAGACGAAGTGGTTGAGGCCCGAAAGGACACCACCGTTGTCATCCATCCGCTGACCGATGACCGCAGAATCTTGCCGATTGAAAAACGGGGTGAGGTGGTGGCGGCATCAGACGATTTCATGCTGGTCATGTCCTACAATCCAGGCTATCAGAGCATTCTCAAAGAGCTGAAACAGAGCACACGACAGCGATTCATTGCGTTGGAGTTTCAATATCCTCTTAAACAGACAGAGATTGAAATTGTGACCCACGAGGCCGCGGTCCCGGAAGAGACGGCTCGCTTGCTGGTGGCCATTGGTGAGAAGATGCGGAACTTAAAAAACCATGGGCTGGGGGAGGGAATCAGTACGCGTCTCTTGATCTATGCCGGCCAGCTCATCCAGAAAGGGATTCCTCCACACAATGCCTGTCAAGCGGCCATGTCGGATGCGATGAGCGACGACCTCACGATACGTCAAACCCTTCAGGACATCGTAAAGAGTTTTTTCGCCACAACTTAGGGGTCTGTTCGGGTTGTGTAGGGGAGGGATGATGAATCGAATGGAGTTGATAGAATTGAGATGTTTCAGGCGTCAGGTCGCCTGTACTACGGGTTGAAGCCGGTTTCAGGCGCGGGCATCGACACCCTGGACAGCAGACGCTCATGACATGATTTCATATTGATTCTGATGTCGTTTCTTCGCGTCTGTTTGGAATCGTAAAAAAAAAGGTTGCCCCTTTTTCTTCTTCCGATTCCACCCAGATACGTCCGCCCAAACGATCCACTATTTTCTTGCAGATCGGGAGACCGATACCTGTGCCTGGGTATTTTGTTTGTGCATGTAATCGCTGGAAAGGAAGAAATATTTTTTCAAAATGGGCCGGGTTTATCCCAATCCCGTTGTCACACACCGAAAAAAGTGCCCCCCCTGCCTCTACCCATGGAGCAGTGGCATGACCATCGGATGGGAATACAGGCATCTCTTCCCCTGTGATTTCTATACGAGGAGGTTCCGGCCCATGAAATCGGAGGGCATTGCTAATCAAATTTTGGAACAAAATCGTCATCATCGTCTCGTCCATCATCACAGTTGGCATGGTATCGTAATCACAACGGATGACCCCATGGCTCTCCTGAATCATGGTATGCAAGTTGGCGACGGCATGCCTCACGGCGATGGCGCTATTCATCGAATGGATTTTCCCCTGTCTCACCCGTGTATATTCCAGCAATGCCTCAAGCATCTGGTTCATCCGATGGATATTTCCGGTTATCGCGGCAATGATATTATTTGCATCTTGGTCCAAACGGTTTTCATAGCGCTCTTTCAAAAGTTGTGCATAGATCGCCACGCCACGAAGGGGTTCTTTCAAATCGTGCGAAGCCACAATGGAAAACTGTTCAAGATCGGCGTTGATACGCGCAAGTTCGGCGGTTCGTTCCAAGACACGTTCTTCCAGTCGTGCCCTTGTCTGTGAAACTTCCTGCATTGACAATGTCAGCGCCCTTGCCATCCGATTAAACGTATGTGTCAGGTCCCCCAATTCATCTTCTCTTTTTGGGAAGACATGCGTTTCAATAACCCCATGTTCAATTTGTTCTGTCGCCTCTTTGAGAGAACGAATTCGGTTGGAGAATAGACGCGCAAAAACAAAGGCCACCCCCACTCCACTCATCAAAAACATGCCAGAGATCAGCAGAGAAATGAGTGTCATCACCTGGATGTTTTGCTTGACATGTTTTAGTGAAACGCCAAGCCGCACAGAGCCGATCTGGATTGTTGTGCCGGAGGGGATGCCGAGAAGAACTTCCTTTTGTCCTGTAATGGATTCTTTTTCTGGAGAAACAATGGGAGATTCTATTTCCAAGTCCTCATCTCTATTCTCCTCCACCCAAGCTTGGCCTTCCTTCAATTTGGAGCTGGCGAGCACTATCCCCGTGGCATCCAGGATGTGGATATAAATCACATCTCTCTGTTTTAGTGTGGATTGGATCAGGGGGTTCAATGATCGGAAGATATTTCGTGTCTCTACCCCCTTCACGGCGTTCTCAGCGAGGGTTTTTGATAGCATCTCTGACCGTAGTCTCATCTCAGACAAGACGAGTTTTTTGGCATTAAAGGCAAACCAGAAACCTAATCCGATACTAATGCCTGCAACAAGTAGGGCGGTAAAAATAAACAACTGAAAGAAGATGGTGATCCGAACAGGCTTCATCGGCTATCCAAACAGGAGCTTCTCCATTCGATCCATCAACAACTCTATTTTTATGGCCTGGTCGCTCCACTCGGCGCTACCCATGTGATAGAACCTCCGCAATGTCCCTTTAATTTCTCCATCAAGCGTGCCGTTCCTTTCAACCACATTCGAAGAAAGAAAGGTGTAATTAACATAGGCCGCTAAAAGACGTTCTTTTTTTTCTTTAATCTCATGTTCCGTTTTGGCCATTTTCAGGTTGAGACGCATGTCCAAATAAATGAGCTTCAAGACGGCTCTGTATACGTCTGGGGCCATTTTCTTGTTGATTGCAGCAAGGAGCGGTGATCTCGCATCTTGACCTAAATTCGTCTGTATGGCATCAAAGAGCGGGCTTAAAACACCGACCATCCGAAACAACATCCGAGACACTTCTTTGCTTTCCGTGAACTGGGCGGTGGTCAACAAGGCATCGTAAAACTCATACGGAGGGACGGGTATCCCCTGATACTGATCCTGGGCACGGCCGACCCCGGGGCGCAACAGGACGCAAAGCACCCAGATCAGCAGGAAAGGATAGGTAGTGCGTGTCTGCTTATTCCAAGCCATAACTGCCCAGGGCCGATGTCCCAGTATAGATAGTCACATTGACTGTAAGCACATAATCGGGCTCGTCTCTTGTGATACCAAAGGCATTGTCTACGCCGATGAAGACGTTTTTGCTGATACTTCCACCGATAAAGTAGGTGGCCGCTTGATTTCCATCGGTTGCATATTTCCACGACACACCGGTGAGGCCCCGTAGCCCAAAGCGGTAATAAAGACCGGGTTCCAGTTCGTGGTATTTGTACGTGTAGTCCGACGCACCTTGTGGTTTGGCGATAAAACCTTTATCGGTAAAGAGAATCGTCCAGTTCTCAATGTTCCTGAGGGCCTTGAATCCATACCGTATTTCTAGTGGTTCACTGTGAATGGATGGAAGGAGGTCGAGGTAAGGGGTAAATTGAAACGGTTCGTCCAGAATGCGATACTGCGCCCTGAATAACAGTTTATCAAGACGGAAGTCCTCTCGTTGCTGATCCCGGGTCACCAAGATAAGTTCTGTGGTAAACCGATCTGTTACACCATATTCAATTTCATAAATACTTTGTTGTGTGTCTTGTGTTGCATCCGACCAATCGGGGTATGTCGAGATGTTAATCAACTGGAAGACAAGTGATTCAGCCGGGTTGGTTGTCCGTCCCATGGTGAGTCGGGTCACATCACAGGGGAATTTTGAGGCAAAAGCAAGATCATCATGACTCCCGAAGACCCAGATCAGCGAGAGAAGAACTGTAAGACAGTAGGTCAACCTTTTCACTTTACCCTCCTTCATTTGGACTGCTTGTAATTTAAAGCCACCTGTTTTACAAAAACATGAAAAAACCATGCGATTCCTCACACATACTCCGGTGTGACCCTGTTGTCAATACAGATGCCGGCGTTCCCGCGTTGGCACAGCACTCCTTTTCCTAAATTTCCATCAGGCGATGAAGTTCGGCCAAATAAATACCTTCCTCCATAGGGCTGCCGCGGCGGACCGATCGGAAATAGATATCTCCCCAAATACCCGCCACCTTATGGATCGCTTCGTGACGGGAGTCTCCTTTTTCGACAAGCGACTTGACGAGCATCCCCACTTCTTCCGGATCACCAGAAGCGAGTTGCTGTTCGATGATGACGTGCAGACCGATGTGGACCAGCGGATTGACAACGTATCCTCCGATTTCCTGAGGTTGGAATGCGGCCTCTCCCTGCGGCCAGAAGGGATTAAACTCAGGGTGTGCGTCCATCGCATCCGAAACCATCTCGGCTTCCCCGAACAGTTTTTCGCCCTTTTTCTTTTTCTCCCAAACCTGTCCGTATGTTCGAGCGGCCTGCTTTGAAAAAAGTAAACTCACGTTGTCTCCTTATAAAATTTACAAGAACCAGTTTTAGGGCTTATTATTACCCACATCTTTTCCAATTTCATCCATTCCTCTCCCCAAGGGAGAGGAATAAAGGGGAAAATCATCTAAAATGAAACTTGTGGGTAATAATAAGCTCTTAGGGGTACCTTTATAAGGTCTTGAGATATTCCAGCAGATCAAGACGCTCCTCCTGCGTCAGGGCAGGCAAGGTCTTTCCGTTTGGCAAAAGCTTGGACATCGTCCCATATTCATGACCCGCATTACTATTCCCTTCAAATTCAGTTGAAAAAATAAAACCATCATAGCCGCTACTCACAAAACCAACCTTGAAAGGGTCGAACTCACGCGACCCCAGATGGAATGTTTCCGGACGGCGCGCCCCATCCTCCGGGTCACCCGAGCGCTTCTTTGGGAGCAAGAGGTCATAAAGTGTCGGGACAGAACCGTTGTGCAGATAGGGGGCGGTTGCCCAGA
>Ga0209082_1000331_pt1 | contig 18567 bp, 16 predicted proteins | sample ColdCreekSource_FD_184127 | JGI IMG/M metagenome (GOLD analysis project Ga0209082, IMG submission 184127) | Groundwater microbial communities from Cold Creek, Nevada to study Microbial Dark Matter (Phase II) - Cold Creek Source (SPAdes) (version 3) | ecosystem: Environmental > Aquatic > Deep...
CTGCGAGAGCAAAACCTAACATCGAATGCTTGAAGAGCTGTCTAACTGTCCGGGGCATATCGCCACCTTACACCAGCGCAGCGCCCCAGTGCACCCCGGAAAATGCGCAGTTGGTGCATGCAGGCATGTGTCCTTTTGTTGGGCACGGGACACTCCTGCATGCCAGTTTCGAGAGCGCGCTTTGCGCTGTTAGTCCACTGAAATCGCGGTGCTCTTGCGCGTCACGCAAAGCGCCACGTTTGTCTCGGCGGGTGCAGCCAATGGCTGCAGCCAACGTCGGCTAGACGAAACAATCCCTCAACGCGGGCTGAGCGCGCTGCGCCAGGTCTTGTCCAAGTAGCGGTGGCGACCCACGTAGCTCACCTGCAGGATGGCGTGTGGTGTCGATTTTGCGTCGGCCGCAAAGGCTCTGGTGGCGATCGGAATCTTCTCGGCTTCCGGGCCGCCCTCGAAGGCTTCGGCGAGCACACGGCCATCGACCTCGGGCACTGGCACATTGAGCAAAGTCAGCAGCGTAGGCAGCAAGTCCACGTTCGACACCGGTACCGGGCTGGTGAGCCCATGTTTGATGCCCGCGCCCCAAGCAAACCAAGTGTTGCGGACGTCGAACGGGCTCAGGTTGCCGTGACCTGATTCATCGCCGTCGCGCGGCCCTGTCACATCGTCTACGCGATAGCCATCGAGTGCTTGGCGACCGCGCGCCCCGTAACGGTTGAGCTCGGATGACCACGGGAAGCTGACGACGAGATCCGCAGCGCGCTCACGCGGATCGAGCCGCGCAAAAGCCAGTGAAAAGGTTCCTTCCACGACGCCGAGTGGCTCTTCTTTGCCACTGCTTCGCGCGGCGCTGAACACCGCGTCGATGTAGCTTTGTTTCTGCAGAAACTCTGCGATCGCGCGGATGCGCTCGGGATCGTGGCTCGGCACGTGGATCGCGTTGCCCGCGACCACCACGTCTTGGGATGTCAGGCTCTCTTTCAAGCCAGCCTTCACCAGCTCGCTCGCCAGGTTGACCACGTAGTCGATGAGCGAGAAGCCGTGATCGGAGACCACGAAGATGCTGGTCTTGTCGTAGAGCGCGAGTGCTTTGAGCTTGTCGAGCACGAGCCCGATGTTGCGATCGGCGTTGCTGATCGCGGCCTTGGCTTCGGGTGAGCGCGCGCCGAACTTGTGTTGCGCCGAGTCCGGCTGCGTGATCCAGTTGATGATCACGTCGGGGGCGAGCTCAGGCAGAACGTACTCGCGCAGCACATTCTCCGCCCAATCGACAGCGCCCGCGGCTTGGTCGCGCGGCGGTGGATGACCGAAGCGCGCCACCACTTTGTCGTGCACATCGCCCGGAAACGCGACCAGCTTGCCAGGATCGAGATAACCGTTGATCAAGACGCCGACGCCCGCTGCAGCCTTGTGATTGAGCAGATACGCGCAGCCGTTGCCGCTCGACGAAACGACCGCGAGTTTCTTGCCTTGTCGCGCCAAGATCTCGCCGAGGGATTCTGTCAGCAGCAGCGGACCGTGCTTCTCCAACGCGCGCAGCTGATCGTACTCGCCCGTGGAGATCGCTTTGCTAGGATCGACCGCTGGCGCGTAGATGCTGTTGCCGATGATGCCGTGCGCTCGTGGATAGCGACCGGTCGCAAACGATGAAGCGTTCACGCGCGTGACCGTGGGGAACACCGAGTGGCTGGCGCTGAACGCGACGCCATCCGCGCGCAGCGCATGCAGGTTCGGCGTCTGCTCGGGTGTGATCGAGTCGGGGCGCAGGCCGTCCAACACGAAGACCAGCGCGAGCTTTGGTTTGTGCGCGGGCAGGGCGGACAGCAAGCTGTCGACCTCGCGCGCTTCAGTCTCGCGCGGATCCTCGGTCGCTTGTGGGCTCGCGGACGTCGCGGGCGACACGCTGGTTTGCGGTGTCGCCTCGCGGGCAGGCGTGCACGCTGCGAAGCACATCAACACGGGCAGCATGCGCTGCCATGAGCTTGTATCTGTGAACACAGTGGGTGTCCCCCTTCGCTTGCACAAATATCTGGCAACCAGCGGGTTGTCCATTATAAAAGACGAACGCGATCCTCAGGCTCGAGCCAGCGTGGAAACAGGTTGAGCGCGGGCGGCAGCGCTTTGCCGGTCTCCAATGCATCCCAGGTGCCGAGGCTGCGCGTGAGCGTGTCTGCTGCACGCGGTAGAAACGGCGCGAGCTCGCGCGCGATCACATGCAAGGTCTCGAGCTGTGCGCGCAGCAGCTGGCTGGCAGCCTCGAGCTCGCCGCGCTTGATCACTGCCCAAGGCGCGGTGCGGTCGAGCGTACGGTTGGCGAGCTCGATCACCTTCCATACGGCAGCGAGCGCTTCGTCGAGCGCGAAGCGTTCGACAGCGCGGTCGATCTCGGACGACAAGGCGAGAGCGCGCTCGCGCAGCTCGGGACTGGTGTCTGCCGCTGGCGGCGGCAGCGTACCGCCTGTGCAGCGTTGCACCAGCCCGAACAGACGATTGGCGAGGTTGCCCAGGCCGTTCGCGAGCTCCGCGTTGTACGCAGCGATAAAGCGCGCGTGACTCCAGTCGCCGTCGCGGCTCGTACGAACGTGCCGCAAGAGGTAATAGCGCAGCGCGTCGGGCCCGAGCTGCGCGATCAGCGGCTCGGGATCGAGCACGCGACCGGACTTGCTGATCTTGCCGCCTTCGAGCGTGAGGTAGCCATGCACGCGCAGCGCGCTCGGCCAGGGCAAGCCCGCAGATTCCAAGAGCGCCGGCCAGATCACCGCATGAAAGCGCGCGATGCCTTTGCCGATCACGTGCACACGCTCAGCGTCACTCTGCCAGAAGCGCGACAGCTCACCTGCGTTGCTGCCGTGGTCGACCGCGCTCAAGTAGTACGCGAGCGCATCGAACCAAACCCAGATCACTTGTGAGGGATCACCCGGCACGGGCAAGCCCCAGCCGCGGGCGCGCTCTGCTGAGCGCGAGACGCACAGGTCACGCAGCGGCTCGCGTAGAAATGCCAAGATCTCCTCGCGTGCAGGCGAGCTGAGCGAGAACGCTTCGGTCTCGATGCGCTCACGCAGCAGCTCGCGGTAGCGCGACAAACGGAAGTACCAGTTGTCCTCAGCCACGAGCTCGAGCGGCGCGTCGTGCTCCGGGCAGCGCTGCTCGTCCGGATCGGCGAAGCGCTCGCAGCCCACGCAGTACAGCCCGCGATAGCTGCTCTTGTACAAGTCGCCGCGCGCGGAGCACGCATTCCAAAGCGCGTTCACCGAGGGTGCGTGGCTCGGGCTGCGGCTGGTGTGGATGTAGCGATCGACGGAGATGTCGAGCGCCGCTCCGAGCTGCAGGAACGCGCTCGAGCACTGCTCGACGAACGCCGCCGTGGGCTGCCCGGCGCGCTCGGCGGCGAGCACGTTCTTCAAGCTGTGATCGTCGGTTCCGCTGACGAACAGGACATCACGGCCGCGGGCGCGAGCGTGACGTGCCAGTGCGTCGGTGATGCACAGCTCGAGCGCAAAGCCGAGGTGTGGACGCGAGTTGACGAACGGAATGGCCGTGGAGATGAACAGTGGCTTAGACATGGCGGAGATCCTCGAAGTGAGGCCGCCCTCCACGTCTGCTCCGCATGAGCCGCCGAGAGGGCGACACATGTGGGCTCTGAGACTGTGCGAAAACTACGCGCGGACGTCGAGCGACATGGCGACCCTGTGGAACAGGGTGCACATCATGTTCGCTCGCAGCTGAGTACCGGCGTGGTGCATGGCAGCCCCTAATCTGGATCCGCCGGTGCGTTTGGTCAAGATCGCATGCGGCGTCTGCCGACGAACAAGAGGGCTGCCGCGAAGAGCAGGGCGACCCAGCCCGCGTGCCGCTGTGAGCTGCCCAGGCCCCCGGCTACGGTGCAGCTGTCAGACCCGGCCGTGATCTCGTTGGGCCGGAGGGGCGTGTCGGTCGCGCGGCCGCAGTCCAAGTTGATCGCGATCTCTGGAGTCGTGAGGGTCACAGCGCTGCCCGGTAAGCGCGCTTGGATCGATAGCTTGTACTCGCCTGCTGCCAGCTGATTGAGTGTGCTCACGTTGTCAGGGACCTCGCCGATCAGCACGTACACTGCGCCCGCATCGCGACCGCTGTACAGTCCACCGAGCTCGTCCGGGAGCGCGTGATGGCGCCAGGTCGAATAGGGTTTGCCGTCGATCAGCGTCTCGTACAGCAGCGCGTCTTTCCAGGGCACCGCGGCTTCGTTGAATACGAGCGAGGTGCGGAACAGGCAAGCGGGAAGGCTCTCGCTGCAGCTCGTTTCCGCCGCGACTTCGACGTCTTCGCGCGTCGGTCCGGAGATCGCGACAAGGCCCAGCGTCTCAGGGATCGGGCTACTTCTCGTCACTTCGAACGCAGCGCTGCCTTGCAAGTGGCCGGCGTCCGAGTCGACCGAGCAGTCCTCGATGCCGCTCTGGAGCGTGCAGCGTTCGCCTGCGACGAGCGGCTCGCTCAGCGCGAGATGGTCCGGGCGCTCCTCGGGCAGTGCGACGAACCCCACTGCACGACTGCCGCCATCAGCGGCCACGCACTCGAAGCGCGGCAACTTTTGGGCGTCGTCTTCTACGTCGTATCCGGGATCCCAAGCGATCGCCGCGATGTTCGCGGGGACGGACCCGTCGCGCGGTAAAAACTGATCGTTGAGGCAGGTTGGACCTGCACAAGCCTGTGTGGTGGCAGGCTCGACAAGATATCCAAGCAATACGGCAGCTGTTAGTCCGGATCGAATCAGGGTCATCGCACGACTCCTGCCTTCGATCTTACGACACTCGCCTCATTAGTTAGTGCGGCGATTTCACGTTAGCGCTGGTGTAAGGTATTGCCAGTTACAGTAAGGCAGGGCGGCTTCAGCCTTGGAAAGCCGCCCCTTCTATTCACAGCCCGAACAAGCGCAGCGACCAGCCGGTCACTTCGAAAGCAAGCTCTGCCTCGCCGTCGCTGATCGTGTACGCCTTGGTGTGGGCCCAGTCCTCGCAGCTCTTGCCGTCTCTAAGTTTCGAGGTCGCTCTAACGCAAAAGGGTGCTTGTTTCGATTACGCGCACGCCTACAGACAGCTAAGCGGTAGAAAGCGCATAGCAACACTCGGTACGTGGCTGAGGTGCGAGCCTGCCTGGACAGCTCCTCGATCAGGGTGGAAACCCACGAACTACTACACGTCACGTGAAGCGCCGGCTGTGAGGCTGCAGCGCTGCCCTTTGCACTCACGAGACGAGAAACGACTGCAGGGAGAACCTCCGTCGAGGCACAAGTACCGGTTCGGTTCGTCCAAGACCGCTGCCGGGCCGGACTCCCAGACTTGGGCTGAGCGGCGACCGGACAGCGGAAGCGGTTCTCGCATGGTAATTGCTTAGCTCCCGGTTTGTGCCAAAGTGTGGCGGTTTGTTTGCGGCACCGCGGCTAAGGAGTAGAGCTATGCGTAAGGTGCGAGGCAAGAAACATGTTGCGGCTGCCCGGGTTGGAGCAGTGCTGGTCGCGCTGCTACATCAAGGTGGTTGCGGCTCACAAACTATCGGCTCGGACGTACCTCGTCGGGGAGACGATGGAGGAACGGCTCGGTGGGACAGCAGCCTTCCAATCATAACTAGTAAGTACGATGCAGGAATCTTGGAATCGGGCATGAGTCAAGCACTCGAGTATTCGCAGATCACTGCAGAAGTAGCGCCATCCCGGCCCGCTGTCTCAATGTGCAGTCTGGTATGGTCGGACCGTGTTGCAGGAGCCGGGTTGTATCGCGTGGATTCGCTAAAAGGCGTCCGAGAGCTAGACTTACATCCAGGTGGTACGGTACAGGGATTTACGTACGTCCATCTCACTCTAGTGGAAAATTGGTTTTCCGCTCCGGAGGCTCCTGTTGCGCGGATTGGGGGAGGGCCGGCGGCCGACGGTACGTCGGGCGGCTGGGAGCTCAATCTGACTGTTGGCTCCCGCGTGGGTGCCTTCTTCACCAAAGCGACGCCCGAGAACCGTGACCACTATTACATGTCCGCGATCGGAACATTTAACGCTAAGCCTGATGGGGGATACACTAACGGTGAGTTGTATAAAGATCGTGTCGTGACCGAAATGGAGCTGACGCAAATCGTTCGTGGAGCTGCTGCGAGCCAGAACGAATGCGAAAAAAGCGAACCATAACACCGTGACAACGCTGCAGCTTACGACATGTACCGGCCTGTTTTGCGTTGGCACACGACTATGTCTTCGAGCGAATCCGATCGCCAGAGTGTCATCAAGCTGTGTTGTAGTTGGTAGCGCTCTTCTCCTGGACTCACCCCGCGGCATGAGTGGGCGTGATCGATGCTGGCGTCCGCGACACATGTGATAGAACGGAGCAACGCCCGACCACGCATTCCGGAACCTGCGAAGCTGCCAATGAACTTGCGCGCGAGGCGCTACTCGAACGCTGACCAGGCGACCCAGCACCTCTATCACGCGCCCAGAGCGAATGCTGCCCAACTACTGCACCGGGCGCGCCGCTTGCTCACGATCCCCTCTGCACATGCTGCCGCTAAGACTCGTGCACCCGGCGTTGGCGAAACTTACCTCGCGTGCGCCTTGGCCGATAAAGCATGCCTTGCCGTGACGGCTTCAGCGTCCTGTACTGGCGCATGCCGCGGATGCTGCACGAGCTCAGCTCTTGCCGTCTCTAAGTTTCGAGGTCGCTCTAACGCAAAAGGGTGCTTGTTTCGATTACGCGCCCCTGCGCCACCGAACAGCGCGAACAGCGGCACACCCAAAAAGGCGAGCACAACCAAAGCGAGCGCGATCAGCGTTGTCATGAGCGCTCCGTGGACTCTGGGAGCTCGCCGCTCAACGCGGCGTGCACGGCAGCGAGGCGCGCCTGTTCGTCGAACTCGAGCCGACTGAGCTCTGCGCCCCCACGCAGCACCGCATGTGCAGAGGCGAATGCGATGCCGAGACAGCGCAACGCGACCACAAAGAAGAGCAGCGGAACGACGAGCTGGAACGCGGTCTTCGGTGCTTCCGCGTGCAGACCTACTGCACCGAGCAGCGCGCGCATCAGGCAAAAGGTGCTTGGGCGCGATACCTCGTGCAGCTGTGCGAGCTGCTCGGGCGTGGCATCGCACACATGCATCGGCCCCGATTCGCCTAACATCTCATACGCGCTCGGTCGCTCGCTCATGTTCAACTTCACGGCTGCGAGCAGTGAGACGGTCAGCGCCAACGCGATGACGCCTGCGGCCGCTGTGCTCAGCGCATGCACCACGTAGCGCGGCTTGATCGGCAACACGCGCGTGAGCACGTCGATGCTGATGTGCTTGCGATGGTAAGTCGCCAGCGATACGCCTAAGAACGCCAACAGCAAAGTGGCGTTGAGCAGGAACGCGTCCACCCATTCCATGTCCACGAGCAACGCGTTCGCCCATGGCAGATTGAAACGCGTCAAATTGCGCACGCCTGCTGACAGGCTCGCAATCAGCACCATCGAGAGCAATACCACTACGGTCAGCGCGGCTTCACCACGCGCCCACGCGCGATCGAGCCACCGGACAAATTCCGACATGCGACATTCCCCAGCTTGTGGTTCACGGGTTGAGTCGATGCCGCCAGGAGAAGTTGTGGAGTTATTTTCTTCGGCGCTGCCAACCCTAGCTGCTTGAGCTGGAGACACTCTACTGCGCCTAGTTGGCGGGGATCTCTACCGGGAAGTAGTTTGAGCTGCCCCAGTTGTGAGCGTAGTCTTCGGCGTTCAAGGCCAGTTGATAGTCTCCGGCGGGTAGGCGCTTCGACGCGAAGTACAGACCTTCGTCTCCCACCGTGAACTCCATCCACGTGACGTAGGTGTAGTCGCCAGTCGACAGATCGTAGCGCGGAAAGAGTGGCGCGATGATGTCGCCCGCCACGACGTCGTAGACGATGCGCTCGATGATGCCGCTGTTGGAGTCGTAGCCTGGGTACACGCCCATCAGCGTGAGCTGCTGAGTCACCTTGTCGACGACGAAGCGAATGTCGACGGCTTCGTCGTTCAGCATCGCGGGGACCACGATCACGCGCGTGGCGTCATCGTCCACTTCGACGATGGAGTAGACGTAGCTGTCGTTCATGGTGCCGAGCTCCCCGGTCCAGCGGTAGCTCGCTCTACCGTACGCGTCGAGACTGGCCTGATCGCTCCCGAGGACCAGCACGCTACCCGTGAGTGGATCGCTCTGAGTGATCATGGCGTTGACCTTGGTAATGTCCCCGCCTTCCACTTGCGCGGTGAGCAGGCCCGCAGAGTAGTATTCCTGATCGATCACGGGCGGCGTGTCATCGGAGTTGACCTGAATCGCGAACTCCCTCACGAGCTGCTGATACGCCGGGGAGAAGCCGAGCGCATCGTAGTCTGACAGCTGAGTCTCGAGGTTCCACGCATCGAGCATGTTGAATGCGAAGAAGATCGACAGCCCGTTTGCGCGCGGGTGCGCGGAGCCGTGGACGGAGTAGCTCACAGCCGCAGTGACAGCAGCCCGCAAGTCCGCAGCCTCCTGCGGATAGACTGCGGCGAGCTGGCCGGCGAGGTCCTTGACGTCTGCCAGATCAGAGTAGCGTCGTTCGGCCCGGTCAGTGCCGAACTCCTCGGTTCGGCTGCGACCTTGCGCGAGCTTGATCAAGCTGTCGCGCCCGAGCGAAGCGAGATCCGCGACCGCCCTCTCGACAAGCGCGTTCAGGCTGTCGACCACCGGAGCGATCTGCGCGAGCTCGATCACGGAAAGAGTAAGATTGCTCGCCTGGTTGCCGCCGCTGACGACATCTACCGCCTCGCCCCAGGCGAGGTAGGTGTCGGCGATGCGCTTGCCGAGCGCGCTGCCGGCGATGCTGGGGTTTGCCATCAGCGTCGACAAGACAGCCTGATAGTTCCAACCATAACCCGGCACGATCTCTTCGGAGGCGACCAGGTAGCTCGCGAGATCGGACATCACATAGCCGGCCTCGACCGTCGCCATCAAACAAGCATCGAAGCCCAGCAGCTCGAGCTTGTTCCCGCCCAGACCGTTGATCAGCGCTTGCTGAATCTGCATCAGCGACAAGCCCTGATTGTCGTAGTTCTCGTCGAAGCCGTACGCGGCCCCGACGGAGCCACCGCCGTGATCCCAGAGGACGAGACCGTAGCGCTCGGCCGGAAAGTTCTGCACGCCCCAGCGCATGAACTCTTCGAGCGTCTGCGGGTCGGCCATGTTCTGCTCGCCGAGGTCTTCGAGCTCCTTGCGCGAGTCCTGGCCTATGAGCCAGCGCTTGACCGTCTTCCAGTCAGCTTTGTTTGCGCCCCCGGTCTCGACGACCACGCTGACGTCGTCGCTCGATCCTACCAGCTGCATCTCGGCCAGGTCCTCGGTTCCCAGGCCGTGGCCACTCTCCAGATCGGATCCGACCATGTAGACGAACAAGCTGAAGCTGGCCTTGTCCGGCGCTGCCTGGGGCTCTACAGCGCTGGGCGCCGGCGTCATCGCGGCCGCTGGCGGCTGCGGCGGAGGCGCTACGCTCGCGTGTTCGACGGGTTTGTTGGGGATCGAAGGTTGAAGACTGACGGGTTCGACTGGGACGACGCGGGTGGGCACGGTCGGTGGTGGAGCTTGGCGCTGCGAATCGTCGGGCGAGGACTCCAGCTCACAGGCGAGCACCAACATGGAGCACAACAGCAGGGTGCTGAGACGGCGCGGCTCGCAGGCTCGCCCAAGATCGATTGTATTCACGTTTTGATCCGTGTTCTGGACGCAGCAGCGCCCGAGCGCGCCGCACTGCATCGTAAGACCCGCACCCGGGAGCGGGCCGGCACTCGCTGAGGTTGTAGCTGCGAGCGCATCTACGAGCGAATGACGATCAGGTACCGCAGGGTGACCTGTCGGTTACCGCTCGCAAGCCGCCACTTGTGGAGCAAAGCGCTGGCTGAGTCGAAGCCCCGCAACCCACCTCGAACCGCCCAATCACTTCACGGCGCAGCCCGCGCGCACGCGCGCGAGGAGCGGCGAGCTGGAGTACGCGCGCTCGAAGCGCGCTTGCGCGGCCTTGGCCTCCGCCGTTCGGCCGAGCGCGCACAGGGCGAGGACGCGCGCCGCTTCGCGCTCGGGTACGAGCTCGCCGCGTGGGAATGTGGCGCGATGTTGGTCGAGCAGCGCGAGCGCCCGCGCCGCCGCACCGTCGCTCAGCTGGCTTTGCGCCTGAGCCAGCAGGCGGGTCTCAGCGGCCAGCCCCCCTGCCATGGTCGGTGGGTGATGCGCGCGTACGCGGGGTCGTACAGCGACGCTAGCATGATCGGCTGGCGGAGCACTTGCCGCCGTTAGCTGCACTGGTGATAAAGGCGTGCTCGGCGCCGGAAGGTGCACCGGCCAAGACGCGCTCGGCGAGGCAGATTCTTCCGCCGTCAGCTGCACTGGCGGAGGAGACGCAGCAGCCAGCGTGAGTGCGCTGCCGTAGTACAGGGCGAGACCGCCACCGAAGCCCCCGAGCAGGACACCGCAGAGCGTGAGCTTGAGCAGCGCGCTGCTGCCCAGCGGCGAGCGGAGCGAACGATCCACCGCCGCAGCTCCGGGCGGCAACTGTGCGTCGAGCCGCGACACCAGCGCTTGCCAGTTGCGCGCGGCGGACCCGTGCGGAACGACCTCGGGCGAACGCCCTTCGGCGATGATTTGGCGCGCCTGATCGTGGAGCGGCTTCATCGACTGGGCTCCTTGGCGCACGCTGCTTGGTGGCGAGCGAGCGCGCGCTCGAAGCGGACTCTTCCGAGTCGGAGCCGCGAGTAGACGGTGTTCAGCTTGACGCCGAGCGCTTGCGCGATCTCGGGTGCGCTGAACCCTTCCACCTCGGCCATCACGAAGACCTCGCGTTGCTCATCGTTCAGGGCACCGAGCAGCGTGTCGAGCAGCCGCACGCGCTGGCGCAGGACGGCACCCTCGTCGGGGTGCACGCTCGGAGCCACGACCGTCAGCGGTTCCTCGAGCCAAAAGCGAGCGTCGCGCCTCCGAGCCTCGCGAGCGACGCGCAGCGCGATCGCGAACAACCAAGCACGATGGCCGGTCGATCCCTCGAACTCCGGCAGCCGGCGGTACACGACCAGGAAGACCTCCTGCAGCGCATCGTCGACCGCGCTCTGCCGCAGGCCGAATCTGCGCAAGCTCGTCCAAACGAAGTCGTAGTGGTCGCGGTACAGCTGCGCGAGCTGGGCCTTGAGCTGCGCCTGCGATCGCGCTTGAACAGGGGCAACCGCGAGCCACGTCCGTGCGCGATCCAACATGCACTATCCCGTAATGAGGCCAGCGAATCCGTCACAAAAAGTAGCATCCGGCCGCTCACAGTGGGAAATGAAGCTCGAGCTCCAGCCAGCCGCGACCCGACACAGGATTGGGGCGGTGAAGCGTGCGATTCTCGCCCAGGTCGCCGCGCAGGACGAAGCTCGGGCGGCGCAGCGCGATGATGCCATCGAGGCGCAAGCTGACCGTGAAGTTGGCGTTCGCCAGCAGCGCGATTCTGCCGGCGAGATAGCCGCCGAGCCAAAACGGACGCTTGGTTGCCTGGTCGGAAACACCCTCGCTGCCCCGGGCAGCAAACGCACCGGCCTCCATCCCGACGAGCGACGAGAGCTCGAGCCGCGCGAGGTACCAGCGCAGTCCAGCCTCGATCGCCGCCGCGGCCAGTCCCACCCGACCCGAGACCCCGGGGAGATCGCTCGCCGTGGCGCGCTGCGCCGGCGCATAGGTCAAGCGCAGCGCGGCGCGACTCCAGCTGGTCTCGAGGCCCGCGACCAACGCGAGCGCAGGCGCTAGCTTCGGCAAGTTGCCAGCGTCGAGCCCGAGCCCGACGCCCAGCCATGGCCGGAGCCCGGCTCCTTTGCCGCCCTCAGATGCGGGCGGCGCTGGGCTGCGCGGCACAGTGGGCGCTGACGCAGCTGTTGGCGGCGATCCGGAGACTGAGAGCGGCTGCGCTTGCGCCGCTGCTGACGGCGACCCGGAGACTGAAAGCGGCTGCGCTTGCACAGCCGCCGCTGACGCAGCCGTGGGCGGCACCGCTCCGGAGACTGAGAACGGCTGCGCTTGCGCAGCCGGCGCTGACGCAGCCGTGGGCGGCGATCCGGCGAGCTGCGTTGCAGGCACAGCTGTCGCAGCGTGCGCTCCGCTCGCGCTGCTGGGCTCATCGACGCGCGCCGTGGGATCGATCGCGAGCGCCACGATCATCGCGCTCGCGTGCGCCAGCACCGCGCAATCCGCACTGTGGAGTACGCGCTTCCGCGCCACCCCATCATGCAGCACCTCGATCGTCGCCGAGAACGCTGAACCAGCGTCACGGCGCAAGCGCACTGCGGCCGCCAGATCTATCGCGAGCTCGGTGAGCGGCGCGTGCAAGAGCTGCTCGATCTGCGCTCGCCCTTCGTCGACACTCGGGCAGCCCTCACTGGCCTGCCAGTCGATCCGAGGCTGCGCGAACGCCGGCAGCGCCAGCAGCCAAGCGCAACCCAACCACGGCAGTGAGGCGCGCAGACTCTGCCACGGCAGGGTACTCATGGCATCGGCGCGGTGTAGATCAGCGGTTGACACTTGCCATCCGTGCACCCGAATGGCTCGCAACAGTCGGCATCCGTGCGACACGCAGCGCACGCGCCGTCGACACACGCCAATCCGAACGGACACTGTTCGCAGCTGTCGCAACGCGCGGGCGGCGCGCCGTCGCAGCGCTCACCGAGCTCGGCCACCGCGCGATCGTAGTGCAGCGTGAAGAACGCGGCGACGTCAACGTTGGCTGCGACGATCGAACCGTAGCTGACGACTGTGCCGAGCACAGGGACCGTGACGTTGACGGGAGCATGCGGCGCGTACATCTGCGCGGCGACGTTGACGCGATCGCTCAGCTCGATCGCGCCGCTGCCTGCGATGAACAAGCGCACTGCCGAGGGACGTTCCGGCATGCCGATCTGTGCGGGCCCCTGAACTATAAGATTGCCGGACACGAATACATCGAGCTCGGCCTCCGCTGTGAGATCGCTGGCGATGTCGCCCTGAAGTGTCAGATCACCTGCGACGAACAGCGCGAGACGGCCGGTGAGCGTTCGCAGCACGCCCCCAGGCAGCGACAAGCCGCTGACGAGAAACCGACCGCAGGCGAGCGCGTCCAACACCATTCTCTGCTGCAACATGTCGCTGAGGGCGTCGGCCGAAAAGCCGAGTTCGGCATTGTCGTTCGTGCGCTGCGCTTCAGTCACTAGCGCCGCAATGTCGAGCGCGCGACCCTGCCCGCAGGCACACGGCGGCTCGACGGTGAAGCTACGCGTCTGCCGGCTTCCGCTTACGCCGACAATCGTCTCAGCGCCGGTATGTCCTGGTGTTTGATAGACATCGCGCGTCACGTTCGTGGTCAAGCTAGGGTAGATATTGCCGTCGCTCCACAGATCGCGTCCGACGTGGAACACCCCGCCCCCAGTGGTATCGATCGAGGCGTTTGTCTTGAAGTCGGCGCTGAAATTAACCGAGAGCGTGTTGCCCAGCAGCAGCTCGCCACCGCCCGCGACGATCCCCGTGCCAGACACCCCGATCGCTACATTCGCGAGGTGCATTGTACCGTCGACACCGAGCGCCGCGCCGGTCTCGCCCATGTCGTAAGAGCCATTGCGCGAATCGAATGCGTCAAGCGTGAACGTGCTGAGAGGCTGCGCCACGCTCAGATCGTTGCAGGTACACAGGCCATAGCGAAACAGCCTGCGGCCGATGCCGGGCGTGCAGACAGGACCCGTGCTGCCCGCGGACACTACGCGCAAGGCCGGGCCGCTTCCCGCGCAGAATAGCGCGCGGGGGCCCGGCTCGATCGCGAGTGCATCGCCGCTGGCTGCGCTGCCAGCTCCAGCGTCTGTGCCGCTCACAGCGGCATCGCTCTCCTTCGCCGCACCACCAGCATCGCGCACCACACGGATGTGCCCGATGACCGCAATCTCGTCCTTACAGCTCGTAAGACCGAGCCAGAGGATGCAACTCGCTATGCGACGCCAGATGGGGTTCATGCACTGCGTCGCGAGTGTAACTTGAGCTGCGCCCACATCCGGTGTTAATGGCGAGTGCCCCGGCCGATCCGTCACTCATTGTGCAGCCGCGGCCAAGGCGCCTCGCACCCGTCCTGCGGGCGCGCAGGTACGCGACAAAAGCCGTGACGGATCGGGTCAGGCCGGCGCCATTACGCAAACATGAATCGCGCATCATGGCTCCTCGCGTCTTGGTCGATGTTCGCGTGCGATGCACCGCACCACGCCACGCTGTGGACCGGGGACCTCACAGTCACCGAAGCGGCGATTACCGCCGGAGCAGGCGGCGCAGCCTCCATCGACGCCCTCGACGGTGAGCGCGCAGCCTGGAGATACACAGAGTTTCCCGACACGCAGTGTCGCGACGGATCGGCGTCAGGCGTTGGCATCAATCTCGGCAGCACTCCAAAGGTCCTCATCTACCTCGAAGGAGGCAACTTGTGCTTCAACGACCAAACCTGCGATTTCAGCCCGTCCAGCGCCGATGTCTCCGGGCTCGGCAACACGGTTGGCGTCGCGGGCCAGTTCGATCGAAGCCGTGTCGAGAACCCCTTCCGCGACTGGAGCTTCGTGTACATCCCGTACTGCACCGGTGATCTTCACGCCGGCAACAACCCTGACGCGATGGTGCCGAACGTCGGTCCGCAGAAGTTCATGGGTTACGCGAACATGAAGAAGTTCCTCGCACGCGTCGTGCCGACCTTCAGTGGCGCAACCGACGTGGTGGTGAGCGGCTCGAGCGCTGGAGGCTGGGGCGCTCTGTTCAACACGCTCCTGGTTCAGCGCGCGTTTCCGGGCGTGAAGGTGAAGATGCTCGACGATTCCGGGCCGCCCTTGTCAAAGGCCCTCCTGGCTCCCTGTCTGCAAGACCGCTTGCGCACGCTCTGGAAGCTCGACGAGACCATCCTGGCGGACTGCGGCTCAGCGTGCCCGAACCCGCACGATTATATCCAGGACTATGCTGTATTTCTCGCCAAGACCCTAAGCGATCGGCCGCTGGCTTTGATCAGCTCGGCCGAGGATTTCGGGCAACGGAGCGCCCTCGCAGTGGCCAAGAACGATTGCACCGGCAGCATGGTGGCCGCGCTCATCGGAGGCCTTCTCGACGTTGGGGACGGCGTGAGCGCCAGTGATTGGCGCACCGATCTCCTGGCGCTTCGCAATCGGATGAAACCTTATGCCAACTTCAACACGTTCTACCCCGAGAGCACGCTCCACACGTGGATCAGCGGGTACTCCGCGCCAGGGATCATGGGGGACTTCTACGAAGCAGAAGTCGGCGGAGTGAAGCTTACCGATTGGCTTGCCAGGTTTGCGGAGGACGAGAACCCAGGCCATACGCCGTGAAACAGGCGCCGTAAAGCGGGCTTTGCTTTCCTGCTTCCACTGCGGGGGACGGACGGGGCCCCAGTGTGATGCCGCGGCTGCGGCAATCGCTCGCGCGCAGGATTGAAAAAGAGGGGTGGCCTCTGCTGCTCCTAGCTGCAGGGCCGGTCGCGACCCTTCGTTCCGTGACTATCCGCAAGCGCATCGCCGGCTGGCTGCGCCGCGAGTACCCCGACCAATGACCGCATATTCTTTTTACATATCCAGTAAACAAAGAAGGCCATCATGACGTTGCGCGAAGCACAAATTTTCTTGGCCCTCTACGCGATCTGCACAAGTTGTCGCGGCGGGCCCAACACTCCGAACAAGATGGCGAGCCAAAGCCCGGCCAGCATCGGAGCTGCGGGCGAACCGGGGGCGAACGCCGCGAGTGTGACAGACGCAGGCAAAACCGGTGCGGCGCACGCGGCAGCTGTCGGCGGCACGATCGTGCGCGCAGGGTCTGGCGGCGCGATCGTACGCGCAGGCTCTGGCGGCGTGAGCGCGCCGGGCGATGTTGCCGGCAGCAGCGCTGGCGGCACAGGGGAGAAAGCAGCGGGAGTTGCGACAAACCTCGGCGTGCCTCCCGAGGTCGCACAAGCCGTGCACGAGTGGCCGCTGCCCGGCAGGGACTACAACAACTCTCGCTACACGCAGGACTCGCCCATCGACAGCAGCAACGTCAGCAAGCTCGTGGAAGCGTGGCGAGTCGAGTTCCCTGGCTTGTCGGCGCAATTCGGCAAACTCTCGACCGCGCCCCTGATCCTCGGCGGGGTCGTGTACATCGAGGATACGTGGAGCACAGTCAAGGCCCTCGATCTCGCGGACGGGCGCGTCAAGTGGAGCGTGGACGCATCGAGTCCGAACATCGGCCCGAACGGCGTTGCCGTCGGATGGGGCAAAGTCTTTGCGATCGGCGCAGCGGACTCCGTAGTTGCGTACGACGCTGCAACCGGCACACAGTTGTGGACCAAGCGCGTCGTCGACACGACTACGGACGGCATCGACATTCAACCAACGGTCTACGAAGGTATGGTGCTGGTGAGCACAGTGCCTGCCAGCCTCGCGGGATATACAGGCGGCAACCGCGGGATCTTGAAAGCGCTGGACCAAGAGACGGGCGAAGTACGCTGGCTCTTCGACACCATTAAATCTGACGATATTTGGGGCAATGCCGAAGTCAACTCGGGAGGAGGCAGTTGGTTTCCACCGTCGATCGACACGGCGCGTGGACGCATATTTTGGGGGATCGGCAACCCAGCGCCGTTTCCCGGAACGACGAGCTTTCCGAACGCGTCGAGTCGCTTAGGCGACAACTTGTATACAGACTCGACGCTCGCACTCGATGTGCACACAGGCAGCTATCTATGGCACTACCAGACCATTCAACGCGACCTATTCGATCGCGATGTTTGTCATACCATGCTCACCGAAATAGCCGGCGTCCCTGTCGTCGTGAGTACCGGTAAAGAAGGACGCGTGTGGGCGCATCGTAGCGACACCGGGGAAGTGTTATGGGGGCCGGTCGTCGTCGGCGTGCACATGAACGACGAGCTCACAGAGGTCACGACCCAAACAAGCGTCCTACCGGGAACGTTCGGCGGGGTCCTCACACCGCCAGCGCTTGCAGACGGTGTCGCTTACGTTGCCGTGTTGAACATCCCCACGATGTACACACAAGATCTGCAGGACTTTATCGGCAGCCAGATCGGTACGATGGCCGGTAACTTGGTCGCGATCGACGTGGCATCCGGAAAGGTCCTGTGGGACGCACCCGTCGATGGCGACCCGACCGGCGGCGTGACGATCGTCAACGACTTGGCGATTACGGCGACGTTCCAGGGAACAGTCCTCGCGTATCAGCGCGAGACCGGCAAGGAAGTGTGGCGCTGGACAGCACCCGGTGGGATCAACGCCTGGCTCTCGGTAGCGAACGACACGCTTGTCATTCCGGTAGGAAGCGCCGTGCCTGCAGTCGTCGTCGCGCTCCGCCTGAGCGCTACCGGAGTGGCACCGGGCTCGGGTACGGCGGGTCGCGGAGCCGCTGGCCAAGCGGCACCCACACCGGGCTCGTCTACGTTCTAGAGCCTATACACACTGATCCTAGTCCCGCGCTGCTCGAGCCACGAGCTCGACGCGTAGCTGTCATGGCGCGTCGCGAGCTGGCGCGAGCCGCCGACGCGGGTCGCGGGCCACACAGCGAGCTTGCGCGATCACGCTCTACTGTGTGTGCTTCGTCGGCCCCTTCTCCGCGAGCTCTCGTACGCTTGGGTCCGCGTCGCCGCGCGCCAGCTCCGAGAGCTCTTGTTCGCTGATGCAGCCTAAGCTTTTGCATGCGTGCACAGCGACCCATCGAACTTCAGCCGTGGGTGAACGTAGTAGCTCTCGGATCCTTGGGCCCAGGGTCGCGTCGCCGCTGGCTTCGAGTCCCGCGATCGCTGCGACCTGCGTGCTCGGCTCCGCCAATGCTTCGATCAGAGCCTTGCGCGCTTCCGGATCCGGACTCAGCCCGAGCGCGGCCGCAGCGTAGCGCCGCACAGGTTCCGGTCGCTGGAACGCTTGCATCAGCACCGACGTCGACTCGACCTTCCGAAAGCGCCCGAGCAGCTCGATCAGCGACGCGTCGCCAGGCGATGTCGTCGCCCGCGCTAGTACGGTCGGATACGCGCGCTCCGGGTGTTCGAGCAACCACGCGACCGCGCGATCACGCTCGCGCACATCGGCCGGATGTCCGCCCTTCGGTCGACTCAGCCTGAGCTGGCGTTCGAGCTCGGGATCTGCTGTGGGCTGGTTCATGGTGCTCCCATTCGCAGGCGTGAAATCGTTCCCTTGTGAGCCTGGACAGCCCGCGATCAGCAACACTACAGCGATGGTCCGCCTCATGCCAGGATCGCCGTGGCATCTACTGCCGTAAAGACAGCGCGTACAGCATTGCGAAACGCTGTGAGCGCCGCAGCCTGGAGCGTCGGGTCAGCCCGAAAGCGCATATGCAAGCCGCGCACGAGGGCACGCGCCACTCTGGGCTCCCATTGATCTTTGATGAGCCTCATCCGATCCTCGATCGCCGGTCAAATACGCAGGCGTCCTGGCGCCCGCCAGCGCGTGGCGTGCGCGCATCAGGCCACATCCTGAGCCCAGCGCGCAGCTCGCCGAACCATCCGCCGATGAGCCTTCCTCACCCAGCACTTGC
>Ga0209082_1000332_pt1 | contig 18559 bp, 22 predicted proteins | sample ColdCreekSource_FD_184127 | JGI IMG/M metagenome (GOLD analysis project Ga0209082, IMG submission 184127) | Groundwater microbial communities from Cold Creek, Nevada to study Microbial Dark Matter (Phase II) - Cold Creek Source (SPAdes) (version 3) | ecosystem: Environmental > Aquatic > Deep...
CTGGCAGATAATATCTACCTCGCGAGCTACTTTGGTGAGTTGATTTTGCAGGTGAGAAACAAATTTCTCTGGAGTATCGGGAATGCCTAACTCCGCACAGTATTCGACTATTTTTGGTTCGCATTCAGACCAAGGTAATAACTGTTGGCGGAAGTCGGCATAGTTTTCCGAACCCATTACGCAAGCATCTCCTGTCTTGAGTTCTGTAGCTAGATGGGAAAAGATACAAATCTCTAACTGACTGCGGACTAATAATTCTTGGTTTGGGCAGTCTAAAGTCGTTGAATTCAGAGATGTCTAAAGTTCTGGCTAGTGCAGCGAAAGATTTTACTTTGCTAGCGGGAATGAATGAGAGTAATTGTTGGGCATCTCCTACTGCCATCATGGTGTCGAACTTATCCTGTAGTTCTTTGATGTGCTTTAGTTTATGGCTTTTAGGAGGAGATTTGAGTAAGTTGAGATTGGCATTAGTTGCTTCGATTGAATCGGGAACTAATAGATTATCTAGGTTCTGTCTGTCATTTAAAGAAAGTTTACGGGCTACTCGCTTGAACAAACGGGTATTAACTATAGTACGAATATGACCCGCTAAACGGTCTAAAGTATTAAAGGCTGGTAATTCGTAGCGTTGTCTTACCAGTTCTTCAATAGCTACATTAATCAAATCGGCTGGATGATCTCTCACGAAGGCAGCATTCTTGATAGCGATCGCTGCTAGTTCTTGTCCCTGATTATTATAAGGACTGATGTTTAGATACTCTCTGATAGATGATTGGTAGTAGCGAATCGACCGTAGAGAAGGGATGGGAGAGACTTGATCATCTAATTCCAGACAGGTGCGAAGGTGAATAATAATTGGTCGAGGGACTAATTCTGGATGAGTAAGGCGGCTTTTGTGTGGGAAGCTTCCCACACAAAACGCGCCGTGTAATAGCCCAATCTTTGGAATGATTTGAGCATTACCATTAAGCCCAGCAATCCTGTTTTGCTTTTAGTGCGACTGATAACAAATTCTATTTCTTCAACCGTTGGGGTGTAGAGTTCGTACAGTTCTTTGTTGGATGGATAATGTTTGAACTGAGGATAGGCAGTTCGACTAATTACGGTGATGCTGATTACCTCGCTTTGAGAACTCAACTAACTTTAATTGAGATTACAGCATTGGTTTTCTGTTTATTCGTGCTATGAAACATTACTTTGCCTAAAAAATCTCATTCTCGGCGGTACGGAAGCCTGAATGCATTCAGGCTGTCCGCCGTCCGCCCGTTGGGCAAAGTATCATAAGAATATACACCGTAGCATGAGGGTTTGACCCATGCTTAACTCAACTGCTCCAGGTTCTTTTTCGGCAAAGTTTCTTAATCCCCCTCCTATTAAACAACCAAATTCGGGAGAGAGGGAATATCTGCGACCCTCCGAAGTCAAGGCTCTAATGAAAGCTGCTAACAGTGTGGGCAGAAATGGAGTTAGAGATGCTGCCATGATTCTACTCATGTTTCGTCATGGTCTGCGGACGGCAGAATTAGTGGCTCTCAAATGGTCGAGAGTAGATTTAGCTTCTGGCTATTTGGAAGTCCAAAGAGTCAAACACGGTCACAACAGTGTACATCCTCTCCGTTCTCCTGAGTTAAGAGCTTTGAGACAATTGAAAAGAGATTATCCCGATACCCAGTATGTCTTTATTTCAGAACGGAAAGCCCCTCTGTCTACTCGTTCGGTTCGTCATATTGTTGCTAGGGCAGGAAGATTGGCAGGAATAGAATGCAGAGTTCACCCTCATCAACTACGTCACGCCTGTGGCTATTATCTGGCGACCAATGGACAGGATACAAGGGCAATTCAAGATTATTTAGGACGTGCGACTCGTTTAGCTTAAACGTAATACATTACGGGGACAGCTAGCATGGAACGAGAGAAAAGTTAAGTAATATTAAGAAATTAATAAATATTAACTAACAATTTGAACCATGACAACTTGAATTTCGTGTAAGTGAGTTAGTAACATCTAACAAGTCTTACTCCCCAGATGTTGGGGGTAAAAGCATATTCCTTACGGTAGCGATTGGTCTTCAATCCGTAAAGCAGCAATAACTAAAAGCCCAACTCTTAAAAGGACAAAAAGGCAAATGTAACAATTGCGAACTAACTTTCAAAACAGAAGATTTAATCGAAATCGATCATATTATACCCATCAAAGCAGGTGGGAATAAATACAAAGATAATCTTCAGTTACTGCACAGACACTGCCATAATACAAAGACTCTAGCTGATTTAGAAACGATCCGTCGTTATAAATACCGAAAAGTTTGGGATAGACATTATAAACAAATCCAGGGTCAGTTTGAAAAGCTGAAATGGGTATGGAATAATGACCTACCTACACTAGTCAAAGGTACTCAAAAAGAGCCTGATTAAATTTGACTTAATTGATGACAATTCCAAGCTACGGCGCAGGGCAAAAGATTCTTGTAACAATTGCTCTCGAATCAAGTTCGCTTCAGACTCTAATTGTCCTAACTTCTTGTGATACCACCATTGCAATGCTTCTTCCACTCCATACCTCAGCTCTATAGTAATTCGCTTGAAAACTATTTTTGTCTTGTACTTATAGTTTTCCATAGTAAATACATTTTATTAACTATTAAATAAGATGTAATGCATAAAAGTGCCAAATTTAATTCTGATAACTTCCTTTAATGCTTGATTTTTACCCAAAAAAATTCACCTTTTTGAAAAATCTAGATTACTCTTAACGAAGATAAAACTAACCCCTAGATAGATGAGCAAAATTATCGCTGTTGCCAATCAAAAGGGTGGCACTGGCAAAACCACTACTTCTGTCCATCTTGCTTACTGGCTCTCTCAAAGAGGCAGGGTTTTAGTCGTGGATGCTGATGCCCAACAAAGTAGTACCACTTGGTTAGAAGACTTGAATTTAAAAGTAGAAATCATTAATGATCCTGATGATTTATTTGAACGACTATCTCAGTTAAAAGAAGAATATGATTTTGTGGTAGTAGATGGGCCTGGGAGCATGAGCGAAACTACCCGTGTCATCCTCACCCGTGCGGATCTAGCTTTAGTCCCCTGTAGACCAGCAGGTTTAGATATGCACAGTAGTAACCGCGTGATTAGATTGATTCGCCAAGCCAGAGATTTACGAGGAGGTTTGCCCAAAGCTGGCTTATTTTTAAATCAAGCTAAGAAGGGGACAGTATTACTTAGAGAAGCACAGGCTGCTTTAGCTAAGAGTGGTATCGATTTATTAGATGGGGTAATCTATGACCGACAGGTAATCACTGACGCGCCTAGTCAAGGTCAGGTAGTTTGGCAAATGGGCGGTAGTGCAGCTCATAATGCAGCAAAAGAATTCGATCTACTTTTTGAAGAAGCTTGGGAGAAACTCAGTGGCGAAAACTAGAAAACCCGTCGAAGATTTTATCTTTAGAGGCGAAAAAACAGGAGCAGTACAGGTTGCTTTTCTGACAGATATTAAGTTACCTGACTATCAACCGCGACAGTATTTTGATGAGTCGAAGTTAGAAGAATTAGCCCAAACGATTAAACAACACGGAGTTTTAGAACCGTTGTTGGTGCGTAAACTGGCGAATCATAATCAGTACGAATTGGTAGCAGGAGGCAGACGCTATCGCGCAGCATCAAAAGCTGGTTTAACAGAAGTACCAGTTATCGTTCGCGAATTAAGTAACGAGCAAGCAATTGAAATTGCCATTATTGAAAATCTCCAACGGGAAGATTTGAATCCTGTCGAGGAAACAGAAGGGATTATCAACCTATTAGCTAAACGCCTGAACATCAGAACGGAAGAGGTTTCACCCCTGCTCCATCAACTCCAAAAACAGCTTCGGGGGAGGTCAGCCAATAACGTTATTGGCTCATCAAAAACTGAGTTAATTCAATCTGTTTTTGACTCTTTAGGATTAATGGAGTTGGATTCATTTATTAGTAATCGTTTACCTCTACTCAATCTCCCCAAAGATATCCTTGAAGCTTTGAGGGCAGGAAAAATTGAATATACTAAAGCCAAAGCGATCGCCCGTATGGCCGATGAAAAAACTAGAATTCAGTTATTAGAAGAAGCGATCGCCAGTTCCTTATCTTTGAGTCAGATCCAAGAACTGGTTAAAGCAGAACAAGAACCAAAACAAGAGTCAGAATTAAAAACTCGTTTTGACACTACTTATAAGCAAGCCAAGAAAGCAAAAAAGCTCTGGAACGATGCCAAAAAGAGGAAACAATTAGAATCGTTATTGGCAAAGTTAGAGAAATTGATTGCTGAGTCAAGATAAAATCGGCTTTTTCTGTGTGCTTATCTACCCCTATTCAAGCCAGTCGGCGAAGCGAATCGGGCATGGGAAGAGATCTAAAATTTCAACATTATCTGTGCGAGCCATCGCAGCCCGACGACTGGCAACTATCTAATCCTCCAAATCTCGCCACTGATCTTGAATACTTTGTTTTCCTTGATCTGTAGATGAATTTGGTAACGGAACAAATCTTCTAGCACAAGCATCAAACCTCTTAGGCTTGAGCTTAATAGGGGAGCAATACTGAGCAATCTTCAAATAGCCATGAAGGTCACGTAGGTTAGCCAATTCATCAGGCATCTTGGTTCTTTTTTGAGTATGGCTTTGAGCTGACGGATAGGTATGACCTTAGCTCCTCTTAAGACATTTTGATTGTGCTGCTGAAGATTCCTTTTGGGCTTGATAAACAAGAGGGAAAGCATTAAAGCTGTAGTTAGTACCCCAGCAAACAGTCTGAGATAGCCGAATTGATCGATTAAATAGGACAGAATTACTTCTGGATGTTCGATTAGAAATAGAGCAGTTTCAGTATTATTTACCCCCCACAAAGCTAATGAAAGGAAGATGATTGAAAGAAATGATGCTACGAGAGAACTATTGAGATTATTATTGTTTGCTTTCATTATCTGCCGATGGTTCTAGATTGAGTTTGAGTACGAGTAAGTTGGAGATGCTGCTGCACTTGGTTGCTTCTGGCTTGGATTTGTTGTTCTAGGTGAGTAGCAGAAAAAGTGTTGTTGACAGTGGCGTTGTCTCGGTCGAATTTGAGTTCCTGACCTTGATGGGTGATAGTTAGAAAATTGCGATCGCGTTTAATTTCTGTACCATCTGAGGCTTTATAGCTCTTGACATGAAGATTTTTCGGGTCTAAATTACCTGCTTGCTCAACTAGATACTTAGCAGCAACGAGTAATTTGAACTCTTGTTCTCTGGATGGAGTTGATAATTGCTGATTAAGTTGTTGTTTGATAACAAGGCTAAGAGCATTTTCTTGCCCTCTGGATTTCTCTACTGATAGTCGCTCCTTTATTTAGTTCCCCCGCAGCAGCAGCACTGGGAGCTAAACCCCGCATTGGTATATTGGGCGAGATAGTTTCTTTTAGGGCTTTAACGGTGTAGGTTTTACCTACTCCCGCATCTCCTTGACAGAGCATTACACCATCTCGATTATTGACGAAATGTTGAAGAGCGATCGCCTGAGCTTTATTCAGTCCCAATCTTTGAGCTTGATGATCAGCTATTTCTGTATTTGCTAGAGGACGATATTTGTCTGTACTGTTCCTGGCTAAATTAAGAATCCGCTGTTCTCTTTTGATAGCTGCTTCAGTTGTCAATCTTCCATCTTGGGTTTTGATTAAGCTCTTGCTCTGGTCAATTTCTCTAGTTAAATCTTCAAGGCTGTAGTTTCCTTGGGATTGTCGAAGGGCTTTTTTGAGGAAGATATGTTTGGGGGCAGCTACTTGTCTTTCTGTAACTATTTCAATGGCTTCATTTAATAGTTCTTTTTGTTGCTGGGGATGCTGCTGATTTTGATAACAAACTTCAGGATGATTGATACCTGCCGACTTAGCTCTTTGTTGCCATATTTGCTTTAAAGCTTCTCTTTCCTCCGCAGCTTGATGTAATTTACCCCTACGAGTCTTGGTACAAGCTTGGGCTTTAGTTGCTGCACTGGCTTCATGTCCTACCGCTTTTTCTATCTCTTGTTTGCGAGTACTAAATTCCTTTAGTTGTGACTGACTATAACCCCGAACATCAAACGTGCCATCGCTCCGCCAGTCCAGTTCATATCCGAGAGTTTGTAATCTTCGCCCCAGTTCATGATGGTAAACCATGCCAATGGTCATCTTCTGCTGGTATAACTCGCGGTTATCCATCGATCGCCATTTCCCATCTTCTCCTTTAGTCTGATTAAAAATCACACAATGGCTATGGAGTTGGGGGTCTTGATTGCGATTATCGTCGTGTTGGAAGACAGCGAACAAAGCATTATCTGTCTGAAGATGATTAGCTCCTCCTTTACCCGTTCTCGTAAAGATACAGTTCTGCTCTATGTAAGCAAGAGTAGTTTTTACTGCTTGCTGATGAGCTTCGATTACTGCTTGATCTTGTTTGACTAACCCTAGTAGTGAGACAGATTTAGGAGCAGAAAGGGTAATATCTCTGCCTGGATTATATTTTTTACCTGATTGTCTTTGCCTTAGAGGATTACCTTGAGTATCTAATCCTTGATAGGCGTTGTTGTATTCTGCCGTCGAAACTTGACCATTAAGACCAAGTATTGCTGCACCTTGTCCAGACCATTGACTATTAGCTAATCCTTGGTTTTGAGTGTAGTAATTGTCAGTCGCATAGTCGTTTACTTTGGCGTAGAGTCTCCCAATCGAGCAAACCATTTGGATAAAAATTCTTGTTCTTGCTTAATATTTTGATAGTGACATTTTTAAGCTGTTAAAACTATTATTTAAAAGCCATTTTACATATCTTATTATTGATGTTTAAAAATAGCCAAAAATACCCAATCTATATTTATTTAAAAAATACGTGTATTTTATTTATTCTCACTAAAGGTGCATCAGGTGTGGTAATTAAACCCGTATATAAATAGCTCCATTTTAAGTAAAATATCCCACTGAAAGTGAATCTTGGTTAGTTTAATGTTGTTTGATAGACAAAATATTTGGCACAATGTAATAAGAATAGGAATTAAAAACTAGAAATGAATCAGTCTGAACTAAGTCCCCTGGAAAAAGCGATCGCCCGTAAGCTCGATCAGACTAAAGATAAGGCATCTCAACCAGGATATTTGAGAAAGCTAGTGGCTAAGTTGCACTTGAGAATTGAAGCTGCTTTGGCTAGGGGATGTGAATATGATGATTTGGCGGAATCGATTACGGAATCGGGAGTCAAGATTAGTACGGCGACACTCAAGCAGTATCACACTGAGTATCGTCGTTCTTTGAATGAAGAGGCAGTAGGGACATCCAATACTGTTAAGTCGATCTTACCGACTGAGAAGCCAGAGGAAATTAAAGAGATGAGCGAGAAAGTTAATCAACCAAATCAAAAACAATCTGCAATAGATAAGTTGTTTGCCAGTAAATAAATCATCATGGTCAAAGTCAAAACACAAAAGACTGAATCAACACCTGAATTAATTACCACCCGTCCAGCTATTCAAATTTCTAACTGTAAGAAGGGTGGAGTAGGGAAGACATTGCTGTCTAAATTGAAGGCTGCTTACTGTTTAGAATCGGGTTTGGATTTTTACGCGGTGGATGCGGATCGGCAGGAGAGTTTTTTAAAGGCTTATCCTGAGTTTGCTCTGCCAACGCGCTTTAGTGAGTTAGATCGGAATCTCAAGATACCCGATCGCATTTTGGATTTGGCTTTAGAGAAATTGGTGTTGGTTGATTTGCCTGGGAATGTGGAGGAGGCGTTTAATCATTGGCTGATGGCTAGCGATATTTTAGAGGCTTCCAAGGATCTGGGGGTGGAGATTCAGAATTGGTATGTACTGGATGATTCGACGGAATGTTATGAGGGTTTTTTGAGGACGCTGAAGTTTGTGGAGGATAATGCGACTCATATTTTAGTGAGGAATTTTGGTCGATGTGAAGACTGGGATGGTTTTGAGCGGGTTATTACCCCTGAGTTGATTGCTGAGTATCAGTTGAAGGTGATTGATTTGCCGAAGCTGAGGTTGGATACGGCGACGACTATATATAAGAATGCTCTGAGTTTTACTGAAGCGAGGAGATATTCGGAGTTTAGTACGGCTCAGTTGGCTGGGTTACGTGGGTACATGAGACGGGTCTATGCTGTACTAGATGATGCTGGGTTTAATGTTGAAAGTCTAAAGGTGAGTAAGTGACTTATTTGAAGAAGCCAACTTTAGCGCGACAGCAAGATGAGTTACGGGAATTGATCGCTGAACGGTTACGGAATGAAGAGTCTCAAGTCAAAGAGCGAGTATATCAGTGGTTAAATGACAATCAGTATTTTGTGGATAATGAGTTGTTTGATTTTTATTTTTGTGTGGCGCAGAATATGGCTGCGGTTGAGGTGTTGGGTGGTTCGGGAGAGAAGATAGTTCGGGCGAAAAAGGAGCTTGAGGAGTCGGCAGAGGCTTATACGAATCAGGTGGTTGATATTTCTCATTGGATTAATGAGCAGTTGCAGAGTCAGTTACAGGGTGTTCAGCAGAATCAACAGAAGCTAGATATAAAGTTGGTTCGCGTCTTGGAGGGATTAACCAAGGAGCATCAGAATTTACAAGCTGTCTCGACTGGCTTGGTTAACTCGACTTCAGTATTGCTCAAGAAGCAACAACAATTAGTAATTCAGACCGAAGAAGCAGGCAGATTTGTTCGTCTGACAGTAGTCCTGGCTGGGATTGCTCTCATAACCAGCTTCCTGGGATTAGGCTTAATCTGTTTGTTCATCCAGAACTGATTCACGAATAAATTGTACATAGATAGAAAATAAATATTTAACGTTGGAGCAGGTTAATTTCTTTAAACTTATCTGCCATTAGTACAACAAAAATACTTAATCTAAGAGATAATCTAATTGTCTTGCACCCTAAAAATACAAAAACGCCCCAATGTTCCGACCAAGGACAAGGCGCTTTTGCATTTAAACCAGGTTTAAGACAGACCATATTTGGTACAGATGTCTCAGTACGAGATGAGTAAAAAACTTTTTCATCCCGTTTATATCATATCAATCTCTTAGCCGACAGTCCAAAAAATCAGAATAGAAATAAGATTTCTTAAAGACTGATATTTGACCCCGTTTACTCCTAAATACCTTGAAAGTGAACCACTGTCTTTATTTGACCCCAATCTATCGGCTCAGAAATTCCAACGATAAACCTCAGCATTTTACCCAAAAAATTAAATTATGTGTCTGTCTTGAACTTGTTACTTAAACTACTATTAAGCAACAAAGTTTATGACTAATTCAACTCAATCTATCAGCGTTCAGTCAAAATTAAATGGCACAGCTAATCGTCTCAACCAAAAAAACGCCGAAGAATTACTGGTCAGACGAGCATTAAACCCAGATTGGATCAAAGCTGGATGTAGTTCAATTAATATTCAAGAAACTACAGAATACCTGTATTATTTAGCTAAATCCCCAGGAATTTTAATTGAAGGTGCTAACGGACAATATCAATTTAAGCCAGATAAACCCTGGGCTGAGAAACAAGGTCAAAAAGCTCCAAAATATCGCACAGCAGCAGGTGATGAATATGATGCCTTACTACCAAAACATCCAACCGATCGCAATTATTGGCTAGATCTTAAGAAGTTAAAGGAACGGTGCTACCAAATTAATGGGCATCCCTTGTTACTGGCAACGGAAGGGGGATTAAAAGCGATCGCTGCTTGTTCTCACGATCTTCCCAGCCTTGCTTTACTGGGAGTTGAAATGGGATTAACTCCCAGTAAAAATGATCCCCAAGGAAAACGTTATTTAGTGCCACAGCTTGAGCATTTTGCTAATTAGAAACTAAAGGTATCTGGAAAATAGTTACCGAACAATATTTAGCGGCTGAAATCGACGCTATCTTAGAATCGAGAAATGTAGTTGGATATGGCACAAACGCTTATATTCAAAATATTATCGGCAAATTAAAGCGAAAACTATTTGTCAGGGAATGGTCAGAAAGATCTTCTACTGATTGGCTACCGTTTAAGAACGGAGTTTTAGAACTAGCCACCAATAAGCTTCACGAACACAACTCAGGGTTTAGATTTACTTGGCAACTGCCACGAGACTATACCGTAATCGAAACAGGCTGGAAAACCATCGATAATTGGCTCACCGAAGCAACTCAAGGAAATATTGAACACAAACAGTTACTGATTTACTTTTCTGCTGCCGTACTGCGAGGTCGTAATGACTTACAGAAATTCCTCCATCTAATTGGTGATGGTGGAAATGGTAAAAGTACTTATACCAACCTTCTGACGGCACTAATTGGCGAATCAAATACTGCCACCTTAGATTTATCCAGCCTAGAAGATAAACACGAGATAGCTCGCATTTTTGGCAAGCGTTTGGTGGTATTTCCCGACCAGGGGAAAGCACCAAAGAAAGTGAGTAATTTTAAGAAGCTTACGGGACAAGATAGATTATCTGGTCGTAAATTGTTCAACGATGGATTCGAGTATATTTTTTCGGGATTGGCTGTAGTTACTAGCAACAAACCGATATTTCACACCGATATTGGCAGTTGGCTAACTCGAAGAGTGGCAATGATTCCTTTTGACTATGAATATCCCAGTCACAAAAAACGAGATTTAATCAAAGAGTTCGAGCCAGAATTATCTGCATTTACTACCTATCTATTAAATATTTCCAATCCTGAAATAGATGCAGTCTTCAAAGGACTGAATAAACAACAGAAGATAAATTCTACAGTTTGGGAATCGCAAATCCGCAGTGATGGGTTAGCTGGATGGGTAAATGAATGGATAATCGCCGATCCTGATTCTAAGGTCAAAATTGGCAGTAATAAATTTGAATGGTCAACCCATGAAGATTATTGCCCGCAACGATCTTCCTTATATGGTAGCTATATCCTTTATTGTCAAAGAACTAATTGTTCTGCTAAATCACCCCAAAACTTTTCCGCTGAGTTATTAGAACTAGTAAATCGTATTCTAGGCTGGAAAGCTAAAAAAACCAGGATTAAGATCGATGGTCAAACCACTAGGGTAATCGAAGGATTAAAACTACGTTCTAATTTTGATAATCAACCTACAGTTGAGGAAATATTAGAAGGTCCTAAAGGATACCGCTCCGCATATGACAACCAGGGTGACAACCAGAGTGACAACTTAAAAACCTTATCAGATATAGAAAGTGACAACGGTGACAACCTAAAACTGGATCTTGAGGAAGAAAAAAATAACTTCTCCACTCTATGTGACAGTCAGCTAATTGGCACACATACCGAAGAAGTTAAAAATAATATTAGTTTAAATACTTCTGAGGTTGTCACCCCTGTCACAAGCCTTTCGTTATCTGCGCTTCAAGTTGTCACCGAGGTTGTCACCGAGGTTGTCACCCCAGAAATAAACTGGCAATCTTATCCATATCAAAGCAAAGACACCTTTACTCTTAAAAATCGAGCCAATAAAGTCAAAGAGCGAGTTTTAGGTTGTACTACCAATAATGAGTTGATTGCTTTCTATGCAGCAGGAAAAGTAACTGAAGCTGAAGTTAATTGGTTGAAGTCTAATTTACTTACTCAAGCTGAATGTCAACAATTAGAAGCTGTCAAAACAACCAAACAAACCAATTTGTTTATTGACAATGATGATGAACTAGCTGTTAAAGCCCTAAAGGACGACGCGAAGCTAAAAGTAAAAAAGCAAATTGATACTGAAGCAAAACGAATTGGCTGGAGTAAAGAAACAGCAATTAGTTATATAGAAGAAAAATATTCCGTAAGTCGCCGTCAAGATATGACTATTCAACAGCTTGTTGAACTGAGAGATTATCTTCGTGGATTTACAATCAAAAAATTGGAGGACAATTCTAATGCCACAAACTAATAATCAAAAACAATCAGTATCGTATCTATATTATTTTCTTTTTGGTTTTTATTTAGCTATTGAACCTTTTTATCTTGTGCGTCTTTTAAATACTTATCTGCCAGATTTTTACTATCGTAAATTTACAGTTTCTATTAGTATTATTCTGGGAATAGTTGGATTCCACAAAATGCGTGCTACTGTTCCGCTTCCTAAGATTAGTCAAGTTTATATAGCCGCCTGTAAAATTCCTAAAATTTGGTTGAAGCCTAAGTTTTGGAGAAAAGTTTTAAAAAGATCAAAACGTTTTTCTGGAGATCTAATAAATTTATTTAAAAGATCAAACTCTAAAGAGCCAATGGTTGAAATACATCGAAAAAACAGTTTAATAGCTATTTATTTAGCTGTTATATGCACATTTTTTACACTTACTATTCTTCCTTATTTATTCGTAACAAATATTGATTATTTTGGATTAATTGAAACCAGTTTTAAAATCCTGGGCTATTTTTATATGTTTTTTATATTAATTTTACTGTGTATTATACAGGTTTCTATTTCGACAATAAAACAAAATAATGGACACAAAAGTGCAAACGATTTAGACGCACTTTTATGCCATCTGAAAAGTGAGTTAGAAGATTGGCATTTTGAAGATAGAGTTGTACTAAAGTCAGAAAGGAAAAAAGGAGATAGAGATATAGACATCATAGCAATTTCTCCCGAAGGCAATTGCATTATTGTCGAATTGAAAAGTCATGAAGGGATAGTTAGATGGGATTCTGCATTAGAGAAACTTTGCCATAAATTGGAAAAAGATTCAGAATTCAAACCTTTTAAAGAGAATTTTTTTGCTCAAGTAAAAGGGCAAGGAAAACTATTGCAAGATTTTAGAAAACTACCTCGATTTCCAGATCTTATTATAGTTTTTTGGCGAGCTAAGATTGATATCAATCCTAAAAAAAATCTTATAAAGAAAGTTAAAATTGTTGATCGATCGCGACTAATAAGAGAATTGAAAAAGCGTAACAACAGGCTTGTCAAAGAAATGGTTTCTGAGTAATTGGCTTAAATTATCTAGGCAAATACAAACCACTGCTGTCACTAGGACGAGCATGGGCGTAGCGAGTTAGGGTATGGAGAGATTGATGACCCAAAGTTTGTTGGACTAGTTGGGGTGGCGCACCGCGATCGAGACTATGACTAGCATGAGAATGACGCAGCCAATGGGGAGAAACGTTACCATCAAGTCCAGCTTCGGCAGCGGTATCGTTAACAATTTTCCTAATCTGTCTGACTTGAAGCGGTTTATCACCTTTACGAGAAGCAAAAACTGCTGCTGCTGGATCTTTACTAGTCTTGGTATTAAGTACGTCGCGATAAAGAGTTTCACTCAGCAGTACGGTTCTAGTTTTTCCTCCTTTGCCAAATAGCGTTACCTGACCCAAACCGTTACGATTGGATTTGACATCTCTCCAGGTCAATCTAGCCACTTCGCTAACCCTCGCTCCCGTATAGTAGAGAAATTCTAAGAGCAGGTGATTGCGTAGAGCAATTTTTTCTTTCGGAGAGAGACTACTGTTCTTGGATTTACCTCTAGGCTGTAGGGCTTTACTCTTAGCAGTAGCAAGTAGCTGCATCGTCTCAAATTCACTGAGAATACGCTCGGCTAAACTATCTTTTTGCTTGACTCCCTTGACTTTAGCAGGAGCATTAAAAGTTAAATAGCCACAATCAAAACCCATAGTAAATAAACTTCTAACTGCTGCCAATTGGCGATTGAGGCTGGCTGGGCTGTACTTTTTATACAGGAGAAAATCGACATAGGCTTGAACATCGTTGAGCTGAACTGTCCTCAAATCCAGGTCATTTAACGTCACCTTTTGAGCTTTTTTCCCAGTCATAAAGCCAATAAAACAGCGAATGTCGTATTCATAAGAACGGACTGTTTCGGGGCTAAATCCATGCAGCCAAAGAGCGACTAACCCAGATGTATTATTTATGTCAGCTATCTGAGTATGAGTTGCTTGGGCATCTCTTCCTTTTTGAGTAGGTGATACCATAGCTATAACGATTTATAAGTTTGATGCCCCTTGTTGGTGCAGGGGGTTTTTAATGATTGTTTAATCTTACCGTTGTGAAGAGACAGAATAGTAGGTGTTAGATAGCCGATAACGAACCTTCACGGCGATACATTACTTAATTCGATATATTTTGCTCGCCTTTAGATAGATAAAGGTGAATGCGATCGCTTGTCCAAGTGGCTACACCTGCGCCAAAAAAATCTGTATCTTCTGTCCAAATAGGACAATCTAACATAAGCGATAGTGCAACGATGGGCCAGTCATCTATATCTCGAACTGCAATCCTCTGCTTGGCTTCTACTTCGTAAATTTTGTATAAGTTGGCATCCACAGCAGCGATTAAGCTGGTCAATCCTTCTAATACGGCGAGCGCTTCATCGGCGGGTAAATTACGTTTTTCAAACAAAGCTGGCAGATATTTCCTGGCATCGGCAAAACAAACTTCTGGAGTAAAAAATTGAGTGGAGTTGGCAAATTTTTGGATAGTGTTTCGCACCTTTTTACCGAGTACTGCCCGAATCAGTATATTGGCATCGAGGACAATTTTTGTTTCTACTGCCATGAACTTTCCGAATTATGTCCTTGGCGGAGTTGACGAAATTCCCCTACGAGTTCGTCTTCTGTGATTCCCTTTTCTGCCAATAGCCGATCTAATTTCTCTGCTGCCACTTTCAAAGATTCTAATTCTGCTTTTTATGGGTAGGCAAAAAATAACCGACAGTTTCACCGTGACGCATAACAGCCACAGGTTCAGTAGCACTGAGATATTTTGCCAAATTGTTTCTAAATTCCCGTATGCCGATTTTTCGTAACACTGTGTTGTCCCTCTCTAATTATGTACCTGGGTGTACACAATTTAACATAAAGCTCTTGAACTTGCTTTCAGATTTAAACTGCTTCATTTTGGCACTTTGACATTCTTTACCCAGCAAGCGTTTTGAGCCAGATTGCCCCTCATGACACCAGGGCGCTTATCTGCCCCTACTTAATTCTCTGGTTACACTAGCAATTTTGCTTTTCGTATTTACCAATCTCAACTCCTCTAAATCGTAGATATTTATAGAGAGTAGCTTTAGAGATATCCAAATCCTGGGCAATCTGATTCACAGGCATTCCTTCGTCATAGTAAGAAGCAGCAATCCGCGCTTTCCTTTGAGCATCTTCAGAGAGTCCTGGTTTACGTCCTCCTACTCTACCTCTGGCTCTAGCAGCAGCTAAACCCGCATTAGTCCGTTCACGAATAATCTCTCGTTCAAATTCTGCGAGAGAAGCAAAAATATTAAAAACCAATCTTCCTTGAGCAGTAGTCGTATCAATTGGATCGTTCAAACTCCTCAAACCAATACCTCCTTCGTTTAACTCAGCTACCAAATCAACTAAGTGCTTGAGCGATCGCCCTAAGCGATCTAATTTCCAAATCACAATCACATCTTTGGCTCGTGCCTCTTTCAAAATTTCATCCAAACCAGGACGAGCAGTTTTTGCGCCACTGACAGTATCGGTAAAAAATCTTTTGCATCCATGCAAAAGCAAAGCATCAAGCTGTAAATCCAAATTCTGTTCTTTTGTACTAACGCGAGCATAACCAAGCAGCATTTGATTCAGGATTGTTTACTAAACTCATCTATTAAAGATAATACTCTACTTTGATTAGCTAAACCAGAATAATGAACTTTGTTGAAAAATCGGCACAACCATTTTTAAAGGGGCAAAAGTATATAATTTATGCACTATGTTTTGCCACAAAATTACTCGCTGAGGACTCAAAATTGAAAATCGGCTACGCCAGAGTTAGTACAAATGAACAAAATCTATCAAATCAAATTTCTTTACTCAAAGAAAAAAGCAGCCTTCTATTCCTTGGGCGAACCTTGGGCGGATACTACGAGCCATGCAGGAAAAATGATTATGACCGTCTTTGCAGGTATCGCCGAGTTTGAAAGAGACTTAATTCGAGAACGTACCAGTGTCGGACGAGAAGCTGCCATGAAGAGAGGAGTCAGATTTGGTCGTCCAAAAAAACTATCCCCAGAACAAAAAGAATTGATTCTCAAATTAAGAGAAGAAGGTAAGTCAGCAACCGAGTTAGCTTCCACCTTCAATGTAGACCGTTCCACCATTTATCGTTTATCAAATGTCTGATTCATTATCGAAACTTAGCGAGTTGCCCCCAAGCTCAAGAGCAATAGCCTGGGAAAGATAATTGAGCAGTTTCGAGAAATTTATGACCGTGGTGGCATCGGCTTAATTTTTGTCGGAATGCCTGGACTGGAAAAGCGTTTAGCTCGCTATCCTCAGCTTTACTCTCGGATTGGTTTTACACATAATTATCGTGCTTTGAGTCAATCAGAAATGCGATTTTTGTTAGAAAATTACTGGTCACAGATTAATCTGAGCATGAATCCAAATGACTTTACTGATGCCGAAGCGATCGCCTCGATTGCTCGTATTACCAACGGCAATTTTCGCCTTTTGAATCGCCTGTTTCGGCAGATTCAGCGCGTAATCAAAATCAACGAACTTAACTGCATTACAGCAGAAGTCGTCGAAGCTGCGAGAGAATGTCTTGTTATTGGTACAGTTTAGAGGTGTGGAAATAAGTCCTTATGAAAAACACTCATCTAGTTAGACTTAGTTAATTCGTATTACGTCAAATAACTCTAAAGATTTTACGCTACTTATCTCTAAAAGTTACAGCGATTGCTAATTTTCGGGTTCTGGCGATCGCTTTTGGTCATTGTTCAATCAAACGACCGTTATTTTGAACTTTTAAGGAAGCCCGATGGAGTTAAGTTAAGAAATTATCAGCTACATATGCACCGACTTCTTGACCTGTAGCCAAACCATCTAGATTAGAACTGTTTAAATGGACTCCACCATAGAGGCGACTATTAGCGTTCTCCAAGGCGGCTTCTTCAAAGCTGTTTAAATCCCCAGAACCATCAAATGTACGAGTCACCCCAGGTAGCTCCTGAGAAGCAACTTCAAAACTTAGATCTTCACCAAAGAAGCTTTCTAAAACGCTAGCAGCAGCACCACCGAAGGTAGCGTGTCCTGAAATATAGTCAGGAAAGGGAGGTGTATCAAGTAACGGTCGCCAGTCAGGATCATCAGTCGCACCAGACAATTCATCTTGAACAATAGTATTGAAAGGACGTTGCTGATTAAAAGTATATTTAGTATCCCAAGCCACAATGCCCGCATCAGCCATCGCGACGCTGAGTTGAGCAAACAAACGGGCATTTTCCTCTAAACTATTGCCCTGGTCTAAAGCTATTGATTGAGCAATTTCAATCCACTGACCAGGCGGTCTAAAAGTATCAGTGCGATCGTAAGCCCAGAATTGAGCGATTTCAGTTTGGTCTTCTGTCCTTAGTAACTGAGTGCGATCAGTATCAGTTCGTCCCCCAAATAGTCGCACCTGTTCAGTTTCTTGCATGAATTCTTCGCTGCCATATTCTGGAGGGCCATCGGGACGAAAATCGGCGAGATCCTCAAGAGCAAAAGGGGTCACATCGCCAAAATTGGCAAGCATAGCCTTAACAGTACCCTTTTCATTAGTCTCGTTGTAATCTCCTGGATTTGAGCCTGGAGTATAGGGTCTTTGGGCAACATCAGAACCATCTCCTGCTCTGGTTGCCAATACTCCCGAACCAACTGCCAGACCAAAATTAAAGCCCAGGCTTTCTGCACGGGGATTATCTTCAATTTCCGCCAGGGATTGTGCTACCTGTAGGTCAAAGGTGCTGGTTTGTTCAGGGAATAAAGTCGTTAAAACTTGATAAGCTGCTCCCACTGCTGCTGCTGCTGCCGATGCACCCTCGGTCGGGGTAATGGGATCTTCTAAGTAGTTAGAACCATTACCGCTAATTGCATTAATGGCTTCATATTGAGCGAGGGACATGATTGCAGCATCACAGGCTTCGATGGGTGGCGCTTCTCCTGGCACGATATCATCAGTTAGTTTGACATCATTTGTCCGATCTAAAGTGCCTTGAGTCTGAACTGCGTTTAACAAGACTGAGTTCCAATCGAGAACGGCATCAGTACCAGCGACAGAAACAGAGGCAATCGCCTGATTGTTGTTTTCATCGAATTCAGCATTATTAGGATCGACTTGCGCTACCAGGTTGTATGCTCCTGGAGAAACCACACTAGGATTACGAAACTCCTCATCAGCAAAGTCGATGGTATAACTACGAGATTCATTAGCTTCCAGATTAATTCCTTCAAGAGTACCTAATAATTCATCTGTTCCCTGAAGAGCATTAACTTCTGTACCTTTTAGATAGTCATCATTGCTGTTGAGGCGATCGAGGTCTAGCTCTGGATCAACTGAGGCGTAAAGATTGAGGCTACCATTCGTTAGACTTTCATTACCATTATTAGTAACAGTTACCTGGAGCTGACCTTGTTCGTCAGGTAAAACACCTGGGACTTGTTCGATGGTATCAATTTGAACTCGAAGATGGCGGAAATATAGGGTTCGTGCGATGAAGTGCAGCCTGTAGCTGAAATATCCTTAGCGTATGCTTTCTAGCTGATGAACTACTCTTCCTTTCTCAACTCATTTTTTTGACCAATGGATAAGTTTTTT
>Ga0209082_1000334_pt1 | contig 18388 bp, 11 predicted proteins | sample ColdCreekSource_FD_184127 | JGI IMG/M metagenome (GOLD analysis project Ga0209082, IMG submission 184127) | Groundwater microbial communities from Cold Creek, Nevada to study Microbial Dark Matter (Phase II) - Cold Creek Source (SPAdes) (version 3) | ecosystem: Environmental > Aquatic > Deep...
TGACAGGGCGAAGCCTTCCAACAACCTTCGAACAGCGCCGAGCACGCCTCTAATCGAGGTGCTCGCACACGTTTGCCCTGGACTGCGGGGCCACTTCATAGTCGCCCCCGTGGAGGTGAGCGATCCCCGTGGAAGATCTGTGCTCTCGTTCTCGGAGAAGAGAGTAGAGCTGCTCTTCACGAGCAGGATGACGTCCACGGGGGACGTTCCCGTTCAGGCCAGTGGCCACGCTGACGGGGGGCGTCCACGCACACATTCAAGGCCACGTGGTCGTGGTCGTGATCTAGAAGTTCGGCGTGGGGAAGGGCGCGCCCGGTCTTGCGAATAGGTAGCCCTGCAAGAGATCGCAGCCCAGGCTCACGAGCGTGTCCCGCTCGGACGGTGTCTCGACGCCTTCGGCCACCACTAGGATGCCGAGGTCAGCGCAGAGATCGGCGAGCACGCGCACTAGCTTGCGCTTGACCGGATCTTCGTCGACGCCGCGCACCAACGTGATGTCGAGCTTCACGACGTCCGGTTGGATCATGGCGAAGCTGTTGAGCCCAGAGTAACCCGCGCCGATGTCGTCGATCGCGATCCGGAAGCCGAGTTGGCGCAAGCGTGCGATGCGCTCGCGCACCTGTCCGACTGCCTCGAGCGTGGAGCGCTCGGTGATCTCCAAGACGATCCGATCGGCGATCTTCGCGAGCCGCGAGTCCGGATCGAACAGCGTGCTGTCGAGCAGGTCGGCCGTGTGCAGGTTCACGAAGAGCGACTTTGTGAAGTGCTCCGGACCGAAAGGATCCGAGCATTTGTTCCGGATCTGCCGACCGAGATCGTGAATGCGGCCAAGCTCTTCTGCTGCGTCGAACAGCGCGCCGGGGCCGGGCATCGTCGGCTCCGACGATCGTACCAGCGCTTCGTAGCCGAACGGCTCCTTGCGCGACCAGCTCACGATCGGTTGGTACACCATGTAAACAGCCGCGACCGCGCGCCCGAAGTTTAGCTCGCGACGCGATGTTTCTCCGTGCTGGGAATTATGCTCTTGGTAGAGCGAGAGCGCCTCGCGCCGGATCTTCGCCAAGCGGTTGAGCCCGAGCGCGTGTGTGACGCTTTCCAGCAACTGCCGCGGCTCGACCGGTTTGGGTAGATATTCAGTGGCGTGGAAGCGCAGCGCGTCGATCGCGGTGTTGGTAGTGGGCGCGCCAGCAAGCAGGATGAATGGGATGTCCTCGTTCAGCTCGCGCACGCGCCGCAGTAGTGTCATGCCGTCCATGCGCGGCATGGATATGTCGCTGACAATCAGATCGATCTGCTGATCGCCGAATACCTTCAGCGCTTCGACACCGTCACAGGCCAGAAGTACATCATGACCTGTGTCACGCAGCAGTCTCTGCATCAGACGGCGCAGCGCGTCGTCGTCGTCGGCGACGAGGATCTTGGCTGGTACCTCAGGTTCTTCGGACTTCGGCTGACTCACGCAAATCCCCGCTGGTGTGCCGCTCACGTACTTCGAATCGTAGTCGGCAATGGCATCCTGCTACATCTCGTTTTCGCCGATGCCGTAATGCCGACATTTCTTGTAGAAGTGCGAGCGCTCCGTACCCAGCGCCTGCGCTGCAGCCCCCTTGCTGTTGCCGTTCGCAGCAATAGCTTCCACCATGATTCCGCGCTCAACTTCATGCAAGAGCTGTCGCAGAGTTTTGCCCTGCTGGTACAGGCCACCCTGAGCATGCTTCTGCGAGTCATGTGTGGTGGTCATCACGTCGCGTACGACTTGCGCCGAGATAATCTCATTAGGAAACAAGATTGCAAGTCGTTCCACTAGGTTCTCTAGTTCGCGGACGTTACCAGGAAAGTCATAGAGCGAGATGCATTCGATGGCGTCGGGGGTAAGACGTAACCCATGACCCTTACGTCCAGGTGCGGTAAAGTGTGCCAAAAGCAATGGCAGATCTTCCCTGCGCTCACGCAGCGGCGGGATGTGTAAGGTGACGACATTAAGGCGGTAGAATAAGTCCTCTCGGAAGTCCCCGCTTCGCACCATCCCGCTCAAATCGCGGTTGGTCGCAGCGAGCACGCGGACATCGACCTTGAGCGTCCTACCTCCACCGACGCGTTCGAACTGTCCCTCTTGCAACACGCGCAGCAGCTTTACCTGCATCGGCATGGGCATGTCGCCGATCTCGTCGAGCAGCAATGTGCCCTCGTGCGCGAGCTCGAAGCGGCCCTTGCGCGCGGTCACAGCGCCGGTAAACGCGCCTTTCTCGTGGCCGAACAGCTCGCTCTCCACGAGATCTTTAGGGACCGCGCCGCAGTTGAGCTTTACGAACGGTCCCGCGCTGCGCAACGAGCCGGCATGGATTGCGGCGGCCACGAGCTCTTTGCCGGTGCCATTTTCTCCGGTGATCAGCACGCGACCGTCGGATGGTGCGACGCGCGAGATCAGGCCGAGCAGCCGCTGCATGGCAGGACTGCGGCCCACCAGCGTGCGCTCGTGGCGGATCTCGGCCTGCAGCCGGCCGTGCATCTCCTGCAGCTGTGCGTAGCGCAGCGCGTTCTGCACGGTCAGCACGAGCCGCTCCCGATGGACCGGTTTCTCCAGGAAATCGAGCGCGCCCAGCCGGATAGCGCGGACCGCCGCCTCCACTGTCCCACCACCCGAGATGACCACAGTGGGCGTGTCGTCGCCGCGCTGACGCAAGCGCGTGAGCAGCTCGAAACCGTCCATACGAGGCATAGTCAGATCTGTCACCACCAGATCGACTGACATGCGGTCGAGCAGATCGAGCGCTTCGTCGGCGGAGAGCGTGCACTCCACTTCGTGCCCTTCATTCGTCAGCATGCGCTCGAACGCTTGCAGGATGTCAGGCTCGTCATCGACGATAAGGATGCGTGCTGTCATGTGCGTTTCGAGGGCTACAGCGCGCAGAGAGCGGGCACGAGTATGGGAATCCCGAAGCGGTGCATAGCGAAGCGTCGTTATTTGGAGTGTCGGATGACTCGTGTAGGCTCTTGAGATGATGATGTGTCAGAAGCCTCGCGAGCTGCGATCGAGCGCCGGGGCGGGCCATGGACTCCCGCGCGGTGTCTGCGACGGGACATAAGTGCGCTGATATGAAGGAGGGGTCATGTCCGACTCCTGGCAGCCAGATGACACCGCTCCGGACGTCGAGGCCACGTTGGATGCGTTGGGGTTGCTCGTCGTCAAGCTCGACGCCCACACGAAGATCTTGAGCGCCAATTCGGCCCGGCGTGCAGCGGGCCCGCGCACGTCGGACAGCTCTATCCGACCTCGCACTGCCTGCCGCAGGCAGTCGTGAGAGATGTCTGTGAGGGCAGGGCCGAGCGCCGTGAGCTCGAGCTAAACCAGGCGGGCTACCTGCTGCGCGCGGTCTGTTTGCGTGCAGCGCCGCGGTTGTGTCTAGTGACACATCTGCCGCTGCAAGCCGCGAGCGATCAACCTGATCGAAGCGCTTGCCAGCGTTGGCCCCTACAGCGCGGCGACAGTGCGATTGCGGCCCGAGCGCTTGGCGTCGTAGAGCGCGGTATCTGCCAGCGTGATCAGGTCCTGCGCTTTGGTCAGCAGGTGATGCGGAAACGAGCACACGCCGAGGCTGATCGTCACGGGCAAGCGCTGACCATCGTAGATCATCTGCGCTTCCTCGACGTTCATGCGCACGCGCTCGCAAGCGAGCACCGCGTTGTCGACAGGCGTCTCCGGCAGGAGCATCACGAACTCTTCGCCGCCGTAGCGCGCGACGAAGTCATGCCGGCGCAACGTCTGCTTAATGATGTTGGCGACCTGCACGAGTGCGTAGTCGCCGGCGGGATGTCCGTAGTTGTCGTTGAGCTTCTTGAAGTAATCGATGTCGAGCATGCCTAGGCTCATCGGCCGCTCGTAGCGCTTCGAACGCAGGAACTCTTCCTCGAGCCGCTCGCTGAGGTGGCGGCGATTGGCGACCTCGGTCAGTGGATCGATCTGCGTGAGCCGCTGCAGCTCGGTGTTCGCACGCAGCAGCTCCGCCTGCAGGCGACGCAGCTTGAGATGTACGCCGATGCGCGCTGCCAGCTCGTTGGGCTCGTACGGCTTCACCACGTAGTCCGATGCGCCGGTGGTGAGCGCCTGTACCTTGCGCGCCATGTCTTCCGCGCCGGTGACGACGATCACAGGGATGTTTTCGAACGCCGGGTCGGTCGCCTTCAAGCGCAGGAACTTCAAGCCGTCGCAGCGCGGCATGTCTAGGTCGCACACCACGAGATCGATCGGGCTGCCACGCAACAGCTTGAACGCGACCAGACCGTCTTCCGCGTACAGACATTCGTCCGCGAGCCCGCGCTGGGTGATCAAGTCGCCCACGAACTGGCGATTGCTGCGCGCGTCATCCACCACGAGCACGACGATCCTAGCCGCTTGCTCCGCGGTCTCCTGCGGATCGATGAGCGATGTGTCGATGGGTGCGCTTTCGGTGGCCAAACTTTTCTCCAGGTCGCGTCAGAGCTCGACGCAGTTGCGTCCTTTGTTCTTGGCGCGATACAGAGCCAAATCTGCAGTATGGATCAGCATGTCGGCGGTTTGCCCGGGCTGCAGCTCAGCCAGGCCGATCGACACGGTCGTCTGCGGCATGTCGTCGCCTTCGGTTGTCTTGAGCGCGGTGGCACGCACCGCTTCGCGCTGACGCTCTGCGGCGATCGCGGCGCCTGCGAGCGGAGTGCGCGGGAAAATCAGCACGAACTCTTCGCCGCCGTAGCGCGCGATGAAGTCGGTGGGCCGCAGACCCTTGCGCATAGTCTTCGCGACTTCACACAGCACGAGGTCGCCCGTTTGATGGCCGTACTTGTCGTTGATCCGCTTGAAGTAGTCGATGTCGACGACCGCGATACTGAGCGGTTGGTTGTCGAAGCGATGCCGCTCACAGAGGCGGGGCATGGTGTCCTGGATCCAGCGTCGCGAATGCACGCCGGTGAGCGCATCGGACAGCGCCACCTGCTCGAAGTGTGCGGTCAGCGCGCGGTTCACCTGCACGGTGTTGTTGTTGGCGCGCAGCCGCTCCGAGAGCTTGATGATCAAGCGCACCGCGAAGCCGTGAGAGGCGTGCACGATGTGCCAAAACATACTCTCGTCGATGCACAACAGGCGTGTGGGCTCTTGCGCTGTCACGCTCGCGGATGCCGGCTTCTTATCGAGCACCGAGAGCTCGCCGACAGAGTCGCCCGCGCGCAGGGTGGCCACGGGCTTGTCGTACGAATCCGCGAGAAATACCTGCAGCGCACCGCGCAAGATCACGAAGATCTGATCGTTGGTCTGGCCTGCGTGCAGGAGCACGTCGCCTACACCAAGCTCACGGATCGGGCAGCTCACCAAGAGCATGTGCATCAGCTCGTCGCCGAGGCCTTGCAGCAGCTCGATCGCGCTGAGCTCCCTGCGCAGCTTAATCAGCTCTTCGTCCTCGCCCCCAGGCAAGGTGCTGCGTGCCGATACGGCTGCGTCATGGCTATCGTTGCCCGCAGCAGCGTCCGGAAGCTGGCTCGGCCTGATGGGAACGGTCTGAGGTTGCACCCGGGCTTGTGACATGAGGTCCGGCTTGGCAGGTTCCGACGTTCGGTGGCGACTCACGGGACTTCCGAAAGCCGCGCCTGCTCGTTCAATGCATCATACCCGGTGGAATAGGTGGAGTGATCGCTTTGAGGGCAATCGACTGGCTGCACGCGCATGCCAAAGCCAAAAGGTGTCGCACCCACGGCGCCCGGCTCTCTACGCCAAACTACTTTTCCGCGTAGGTGCACGACGCGTGTGTCGGACGGCGCCCGCAGCTCGAGCCAGACGTCGGTCTGTGGCTTCGGCGCGTCCAGTGTTCGAATGAATATACCTTCGCGGCTGATGTTGTGCGTCAGGCCGTATGTCGGATGCATCACGCCGGACGGCCTAAAGGAACAGATAGTTGGATACGGAATGCGTGCCGACGCACGTAAGTCGGTGGCATCGCGGCGCGTGACTTCTTCGGCGAAGTTGAGCAGCTTGCCGCTTGCGCCAAGGTTCAGGTCGGATGGGCGCCAGTTGGCATCGGCATCTTCCGGAACGACCAGCGCGGGCAGGTCCGGCTTCTTAGCTGCTAGGCGCGCCGATTCGATCGCCGCTTGTGCGCCGCTCGGGGGGAACTTGCTGGTAGCGACCACGAGCGCGAGACCCCGCAGCGACTCCGCTTGTATGATCAAGTCGTGGGCTTGCGTCGCATACGAGACGTCGAAGCCCGCGCGTCTCAGCGTCTGTCCGAGCATACGTCGTATCCCGATGTCGTCCGAAGCGACCAGCGCGACGCCTTGTGCGGGCACCGCGCGCGTAGGTGGCTTGGCGCTGCGCAGATTGGCGAGGCGCCGCGTCACGCCACCGCGATCACCCGAGACGAGTGCGTCGTCCGCACCCGATGCGAACGCCGTCAGATAGAACGACTCGCTGGGATGTGGGACCAGCGCGATCACTGGCACCGTCAACAAACTGGCGCGTTGCCGCAGTCGGCTGACGACTGCGCTCAAGTTGGTTTCGTGTGCGACGAAGATGCAGCGCGGCTCAGTCGAGTGCTCCTCCATGCGACGCGCTGCGTCTTCCAGCGAGGTGAAATCAATCTCAGTGCTCGCGTGCGTGGCTGCTGCGGCGAGCACCTTCTCGTCGCTCTGCTGAAAGTTTCCGACGGCGGCTGCGTACATGTGGCGCGACCTCGAGGGGCTTGAGTCGGTTTAGTTGAAGCACGAAGCATGCCTCGGTGCGCAGCTAAAGGCGGCGGTGCTATTGCGAGGTTGTGTCGTTAGCGAGAGTGGCTTTATGTGCGTCGAGCTTGCTGTCGAAAAGACCACGTGGGTGGTTTAAAACACTACTGCGTTTAAGCCGCCATTAGCTGCACTCGTTGCGCTCGTTCGTGCGTTCCACCGCGAGCGCAATCCGCTGAGAGCGTGTTTCGAGCCTGAATGTGTTGTGGTCTGACTCGCCTGTACTGAAGCATCACAATCACGTTTTCCAGCGGCTTTTAGGCAGTTCGAGAGCGTGTTTTTCCCGGCATGGAGTCTGCATCTGTTTCGCTCGTGCCTGAAGCAGTTGGGGTTCGTCGCGCGGTGTGGACGGGAGTAGTGAGCGTAGTATGTGTGCTGTTGAGCGCTGTAGTTCAGACTCCGGCTGCGCATGCCTACATGTTGAAAACGACCAAGACCGGACACCGCGTGCGCTGGACTTCACCAGTTGTAACGCTGTACGTGGACCAGAAGCTATCGGCTGCATACGGCGCAGATGTAGTGCGTGCTAGCATGACGATCGCGACCGACGCATGGCGCGGGCTCGACAATGTGCCTGACGTCATCGTGTCCGAGCAACCCGCGCCGAGCTACGACGCGCAGACACGTTCGAACGGTGTGTACCTGATGCGCCCGTGGCCGTTTGCGCGTGAGCAATTGGCCGTCACAGTCAGTACTTACGATCTCGATGGCCACATGATCGGAGTCGACGTGTTGGTGAACGGCGAGAGCGACTACGCGCTCTTGCCCGACGGCGAAGACAGCCCGTTCACCTCGCACCACGATCTGGCTGCGGTGCTCACACACGAGATGGGCCACGTCCTCGGCCTCGACGAGAGTCCGGATGATCGCGACTCGACCATGTGGCCGTACATCCGTGGTGGCGACGTGCACCAGCGGAGTTTGAGCGAAGACGACGAAGCGGGCATCGTCGCGGCCTACAAAGACGTGTTGTACGAGAGCAGCTTGCCGCTCGGTTGTACGCAAGCGAGTGTGCTCGGCGTGATCCCAGGAGCTGCCAACCTGCGAATCGGTGCTTGGGTGATCTTGATGCTGGGTGTGGCCCAGCGTTTGGCCCGCCGCCGCACACTCCCTGTCGCGGTGGGACCTGCAGCCCAGCAGGTGGCGCCTCGCTCCAAGCCAACTCCCTCTGTACGACCAGCCTTTCACGGCAACTTTTAGCAATTGAGCGGCTGCCGCCGTTGGCTGCGTAGCGTTTCCGAGGCGCGAGGCCTCACGTCCCGTTTGTGACGTGAAGAGTCCCGCTGGACGCGATCGCTCGGCCCACGTGCGAAACTTGTACGCGGGTCTGGCCTTCCCCCCTATACTCGATAGCGCTCATGCCGCTCGATTACCGAGCTTTCCCCATCCTGTACGTAGACGGTGATGCCGCAAGCGCCACGCGTTTTCGAGAGATCCTTGGCGCAGCCGGGCAGTATTCAGTCACCGCAGTGAATACCGGCGCGCAAGCGCTGCGTGCATTGGAGCGCGCGGAAGTCGAAGCTCGCGTGCTTGTGGCCGAGCACGCGCTCGTGGACATGACTGCCATAGAGCTGTTCGAGCAGCTGCGCGTGCTGCGTCCCGAAGTCGTGCGCTTGCTAACGGCTACTCAACTCTCGCCGGACATAGCAGAGGCGGCTATCAATCGTGGACGCGTGTCCGGCTACATGGCCAAGCCGTGGCAGGCCGACAAGCTGTGTGATCAGCTCACCGCGCTGCTCGAGGCTTTGGGTCGTGAGTCGAGTGTACGCAGCATGGAGATGAGCTTTTGGCACGGCGGACAGGTCGCTGCGGCGACGACGATCTACGAGGAGCTTGTACACGAGCTGTCAAACCCGCTCGGTGCACTCGAGATCAACGCATCTCTTGTTGCCGATTTGCTTCGCGAGGTCGTCGATCAACGCGGCGCCGATGCAGATCTGGATGCGATCCAGGCTTCTGCTCAAACTGCGTGCGAGGCGCACACAGATTCACTCGCCGCGATCGACCAGATGAAGAGCCTGGTTGCGCGCATGCGGCACGGCGGAATGTCGCGGCCGCGCACGCAAGGACGCTGCGATCCCGCGCGCGTAATCGACGCCACCGTACGAGTCGTGCGCGCCGAGGTCGAGAAGGTGGCGCAACTCGAGGTGCGTGTCGCTGCGGCTCCCACCGTGCAGATGGAAGCGTCGGTGCTCGGGCAGATCTTGTTGAACTTGCTGTTGAACGCGGCGCAGGCCCTTCAGCTCCACAACCGGGCAGAAAACCGCATCCAAGTATTGGCCTCGCCGGTTGCTGAACAGTTATTGATCAGCGTTCGGGATAACGGCCCCGGTATTGCCTCCGGGTTATACGAACGCGTGTTCGAACCCTTCTTCACCACAAAAGAAAACGGTACGGGGCTGGGCTTGGCCATTTGTCGCGAGCTTGTGTCGCGCGCTCATGGGACCATCTCGGTGGAGAACCTGCGGGCAGGTGGTGCCCAATTCGACATTCGGGTCCCCCTTGCAAAATAAGACTAGCCGCCGTTGTGTTCGACCCACCTGGGCAGGTGACAAAAATTTGCCGAAGACTAAGAATGCAGAGTGTTGATGCGACCCAGGGGGGCCAATCGAGATGGGTGATATCAAGTATGAGGAGGCTAGCGCTGGCGAACGGCTGACGCGCCCGGAGCACGCATCACATGCTTCCCGCGTTGCCGAGCGCAACGCTGCGCTTTCTGCTTTTTCGCGAGTGCTCATCGTCGACGACGACGCGCCGCTCCGGCGTGTGTTGTCGCGCTTCTTCCGCACGCTCTCGCTGGAAGTATGGGAAGCGAAGAGCGTGGCGGAATCGCTGCCACTGCTCGACGGCGAGCCCGACTTGGTCATCACCGATGTTCGCCTGCCGGATGGCAGCGGTCAAAAAGTGGTGGAGGTTGCGAGCCGCAAGCGCCCATCCCCTGTGATCGTCGCGATGAGTGGCCTCGCGTCGGCGCGTGAAGCATTCGCACTGGCGCAGTCGGGCGCAGTGATCTACCTGACCAAGCCTTTCGCAGAGCGCGAGCTCGTCGAAGGCATCGCCGATGTCTGCCAGGAGAACCGTCGCTCGCTGGCGCCAAGCAACGCAGATGTCGACTTGGCTGTCAGCCTCGCTTTGTTTGCTGCCCGCCACAGCGTGCCTGAGCGCGAGATGGAGCTGGTTAGGCTGGCCACCGCGGGCGTCCCGCGAAACCGTTGTCCCGGTATGCTCGGCATCTCCGAGAACACCTGCAAGACGCTCACGCGCCGGCTGCTGCAGCGCTGCGGCGCGCGCAACCTGGCGCAGATCCCTCGCTTGGTCTTGATCGGCGAAGACGCGCCGACCCACGCATAATCGGCCGGCTACGCGCGCAGCTCTTGCTCAGCGGTCGTCGCGATCGACTTCGCCAGGCTCTTGATCGCGCTCGCGTTCGGTCCTTCGACCATCACGCGCAGCTTTGGCTCAGTGCCGCTCCAGCGCACGAGCACGCGTCCAGAGCTGCCCAAGCTCTTCTCTGCGCTTTGGATGACCTTGCTGGTCTTGACCATCTCCGTGAGCGGCCGACGCCGTGGTAGTGCGACGTTGACCAGGACTTGCGGAACGGCTTCGAACACTTCGTCGACCAGCTCTGAGAGCGGCCGGCCTTCGCGCAACATGATCGCGAGCAACTGCAGTGCGCCGAGTGTCCCGTCGCCGGTGCTCGAGTGATCCAAGAAGATCAGGTGGCCGGACTGTTCTCCGCCGAAGTTGAAGCCTCTCTTGCGCATGGCTTCGACGACGTAGCGATCGCCGACATCGACGCGTACGAGCTTGCCGGAGTGGCGTGAGAGCGCGTGCTCCAAGCCGATGCTCGACATCACCGTCGCGACCAGCGTGCGCTTGCGCAGGGTGTTGCGTTTGATCATGCGCGTGGCGCACAGCGCCATCACAGCGTCGCCGTTGACCTGACGACCCTTCTCGTCGATCACGACGACGCGGTCTGCGTCGCCATCGAGCGCGAAGCCCACATGCGCGCGGTTCCGCAAGACCTCTTTCGCGCAGTACTCCGGGTGCATCGCACCGCGCTCTAGGTTGATGTTCTTGCCGTTCGGCTTGATGCCGATGGGGATCACCGTCGCGCCGAGCTCAGAGAACACGTGCGGCGCGGTTTGGTACGCGGCACCGTGCGCGGCGTCGACTACAACCTTGAGACCATCGAGCGTCATGTCCGATGGGAATGCGCCTTTGATGAACTGCACGTAGCGGCCCCACGCGGTTTCGATGCGCTCGGCGCGGCCGATGTGCATGCCATTCGGACGGCGGCGATCGAGCTCATCGCTCTGCATCAAGCGCTCGAGCTCTTCTTCTTCTTTGTCGGGCAGCTTGAAGCCGTCTGACCCGAACACTTTCAGGCCGTTGTCCTGATAGGGATTGTGCGACGCGCTGATCATCACGCCCGCGTCCGCGCGCATGCTGGTAGTCAGATGGGCAACGGCAGGAGTCGGAAGTGGACCGGTGAGTAGAACCCTGCCCCCGAGCGCGCAGATGCCTGCGGAGAGGGCATGCTCGAACAGGTAACCCGAAATGCGGGTGTCCTTGCCGACGACGAGGCGAGGCGGATGTTTGACGCGTTGGCGCGCTTGGTAGGTCACTGCGGCGCCGAGCCGAAAGGCGACCTCAGGGGTCATGCTGCCTTCGTTGGCTTTGCCTCGAATACCGTCGGTGCCGAAGTAGGTGCGTGCCATCGCCTGAAGCTTCCGGTGAAATAGGTGGGTTCGTGACCCGTCACGAACAGCTGAACGAGCAGATAGTCTGAGGCATGAAGCAGGTACCTCGCAACAGCTTCTGCGGTGATTGGGAGGCTTGCCGCTACCAGCTGCAGGTCAGCGTACCCTGCGGCACAGCGCACATGCGTGCATCACTCATGGTTCCCACGTGACGTCGACACCCCAGCTGCGTGTGGTCGGTGCGACGCGGCCCGCGCCGACGATGTTCTTCGGGAAATACAGCTCGATCAGGAAATCGGGTGTAGCACGCGCTGCGCCTGCCGACGGATCAGTCGTGCCAGCAGCTGCGCCGCTGCGCGTAGACAGTGCGCCTTGGATGTAGACTCTTTCCACGAGTGATCGCATGAATGGCGGCACGACCTCGAAGCCTGCTTTCACGCGCGTGCCTCGCCCGTACGCGCTGCTTTCTACGGCGAGCTTCGGGATCAGGCCGCTTAGCTGACTGCGCGCGCCGAGCGTCAAGATGCCGCCCAAGATGCCGTACGCGAACGCGCTTTGCGTGGCGTTGGGATCGGTCATCGCGATGTCGCTCTCGTTTGGGCAGCGGCCGGAGACGAGCAGGACGACAGCGCCATCGCCTGGACAACGATCCGAGTGAAAGCTGACTGCAGGTCGCGCGAGTGTGCCAGTGACGTTCACGGTCACTGCGGAGGTGCCGGTCAAGCTCGGACGATGCACCGCGACCATGCTGACATCCGGGTTCAGCTCATCGCTGCCATCGAACTGCATGCTGCCGCGGTTGACTTCGAAGTTCTTGCCAAACAGCTCGAAGCTGCCGCGCTGAAACTCGACGTATCCTCCCACGCGTAGCTCGGGATCTCTGTACGAGACTGCGAGCTCCGTGCGCAACGCCGCCTCGAAGTCGTTGCGCTTCGCGCTCACTTGGTTGCGGCCGTCGATCAGGAACTCGAAGTTGTAGGGCTTTTCTGCTGTCTCTTTAGGTTTCGCGGTAGTGAGCACGATGTCGGAGTGCGCTTCGAGCGACTGTGGCGATCGGCCACTGGTGCTCGGCAAGCGCACCGCAAGCGAGTGCAGCTTGACCGCGGTGCGCGCGCGACTCGCGTCGAAGTCGGTCACGATCGCCGCGCTGCCCGTGAGCCAAGCGAGGTCGATGCCCTCGCGCTGGATCGGTAGGTCGCGCAAAACCAATCCGAGCTGCAGGCGATCTGGGCTGAAGCCCGCGAAACCGAGCCCACCTTTCGCATCGAACGAGCCGTGGTCGACCTTCGCTTCTAGATCGTCGATCTTGATCCAGTCGCCGTTTGCGCTCAGGACGATCGAGATGTCGGTGAGCTCTTGGCCGGTGGGGATGACGTAGAGGTGTCCGGCCGACAGCGCGAGCTGCCCGCTCGCGTTCAGCTTGCCCTGACGCACGCGCGCAGTGAGCTGGCCCTTGCCGAGGCCCGAGAAGCCGCGCACCGCAGGCAGGTAGTCGAGCACAGGCTCCAACTCCGCGTCTTGTAAGCTGACACGCGCGATTGTGTCACGGGACACATCAAGGATGGGTGTTAGATCTTTGCCATTCCAATGCCAGGGCAGGAGAAGGTCGAGCTCGGCAGGCCCACCTGAGCAGCCTTTGCTGCGTGCTTTGAAGTTGAGCTCTGCCGGATCACCTGTCAGCTCCGCCGTGAGCTGCAGCGGATCCTTCGTGCAGCGGCCGATCGGCTGCGCCGCCACACCTTCGGCGATCGCGACTTGCGGCACAAGCTCGCCGCGTACCTTCAAGCGCGCGTGTGGGTTATCGCGACCCGCGTCTTTGATCTCCCAGTCGGCTTGCAGCTTGCCTTTGCCGTGGCGACAAAGGACGGGCACTCGCTCCACTTCGTCGAAGGTTGCGTTGCCTCGCAGATCGATACGCGGCACTTCGTTCTTTGGCTCGCCGCGCAGCAAGCTCGCGATCGGCCACTCCAGCTGGCCTTTGCCTTGTGCGACGCGGCCACCGTTGAGCAGCGTCTCGAAGCTCACCTCCGCGCTGCTGTTGTGCACCTTGAAATCGGCCGTCAACCTCGTGTCGCCGCTGACCTGGCAGCTTGCGTCGTACAGGCGCTGCTTGGGCGTGACGTTGGCTTTGATGTCGCCGTCGACTTTTCCCGCTTGGCGCGAGATCACGAACTTGGTCCCGACGCGCAAGTCGATCGGCGTGTCCCACGGCACGGGGAAGGGCAGCGTGTCGAGCGAGCGTTGCGGCGTGAGGCCTTGCAGGCGGAAATCCTCGCCGAGCACTGTCGAGAGGTAGCCTTGGGGATCGCTCGTCAGTGCCTGCCAGTCGAGCTTCCATGTGGTGTGCGTGCGCGCGAGCGTGCCCTGCGGGTCTTTGATGCCGAGCTGCGAGTCGAGCTCGCTGCCCTTGTATTTGAAGCGCGAGCTGACCTGCAGCGGCGCCCAGTCGAGCGCGCGCAGATCTTTGGCAGCGAGCTGTCCTTCGAAGGTGGCCGATGCGAGCCCTCCGTGTGCGTCGACGCTGCCGTTGAGCTTGCCGCCTTTGACGTACGGGTTGAGCTGCGGAACCAGCAGCAGATCGAGCTCGTTGCCGGTCAGCTTGATGTCGTATTTTCCGCCGCGCAGAGCGGCGATCGGATCGGAGATCTCGGCGTTGATCTCGCCTTGACCCGAGAGCGTCACGCCACCTTGATCTCTGAAGTTTACGTCGGTGTCGAACTCGAGCTGCCCATCGCGATAGCTCACCGTGTACAGGGCGTCGACGCCTGCGAGCTTGTACAGCTTGCCTTCGCGCAGCGCCCCGGTGATCGACAGCTCAGGCTTTTCTACGTCGCCGCGTAGCTCGAGGCTGGCGTCCGCGTAACCGAACATGAGTGGAAAGCGCTCGCCCAACACGGCGCGCACCGCTTGCACGTCGAAATTTTGTAGATCCGCTTTGAGCGAGTCTTCGCCGCGCACGCGCATGATGCCTCTGGCCTCGAGTCGCTGTGCGCGGCTGCCCAAGCGCAAGAAGCCGAGCTCGATCGACTGATCATGCAGCACCGCGAGATCGTTCAGCGCGCCGCGCCACGACTCGGTGCCCACGGTGAACTCGATCGGCTCGGCTTGCACGACGAAGCCCTCACGCGTCGCGTGCACCTCGGAATTGAAGCTGAAGGTCCTTTGGCCTTGCGCTTCGAACTCGCCGCGCGCCGAATAGACGTTGGGGCCGCCGTTGGCCGTGAAGCGCGCGTTGCCGAGGTTGTATTCGAGGACGCGCACACCTTCGCTGCGAACGTCCACTTCGAGCTTGGGCAGCGAGGGATCGCCGTGGACGTGGCCCTTCACAAGTACGGTGTTTGCGAACACCGAGCCGTACTGTGCGGCGCGGAGCTCCAGCGAGCCCTCGATGTCCAAGTGGGTCGGGCGATCGACGGATGGCGTCTGGATGTGGAGGGTGGTCGAAAGCGAGCCTTCCAGATCTTCGGCGAGCACGGACAAGTTCGGATCGCGCTGCACGTCTTTGAACTGGGCGTTCACGTGCAGATCAGTGCTGCCGTCGAAGCCGATGTAGCCGCGGAGCGCGATGCTGCCGCCTTGCGTCGCGCGCGCTTTCTCGACGCGCAGGCCGTTTTCGAGCAGCTCGCCGTCCATGACGAACGGTGGGATGCGGATGCCTTTGTAGCGGATCGCGCCGATCTCCGCGTGCACTTCGGGCACCGCTTCGGGCTCGGGCCCCACCGCCACGTGCACGACGCCGCGCGCTTTGAGCGCGGGAGCTTCTTGGACGAGCTCGTCGACTTGGATGCTGTCGCTCGACACGTGCACCGAGACGCCGCGCGCCGAGCTGATCGTGCCGGTGATAGACGCCGCACCCGCAACGCTCGTGACGTTGGCGCTGAGGCTCAGCTCTTCGGGTGGGCCGCTCAGCTCCACCGTTCCCGTGAGTGGCGGGTAAAGCGGTCCAGCAAAGGCGAAGCCGACGCGGCGCAGCGTGTCTGGTGTGAGCTTCTGGGTCTTCAGATCCAGCTGGAGCTCGCTCGGCAGCGTCGCGGCTGCGCTGCGGTAGCTCAGCTCGACGTGCACATCTTCGTCTTCGCGCTGGCCGTTGAGCCCGAGCTTCAAGCCGCGCACCGGATCCGTCGAGATCGTCCCGCTCACGTCGCGCAGCTGTCCGACGAAGTCGTAGGGGCGGACCATCTGCCCGCTGGCGTCTTTGATCTCGATCTCGACTTCGTCCGCGATCGCGAGCGACCCGACCGCATGGACGTGCTCGACGCGCACGCCTTCGAGCTCGATCACCTGTCCGTACAACGTGACTTCGTCGAGCTCGACCAGATCGACGCGCGCGCGGAGCGACGACCCACCACCGGTGCTTGGTTTGCGCGGGTTGAAGGCGGTGAACAGGCTCGGCTGCCCGTCCTGATCGACCAAACGTACGGTGGCCTGGTGGATCCGACCGACCTCGAAGCGCAACAGGCCCGAGCGAAGTTGCGCGAAGTCGGGCACGAGATCCACGCGATCCGCGCTGATGATCCTGCGACCTTCGCCGTCGCGCAGGGTCACGTGGCGCGCGATGATCTGATCGAGCGTGAGCAGATCCAAGCGGCCGATCTCTAGCTCGCCGCGGATCTCACCGTTGACGAACTGCATGGTCACGTCGCGCGCGACTCTGCGCGCGATCGGGTGTTGCAGATGGAGCGCCAGGCTCAGCACGAGCGCGAGCGCAAAGGCTGCCGCCCAGAGCAGCGTGCGCACGATCACCCAGACCAGATGCGCGAGCCAGAGCAGGCGCATTAGAACGCCTCGCCGATCGTAAAGTGGATCGCGCCGCGCGAGCCGAGGATGTACGACTCGCCGAACGCCCCCTCTGGATAGAGGATCCTGCGCCTGCGTGGATCGCTCGAGCCTACGACTTGCAAGCTCTTGGGCGCGAATCCGAAGTCGAGGCGTATCGGGCCGATCACCGTGCGATAGCGCAAGCCGAAGCCAAACGAGGTTTGCGGCACGTTCCAGCGGAAGCGCTTTTCGACCGATACGTCGCCGACGTCGACAAACAAGACCGCGCCGAAGTCAGGCGTGAGCGGTGCGCGCAGCTCGAGCGACGCTTCCCACTGGCGCAGGCCACCGCTGTCTACGATGTCGCCCACGCTGACCACATCGCCGAGCGTATTGGGCGCGTAGCCGCGAACGCTGTTGTTGCCGCCGCCGCGCAAGCGCTGACGAAGGGGTCCGAGCTCGCGCAGCCGCGATTCCGCTTCATCGCTCAGGCGCTGTTCCACGCCCATGCCTTGCTGTTCGCCGTCTGGCGCGTCGAACTTGGTGTCGGTTATCTCCATCAAGCCAAGGCGCGCCCGCGCTGCGAGCACCAAGCCGAGCGGGAGCGGGAAGTAGCCGCGCACATCAGGCGTGACGCGCACGTAATCCCAGTTACCTGGAACAAATGACGGCGCGTGTTGGACCGTCAACGCGACGTACGCGCCGCGCTTGGGCTCGCGCGGCGCGTCGCGAACGTCGAGCACGAGTGAGTACTGGAAATAGGTGGCGTAATACGCGGGATAACGGATGTGCGGCGTGGTGCCTTCTCGAGGCTCCCGCTCTTGAGGCAGATACGCGTTGATGTTGTAGGTAAAGGTTGCGCGCACGCGACCATCCCAAAATGCACGTTCTGGGCCGGCGCCTGCGAGCAGATCGGAGCGCGCATCGTTGGTGTAGGGATCGCGACCGATGTCCCAGCGGCCGATCACAGAGAACGAAGTACGCGCTTCTATGAAGCTCGGTTGGCGAAAATCCAGGATCAGCAAGTTGCCGATGGTCGGACCGGCCGCGGAGGGAAACGCCTGATCGAAGATCACGCGGGGCCGGTCTTCGATGCTGATGCGTCTCATCCCACCCAGAAAATTGCGGTGCTCGATGCGACCGAGCAAGTGCAGGTCCCAACGCGTGAGGCTGCCGTTTGCGTAATCTGTGGGTGTGAGCGTGGGATCGGTGCCGACCTGCAGACCTGCGCCGATGGCTGTGCGCAGGCGACGACCTGGCACGACTTTGAACAGCACATCGACATACGGCTCGTTTGCGCGCGGCTTTTCGACCACATCCACAGATGCAAACGGGCCGAGCTCGTAGATCGCACGGCGCGCGTCTTCGAGTGCGCTCACGCTGAAGGGCTCCTCGCGGTTGATCTGCGCCGCTGCCAGCACGGGCCGCGTCGGGAGATCACCTTCACCCTCGACCTTCGCATCGCCGAAGCGGAAGCGCTTGCCAGGGGTCAGCGTGAACTGAACGTCGGCCATGCGGCGCGGCGGATCGACAGTGGCACTGCCCGTGACTTCGGCCAACGCGTAGGCGCGCTCGCGCAGGACGTCGATCAGCGCTTGTTTGGTGGCGTCGTACAGCGCTTCGTCGAAGATGCCGCCCTCACGCAGCTGCACCGCGTCGTGCAGGAAGGTACGGGTGCGTTTGTCTAGTGCCGTTTCGCCACGCAGCTCGATGCTGTGCACGAGCACGGGTTCGTTCTCTTCGACCTGGACCGAGAGATCGACGGTGCCGTCTTCGGGGTCCGGCGTTTGCGTGGCGCTCACGACGCGCGCTTCGTAGTAGCCGCGCGCACGAAACCAGCGTGCGACGCGCGCGATGTCACGGTTCCAGACCGTCTCGTCGTAGAGCGGCCAATCGGTCCATGGCCACGCCCAGAGCTTCACGGGCAAGCGACTCGCGTCGAAGGGCGGAGCGCCACACTCGGGATCGCCTGCTGCGCCGAAGGTGAAACCGGAACGCTCGCGCGCTTCGGTGGCCAAGCACACTTTCAATGCTTCGTCGTCGAGCTTCGACGTGCCTTCGACGGACAGCTCGCTCACGCCGATCTCGCCCTTAGGGATCGTGGCGCAAGCGCTCAGCAGCAGACACAAAAGTGCCGCGCGCTGCAGGAAGGACTGCGGTCGTCGCGGGAGCGTTTGAGCAGT
>Ga0209082_1000338_pt1 | contig 18051 bp, 21 predicted proteins | sample ColdCreekSource_FD_184127 | JGI IMG/M metagenome (GOLD analysis project Ga0209082, IMG submission 184127) | Groundwater microbial communities from Cold Creek, Nevada to study Microbial Dark Matter (Phase II) - Cold Creek Source (SPAdes) (version 3) | ecosystem: Environmental > Aquatic > Deep...
AGGAAACTGTCTGCTGAATGCGTACTGCCAGGGATAGTTATATCTAGGTAAGTGCAACGCAGAAATCTCTACTCGCGAGGGTAGAAGCCCGCGCTCTATCTGAAAGATGAGCGTCGGGAGAAGTCACGAAAAGAGAATAATCAGTGTGCTGTTCAGTTGGGTATGGAGGGGCAAACCGATATTATTACCAGAGAAGAAACTGTAATGAAATTTTTGCTTAGAAAAGCCAGACTAACCACAAACTTGTAATTAAACTGTTTTTCAGATGGAGATTGATTATGGTTAAGACAGTCGCAATTATCGGTGCAGGGCCCAGTGGAGTACTTTTAGCACACTATTTATTACGCCGAGGCGATCGCTATAAAGTCGATATTTACGAACGTCGTAGCGACCCCCAAACCATTGTCTTTTCAAGCTCAAGAACCTTTCCTGTCTCCCTAACTCAAAGAGGAATCAATGCTTTGAGTAACATTGAAGGTTTGGTAGAAATAGTCAAAGGAATGAGCGTCGAAAGCACTGGTTCAGTTTTTCATCAAAGTAATGGGAAAACAAGATTTACTCCCAGGCGAAATCCCATTTTTATTCTTGATCGAACTCAATTAGCGATCGCTTTATTACAAAAGTTAACTGAAACTTACGCTCAAAATCGCCTCAATCTCTATTTTAACCATCAATGTACTAAGCTCGATTTTGCCAGCAAAACAGCAACCTTTCAAAAGAATCAGACAGAAGAAATTACGATCAATTACGACTTATTAATCGGCGCAGATGGAGCAAAATCCATAGTTAGAGAAAGATTTCTCTCGACAGAATTATTTGAGTTAGAGCAAAGATACATTCCTACTGATTACAAATCCATTTTCTTGCCTAATTCCGTGGAAACTTCGACAAAAACTTCTACAGATGAATTGAAATCAGGCTATGTTCACGCTTGGAGGTTAGAAGACGGTACTGGTGTATTGATGGTGCATCAGTTAGATGGCTCGATGAGCGGTGTAATTACCTTTCCTCGCGATAATAATTCTGTAGTTGCTCTTGCCACAGCAGCCGAAGTTTTACAATTCTTTCAGCAATATTTCCCAGAAATCGGTCAAATTATGCCCGAATCAGCAGCAGTTGAGTTTCTTGCTCGACCAGTCTCCAGTATTTTAACCATTAGTTGTAGTCACTACCATTACAAGGACAGCGTTCTACTTATTGGGGATGCTGCTCATGCGATGTCTCCCTCTCTTGGACAGGGTTGTAATTCAGCCATGGAAGATGCCGCGATCATCGATGGATTATTAAACGAATATTCAGATAATGTAGCTGGTGCGATCGCAAAATTTACTGAGCGGCGAAAGTCCGATGCTCATGCCGTGGTAGAATTAAGCGACAATGTCTTCCCTTCATTTAACAAGAAACTAATAATTGAGTTTATTATTAGGCAGCAGTTAGCGCAAATATTGCATCGACTCTTTCCCAAATACTTTTCGCCTTCCTTGTTAGAGTTGATCTCTGGAACGGCAATTCCTTATTCAACGATTTTATCTGCCCATCGACGATGGATTTCTAGAGTAAAAAAAGCCAATCAAAAGTTCTTAGGAAGCTCTCTTAAGTAGCTTGAGTTCGACATGAAAAGAATTTTAACGGTGAAGTTGTGCGGCGGCAGACAAACTTGAACTCTCACCGATAACCTCCCTTCCGTCCGCAGCAACCCATTGTTAGCCCTTCGCATCACTACAAACTGAGTGTATGCTTCAATGCCTCATCAATATCTGGTGTTGCTAGTGAGCCAATCACACGATAAATGGCTGACAGTGCAATCGTTGCCAGATTATCTGTCATCACCACTGAATCCGTGAGCAAACCTGACTGCTTTCCCTGTGGAGAATTAAGCAAAATAGTTACGCGACTGGGATGTCCTGCTCGAAACATTTGGCTAGTGATCATAGCAACAATAATCTGGGGTAGTCCTGTTTGTAAGTCATCCGCTTGCACGATTAAAGCAGGTCGGGTTTTAGCAGAACTTAGGTTGGAATTCGGGAAGAGTACCAGAGCAATATCACCTCGCTTAACGGTTAGCTTTGGCTGCATCGTAGTTGTCATAAATACTCATTTCGGGGCTATCCCAATCATCTGAGAAGCTAGCTAGGCTTGCTCGTAGCACCTTAGCCTGCTCTGTGTCAATTCCCCGAGATTCTAAATCAATATCATTTGATCTCACAAAGGTAACAATTACCAAAGTCCCCTCAGGTACATCATTGGGATTTTCTATGAGTTCTACGCGACCGTTGCGGTAGACTCCTTCAACACTTGTTAGCATTCTTTACCTCCCTAAAGTTTATAAAGAATAATTGCTAGAGCAGTAAGAAAGACCCACGATATCACAAATATCCTAGGTGAGTAGCGGGCAAATGACAAACTTATTTCGTGAGTAGTATCAATAGTTTTTCCATTTCTAACTTCACTTTCCAGATTTCTTCGTCCGCTATCATATTGCTTTAGCCAAGGGTATTCTTCCATTAATTCATCTATATTGAAACATTCTGGATATTAACCCTATATGGGACAAAAAGCGGAAACTTTTCAGATATCCAGCCTATAAAGAATGATATCAATAAACTAGCAATATATTCGTCGGTGATATTCAGCTAAAGTCTGGATATCATTTCTAACAAGTCTAATAATTAATTACAATCCCAAAACTTTGGGTTTAAAGCCCCATCGTTCTACGAAGGCTTTATATTATATTATAATAATAGCTAAAATCATGATAAAATACGTTGATGAAAACATACAAATTTAAGTTGTATAAAACCAAGCAAAATAGATATATTCATTGGCAAATTAATGCTAGTGGAAGCATCTATAATCATTGTATTGCGTTGCACAAACGCTACTACAAAATGTTTGGCAAGCACTTGAATATGTATCGGCTCATGAAACATATTGCTAAACTAAGAAATAGGGTAAAGTACTGGCAACAGATAGGTTCTCAAGCTGTACAAGATATCTGTCAAAGAATAGACAAAGCCTATAAATTGTTTTTTAAACAGTTTAAAAAAGGCACTAGACCCCCTAATTTCAAGAAGACCAGAAAATACAAATCTTTCACTCTTAAGCAAGCTGGATATAAATTTCTCGAAGGCAATAAACTAAAAATAAAAAACAAAGTTTATCGCTTTTTTAAAAGCAGAGAAATACAAGGGAAAATTAAAACACTAACAGTTAAAAGAAATAATCTCGGCGAACTATTTATTTTAGTAGTAACCGATTTTGTAGATGAATCTTTTGGAGTCGTGACGGGTAAAATCGCGGGCTATGATTTCGGCTTGAAGACTTTTTTAACAGTTAGTGATGGTACAAGCATTGAATCTCCCTTGTTTTTCAATCAGTCTCGTAGTGAACTAAAAGCAGCTAATCTAAAAATCTCTAGTAAGAAAAAAGGTTCTAACAATTGGTATAAAGCTAAAGATAACCTTAATCGAGTCTACGAATCTGTTTCTAATAGACGCAAAGATTGGTTCTCGAAGCTAGCACATCAATTGACTAACGAATACGATGTCTTAATATTTGAAGACTTAAACCTTGATGGCATGAAACGGATATGGGGTAAGAAAATTAGCGATTTGTCTTTTGCTAGTTTCTTAGAAATCCTTCAAACTGTAGCCACTAATAAAGGAAAATTAGTTCACTTTGTAGATAGATTTTATCCTAGTTCTAAGACTTGCTCGCACTGCGGATATATCAACAAAGAATTAAGTCTAAAAGATAGGACTTGGGATTGTCCAAGTTGCGATAAAAAAGGTATCGAAAGAGATATCAATGCCGCAATTAATATAAAAAGAGAAGGGTCGGCTTCTCTTGGGTTAGGCGACTTAAGACGCTTAAGGAGTGCTGTTGCTGTTCGATCCCAGAATCTCTCGCCCTTCTAGGGCGGAGAGTCCGTCAAAATCCCAACAAACTAGCCAGTAAAGCCTTTTGCGCGTGCATTCTGTTTTCTGCCTGATCCCAAACACGCGATCTTTTTCCTTCAATCGCCTCTGCGGTAATTTCTTCGCCACGATGAGCGGGTAAGCAATGCAAAATAATCGCTTCAGGATCAGCATGGTTTAATAGTTGCTCGTTAACTTGATAGGGTTGGAAAATCGGAATTCTTTGATCTGCTGAATCTTCTTGTCCCATACTTGCCCAAACGTCTGTATAAACTACCTGCGCTCCTTCTACGGCGGCAATTGGGTCTTGGGTTACGATGATTTCTGAAGCTCCAGAGGCTATTTTTTTCGCTCGTTCAACAATTTCTGGGTTGGGCTGATAACCATTTGGGGTTGCTATACGGATGTTTAAACCAGTCAGCGCGCCTCCTAGCAATAGAGAGTGAGCCATATTATTGCCGTCGCCTAAATAGGTTAAAGTCTTGCCTTTTAGCGAACCAAAGCATTCTTGAACTGTCATTAAGTCTGCCAAAATCTGACAAGGATGTTCTAAGTCAGTCAAAGCATTGATAATTGGAATTTGAGCGTGATTGGCAAATGTCTCTAAATCTGACTGGGCATAGGTACGAATTGCTAAAATATCTAGGTAGCGGTCTAAGACTCTAGCTGTATCTTCGATGGGTTCGCCTCGACCAACTTGGGTAAGACTAGGATTGAGATCGATTACCTGCCCTCCCAGTTGATACATCGCCACACTAAAAGACACTCGTGTCCGAGTTGAAGCTTTATAAAACAGTAATCCCAAGACTTTTTTACATTGGAGTTCTAACTGGTTACTTTTAAGCTTTTGAGCCAATTCTAACAGACCTGTAATTTCTTCAGTATTTAAATCTGCTGTACCTAATAAATCTCTTCCTTTGAGCTGTGTCATATTGCCAATTTTAAGTATTGATTTTAAATGTTGATTTTCGAGTTTTTAAGATCGCCGATGACGTGGAAAGCATTAATTTTAGAACCAAAAGCAGAACTTAATCAACTAAATAAAGTAGAGAAAATGTTACAACAGTAATAATTTTGATGCAAATTTTTACTATTTAAGAATGACTTTATTCTCATTCGAGACTACCAATAAACAAAAATCTAATACTACGAATTGGCGATCGCTATTAGGTTTTAACTTAGCTATTACTCTGTTTAATCTTAGTTTCTGTTTAGGTATTTCTAGTCTCTTGACCCTGAAGGCAATAGGAGCAGAGGAGATTGATTTAAATTATGGAGTTTTGGAATTTTCTGTATCTGTAAAATCTTTAGAAATTTATGCTAGAGAAGGTAAAATTCAGGATGAATTACGAAATTATGCTGAATTTTTGACCCCAGAACAATTAAAAAAATTCAAAGTTGGTTTAACTACCAATGCCAACTTAGACGCTCTGGCGATCGCACAGTTTCTCTATTCTTATCAGGGCGAAAAAATACTTGAAAGAATGAGCAAGGTAATTAAAACTAAAGCTTTTCAACCTGGTTTTTATGCAATTCGTTCCGCACTAATTTTAGCCGCAGCTGATCAAGAAGCAGGTGGATTAACTCCCTTAAATGTCCTAAAAAAGTTTCCGACCAAAAGTATTCGTATCGACTCCAAACAAGGTCTAGAAATTATTGAAAACTTAAGTAAAGTTGTCCAAGAAAATCGTACAGCGATCGCGGCAGTTGAACAAGAAGCAATTAAACAAAGCCAAGAAGATGCCTCTATCTCGGTTGATTCGCGTAATATTGAGCTTTTCCAACCAGGCAATTATGCTTATCGGAAACAAGTATTAACTATGAGCGATCTCTATCGTCAGCGAGTTTTTCCCGTTGATCTTTATTTACCTGCCAACAAAACTAATAAGCCTCTACCTTTAGTAATAATTTCTCATGGGCTAGGCGGTGATCGCACTACTTTTGAATATTTGGCAAAACATCTTGCTTCTCATGGTTTAGCCGTAGCCGTACCCGAACATCCAGGCAGTAATGCGGGACAAATTCAAGCCTTATTAAGCGGTTTAACTAGTAATGTTACCCCGCCCCAAGAATTGATTGATCGTCCTTTAGATATCAAGTTTTTACTAGATGAATTAACCAAGGACTATGGTAAAAAACTAGACACTCAAAACGTGGGCATTATCGGTCAGTCTTTTGGAGCTTATACCGCTCTTGCTTTAGCTGGTGCTACATTGAATTTTCAGACCTTAAAACAAGAGTGCGCTAATTTGGACGATTCTTGGAACTTGTCTTTACTCCTACAATGCTTAGCTTTACAACTTCCACCAACCAAGACCTATATTGATCTTAGAGATGATCGTATCACTTCTGCGATCGCAATTAACCCTCTTACCAGTGCCGTTTTTGGTGAAAAAAGTTTAAGCACCATTAAAATTCCTTTAATGTTCGTATCGGGAAGTTCCGACCCAATTACCCCAGCTTTAGCAGAGCAAATTCGTCCCTTTACTTGGTTGACGACTCGTGAAAAGTATTTAGTATTACTCCAAGGCGGTACTCATTTTTCGACTCTTAACGAGTCGGCTGGGAGTATTCCTGTTCCTGCCCAGGCAATTGGTCCCAACCCTAAGTTAGCTCAAAGTTATATTCAGCAATTAGGATTGGCATTTTTTGGAACTTATCTCACTAAACAACCAGCATATTCCAATTATTTAAATGCCAAATATGTTTCTCATATGAGTAGGAGTGAATTTCCCTTAAGTCTGGTAGAATTACTCGAACCAGAGTCTTTGGAACTCCAACAGTAAGCAGTAAACAGTTACTACTTACTGCTAGTTGCTAGTTGCTACAAGACTCCTGCATTACCTAAGCCGAGAATAATTCCCGCGCCTAAGATATGACCTAAGCTAGTGGTTGCTAATAATTCTGCAATACCAAATCGCTCCCATACTTCAGGTTTAGGTACAGGGAGACTGGGACCTTGACCTGGATTTTGAATAGCATAGCGACCAATGGCAATGCAAAACAGATTGGACATAATCATTACTAATGCCACCGAAGGATTCCAATCAATAGTACCGGGAGTAGTGTGAGCTGCCAACACAAAAGTAGATATCATTTGAGTATTAATTCCCTTGCTCTTTTTAAATAGTCTTAATCGTTTTGTTTATAGGAATTTTATAGGAATTCTAAAACTCTCTCTGCTTAAAACGTCGTTTCTTCTAAATAATTAACAGTAATTCAAGTTTTTACTGAAAAAAAAGACAGCATTAGCTAATTGGCAAAGTAATGAGAATTAAAATCTGCGGCATCACTCAAATACAACAAGGACAAGAAATTGCTGCTTTAGGTGCAACCACATTAGGATTTATCTGTGTTAAACGATCGCCCAGATATGTTACACCAGAACAAATCAAAATTATTATTCAAAACTTACCAGCAGAGATCGAGAAAATCGGTATTTTCGCAGATCATCAACCACCAGAAATTGCCTCAGTGGTTGCTACAGCTAATTTAACTGGTGTGCAGCTTCACGGTGCAGAATCTCCCGATTTTTGCGCTCAATTGCGCCAAATAATCTCTTCAAAAATAGAATTAATTAAGGCTTTTAGAATTAAAACTGCTGAGTCTTTAAACGACACCGAAGCTTATATTAACTACGTGGATACTTTATTGCTAGACGCATATCACCCTCAAATGCTGGGCGGGACAGGCAAAACTATCGACTGGCAAGATTTGCAGCAATTTAATCCAACTTTACCTTGGATGCTTGCAGGAGGATTGACCCCAGATAACGTATCCGATGCACTATCTAGATTACAGCCTGATGGTATCGATCTTTCTAGCGGTGTAGAGCGATCGCCTGGAGATAAAGATATGTTTAAAGTAGCACAATTATTTGAACAATTACGATTAAAAATTAACGATTATAGTCATTCCAATTAGTTTACCTATGGTAGCAGATGGTGTCAGAACGGATAATCCTCGTAGGGGCGTTTCGCGAAACGCCCCTACGAGGATTATATGTTTTTTATTTGCAATGACCATAACGATTAACAGTCGTGAGATAATGACATACTCGCCCAGTAATTATTTCAAGTCGCATCATGAAAGCATTAGTAGTAGGGAATGGAGGCAGGGAACACGCCCTAGCCTGGACATTATTACAATCCCCAAAAGTCGAACAAGTTTTTTGTACTCCTGGCAATGGCGGTACTGCAACTATGACCAATTGCCACAATTTATCCTTGGCAGTAGAAAATTTTGAGGGCATTGCCGCAGCCGTAACCGAAAATCAGATTTCTTTAGTGGTAGTTGGGCCAGAAGTTCCTTTATCAATGGGCATTGTCGATTATCTTCGACAACGAAATATTCCCGTATTTGGACCAACAAAAGCGGGAGCGCAAATAGAAGCGAGTAAGTCTTGGGCAAAGGAGATTATGCTTGAGGCGAATGTCCCTACTGCTAAATCCCAGACTTTTACTGATGCCGCAGCAGCAAAAGCATATATTCAGGAAGAAGGTGCGCCAATAGTGGTCAAAGCTGATGGTTTAGCCGCAGGTAAAGGCGTAATTGTGGCTACTACCGTTGCTGAAGCAACTGCCGCTGTAGACGACTTGTTAGGCAATGATTCTGGCAAGCTGATCATTGAAGAGTTTTTGACGGGAGTAGAAGTTTCTATCTTAGCTATTACCGATGGTCAAACGATTCGTCCGTTGTTACCTGCTCAGGATCACAAAAGAATTGGGGAAGGCGATACAGGCAAAAATACAGGGGGGATGGGAGCTTATGCACCAGTACCAATCGTTACCAAGCAATTAACCCAAAGAATTCAACACGAAGTGTTAGAGCCGACTCTAGCAGTCTTAAATCAAAAAAATATCGACTATCGAGGTGTATTATACGCAGGCTTGATGATTACTCCCGAAGGCGATCCCAAAGTAATTGAATTTAATTGCCGTTTTGGTGATCCTGAAACCCAAGTAGTTTTACCTCTGCTAGAAACTCCCTTGGATGAATTATTGCTGGCTTGCGTTCAACAAAAATTAGAGCAACAACCACCAATTAAATGGAAAACAGGTAGTGCAGTGTGTGTCGTAGTTGCTTCTGGGGGTTATCCTGATGCTTATAAAACAGGAAAAGCGATCGCAGGAATTACTACAAATACATCAGAAGCCATAGTTTTCCATGCTGGTACTAAACTTATTAATGGCGAGCAAATAGTTACTGATGGCGGTAGAGTCTTAAGTATAACTGGAGTCGGGGCAACTTTTGATGATGCGATCGCCCTAGCCTACAATGCAGTAAAATTAATTCAGTTTGAAGGAATGTATTATCGTCGCGATATTGGACATAAGTATAAATATAAACAGTAATCAGTGATCAATTGATAAACTATAATTCAGTGAACTTAACATTTATTATTAAAACTGAATACTTTGCTGACCCTTATTACTAAAATCAGAGAAATTATTGCCCGTTGGTGGTCGGAGTTTACACTCCAAACAAAACTCATGGCTGCGGCTACCCTAGTAGTTTCCTTGATTATGAGTAGTTTGACTTTCTGGGCAGTAAACACTATTCAAAGAGATTCAATCATCAATGACACTCGTTTTGGTAGCGATCTAAGTCTATTATTGGCAGCTAATGCCGCTCCTTTTATTGCCGAACATGACTTGGAAGGTTTAACTAGTTTTTCGACTCGCTTTTATCGCAGTACCTCTAGTATTCGCTACCTACTTTACGCTGATGAATCAGGTAGCATTTTTTTTGGTATTCCTTATTCGCAAGCCGAGGTACAAAATTCTTTAACAATTAAACGTCGCATTCAGTTGCCAGATGACTACGCTCAAAATAGCGATCTGCCCTTTATTCGTCAACATACAACTTCCAACGGGCAAGTTACTGATGTCTTTGTGCCTCTTCGACAGAACAATAAATATTTAGGAGTTTTAGCAGTCGGCATTAATCCTAATCCAACCATCGTCGCTTCTTCCAATCTCACTAGGGATGTTACTATTTCCGTCTTTATTACCATTTGGGCAATGGTGATCTTAGGCAACGTCTTCAATGCTCTGATGATTACTAGACCGATTAAAGAACTATTAGTAGGAGTCAGGAATATTGCGGCAAAGAACTTTCAACAGCGGATCGATTTGCCTTTAAGGGGAGAATTGGGAGAGCTGATTGCTAGTTTCAATCTGATGGCAGAAAAGCTAGAAAACTACGAAGAACAGAATATCGAAGAATTAACGGCGGAAAAAGCCAAACTAGAAACTCTGGTTTCAACAATCGCCGATGGTGCAGTACTGATCGATCCCGAAATGCACATTATTTTGGTCAACCCCGCTGCTAGAAATATTTTTGGCTGGGATGGGAACGCGATCGGTGATAATATACTTCATCGTCTTCCCTCAGAATTGACAGTCAAATTAACTAAACCTCTCTATCAAATTATTGCTCGCAAAGTTGAGCCAAAAATTCCAGTCATTGAGTCGGAAACAGATAAATTAACTTCCGACCATGTAGAAAGCATTAAAGATACGCAAGAAGAAAGTAACTTTGCGGATAGGGATGAATTTCGGATTACTTTAACTAAGCCATTACCCCGAACTATACGAGTTCTGCTAACCAGAGTTGTTGATGGCGGGAGAGAAAATATTAAGGGGATCGCTATGACTATTCAAGATATCACCCGTGAAGTAGAACTTAACGAGGCGAAAAGCCAATTCATCAGTAACGTTTCCCATGAATTGAGAACGCCCTTATTTAATATCAAATCTTTTATTGAAACTCTCTCGGAATATGGAGAAGATCTAACCCAAGTACAAAGGCGAGAGTTTTTAGACACGGCTAATCATGAAACTGACCGTCTGACTCGCTTGGTAAACGATGTTTTAGATTTATCTCGTTTAGAATCTTCTCATGCTTACCATCTAAGCGAGGTGTATTTAATTCAACCCATCGAACAAACTCTAAGAACTTATCAACTTAATGCTAAAGATAAAAATATTGAACTAGAGCAAGACATACAACCAGATTTACCGCCTATTATGGGACATTATGACCTGCTTTTGCAGGTGTTGACTAATTTGGTCGGTAACAGTCTTAAATTTACTAATGGCGGGGGAAAAATTACTGTTCGTGCTTATGAAACCCAACCAGATGCGAACACCACCACTCAGCCGTCAGTAAAAATAGAGGTAATTGATACAGGTATTGGTATCTCCTCAGAAGATCAAGAAGCTATTTTTGAACGCTTTTTTAGAGTTGAAAATCGGGTTCATACCTTGGAAGGAACTGGTTTAGGGCTATCAATTGTCAGAAATATTATTGAAAAGCACGACAGTCGAGTATATATAAACAGTGAGGTAGGAGTCGGAACTACTTTCTGGTTTGAATTGCCAATCTATCGTGCCGAGGTTGAAAACTCGGCAAAAGCGGAACAGCAAATAATGGAACAAAGTTGAAATTAGCTGAACTACAGGGCTAGAAAAACACTGACTAAAATCAATAATGCGATCGCAATTAAGCCCCGATTTCGGCTACACCAATTTTTAATACCTGATATTCCTGGCTGGCTGGGAGGAGTAGTTATTTCTTCGATCAATGGCACAGAACGGTCATGAAAAAGGGTACAGCTCTTAGCATAAGGACGTTGAGGGAAGTTACAGGTATTATCTTCATCATAAATACAGCGATCGCATAGAAACTCCTCATCTTTGGTCTGATATAGCGGTATACCAGGATGACCAAAAGCTTTAAGAGAATTATTGCACTTAGGACAATTTACCGCCTGTGAATCTACAGCTTGGTGGCAACGAGGACAATTAAGCATAGTTCAACTATATAACTATTACCAATTCTACTCATTTCATGGTTTATTGCTGGAGCGGAAACTTACGTATTTGATATTCTTTACTTTCGAGCATTTTATATTTAATCCCGCCCATTCCTTGAGCAAATTTCCTTTCTATGGCAGCTAAATCATCTACAGGTATAGATTTCCATTGAGCGCGAGTTTGCCAGCGAATCGTAAACACCACCTTATCAGGCGCATCAGGTTCAATCCAGACTTCTTTACCCAAAAACCCAGGGTAAGTAGATAGTGCCGCCGTCCAAATTTCTTCATCTTTTTGAATAAATTTTTCTCGCGATTGCGAAGCCACTCGAAACCTAAGCCATTCAATAACCATATAATTTTACAAAGAGATCAATAATATTTCTATTGGGCTATTCTACGATCGAATAGTATGGTAAATAAATTTAAGGGCAATAAAATAAAATGGATAACAACGATTGGCTCAGACAACTATTAATGGTAGGTATTGGTACTACTTCTCTAGTAGCCGAAAAAATCAAACAAGTGAGTGACGAGTGGGTCAAGGATGGCAAAATCAATGCTGACCAAGCAAAGTCTTTTGTAGATGACTTGATGACACAATTGAATACAGAATCAGGAGGCGTGCAGAAACAAGTAGAAAGACAAATGAAAAATATGCTCCAAGATTTAGGAGTGCCTCGTCAAGCTGAAATGGATGAATTAAGAGGTCGCATCGATAGATTGGAACGTCAGATCAGAGATTTAGAAAATAAAAACTGGCGTTAAAGAATATGGTTTTTAAAGATAATAAAAAATAACAGGCACAAAGCAATATGGGTCTAAAAGGTAATGAAAAATAACAGACACAATCGTTACTATCGGCTAGCATTGAGGTTGTAAATTTATTTATTCCTCTATATGTTCCTACTTCTCAATTAAAATACTAGCTAGATATAGAGAAGTATTACTAAAATTAGAAATGGAATCTGGCAACGCCGGTTCTACACCAAATACTTTCCTTAAGATAGCTAATCTGTGATTACTTTAACTTTATTACATCCTCTTCAATCAGTAGCAGTTCAAAGCTGGACTTTCAATAACGAATCTAGTATTAAAATTGGGCGAGCAACTAATAATGAGGTAATCCTTTACAGTGCAGTAGTATCTCGTAATCACGTTGAAATCAGAAAGTCAGGACAAGAATGGGAGGTTGTCAATTTAGGGGCAAATGGCACTTATATTGACGGCAAGAGAGTTGAACAAACTAAAGCTGTAGATGGTATGATTATCCGCCTCGCTACTTCTGGCCCTAAAATTTCAATTAAAATCGAATCAGAATCTGCTTCTAAAGACCAATCCAATTATTCTGAAGACCAAGCCCCAACAAGGCGACAACCTAAAAAGTCAAAAGATACCCTGATTAGTTAGGTCGCCTCTGAAATTATTTCTTTGATTGTTTCTAAATTAAGCGCTTTAGTTTCTGACTGGGCTTTTAACCATAAGAGATATTCCACATTCCCTGCTGGTCCCTTGAGTGGTGAAGTTGTCAGTCCTTGGTATTGCCAACCCAGAGATGCGGCTACTTGCCAAACTTGCCAAATTGCCAAAGCTCGATCTTCGCTCTGGCGAACCACACCGTTTTTACCAATTTTTCCTCGTCCGACTTCAAATTGAGGTTTGACCAACAAAACCACTTCTTTGGGGAGCGTCAATAAATCCCAAAGAGGTTTTAATACTTTAGTCAGAGAAATAAAAGACAAATCCATAACTCCTAATTCAGCAGGAGTAAAATCACCATATAAATCGGCGGGAGTTAAATAGCGAAAATTAGTTCTTTCTTTCAGAATAACGCGATCGCAAGTACGTAAACTCCAAGCTACTTGACCATAGCCAACATCTACACCATAAACTAGTTTTGCCCCAGACTGAAGCAAACAGTCCGTAAAACCTCCCGTAGATATCCCTCCATCGAGACAAATTTTGTCCTGCACTTCAATGTTAAAAGTTGTTAAAGCTTTAATTAGTTTTTGACCCCCACGAGACACATAAGGAGGTTTTTGTTTGAGTTCGATCTCGGCTGTAGTTTTAACCTCAGTTCCTGGCTTGTCTACAATTTCTTGGTTAACTTTAACGAATCCCGCCCTAATTAGACGTTGTGCTAGAGCGCGAGAGTCACAGAGATTGAGACTTACCAGTAATGTGTCTAGTCTTTGTTTTGCCAAGATATATGTTGATGAATAACCGACTTCTAGTTTACTCTACAGAGCCACTCTATTTACTGTGTATCAAATGAACTTGGTTAAAAAATAAAACCAGGACTTACACTCAATTCTTGCAAGGTAAATCCTGGAGATGTTCGAGAAGTATCTTTATCTATAATCACAAATATCTATCTAGTAAACATCAGTCATTTTACTGAACTCGTTAAGATCAAGGCTCGGCAAGATCGCTTAGATTAGTTGTTTAACTATGAACCAATAAAGATCAAAAATATTACTCAATACCTCAAAATAAAATTATAACTAACTAAAAAACTCAAATCGAAAAATTGCTTTATGTTTGATGCTCTAGCTGACAAATTAGATGATGCGTGGAAAAAACTGCGTGGTCAGAATAAAATATCCAAAGCCAATATTCAAGATACTCTCAAGGAAGTACATCGCGCTCTTTTAGCAGCGGATGTCAACTTGCAGGTAGTTAAAGCTTTTATCGCCGATGTAGAAGAAAAAGCTTTAGGAGAAGGAGTAATTACTGGAGTCAATCCAGGACAGCAGTTTATCAAAATTGTTTATGACGAATTAGTTACGGTAATGGGGGAAAGCAACGTTGCCCTCGCCCAAGCTGATAAACCACCTACGGTCATTTTAATGGCTGGTTTGCAGGGTACTGGTAAAACCACCGCCACCGCCAAATTAGCCCTGTATTTACGCAAGCAAGAGCGCAGTTGCTTGATGGTTGGTACAGATATCTACCGCCCTGCGGCGATTGACCAGTTACTTACTCTGGGTAAACAAATCGACGTTCCTGTATTTGAAATGGGAACAGATGCCGATCCTGTGGAAATTGCTCGTCAAGGTGTTGCCAAAGCCAAGGAACTAGGAGTCGATACAGTTATTATCGATACCGCAGGGCGACTACAGGTAGACGAAGAGATGATGGGGGAATTAGCCCGCATCAAAGAAACCGTTCAACCCGACGATACCTTGCTGGTGGTTGATGCCATGACGGGGCAAGAGGCGGCAAACCTCACCTATACTTTTCATGAGCAAATTGGCATTACAGGGGCGATTCTAACCAAACTCGATGGCGATAGTCGCGGTGGTGCAGCCCTTTCTGTTAGGCAAGTATCAGGACAGCCGATTAAATTTGTTGGGGTGGGTGAAAAAGTAGAAGCTCTTGAACCCTTTTATCCAGACCGTCTGGCTTCTCGCATCCTCAACATGGGTGACATTCTTACCCTAGTCGAAAAAGCCCAAGAAGAATTGGACTTAGCCGATGTGGAAAAGATGCAGTCCAAAATCATGGAAGCGAAGTTTGATTTTAATGATTTTGTCAAACAAATGCGCTTATTAAAGAACATGGGTTCTTTAGGGGGAGTGCTGAAGCTTATCCCTGGAATGGGCAAAATTAGCGGTGCAGATTTAGCCAAGGGAGAAAACCAGTTAAAACGCACTGAGTCGATGATTAACTCGATGACTAAAGACGAAAAAGCAAATCCTGAATTGCTATCTCAGTCTCCTAGTCGTCGTCGTCGCGTAGCGAAAGGTTCTGGTTTTATGGAGAAAGATGTGACTAAATTAGTTACAGACTTTACTAAAATGCGCTCTATGATGCAGAACATGGGCAGGGGGATGCCTGGAATGGGCGGCGGTATGCCTGGGATGGGAATGCCTGGCATGGGTGGTGGAATGCCTGGAATGCCTGGAATGGGTATGCCTGGCATGGGCGACTATCAAGGAGAAGCTAGAAGAAAAAAACCCAAGAAAAAGAAGAAAGGCTTCGGCTCATTGTAAACTGATAAATTCTCTAAAAATTCTCTTCGTTGAGAATATGGAAAAATAGATAGATAGCTTACAATCGTAAAGGACAATTTTACAAGATTATGATTAAACTACGTTTGAAACGTTTCGGAAAAAAGAGAGAAGTTAGCTACCGTATCGTAGCTATAGAGAGTAAAGTTCGTCGAGATGGTTGCCCAATCGAAGAATTAGGCTTCTATAATCCTAGAACAGATGAGACTAGACTCAATGTTCCTGCGATTGTTAAAAGATTAGAACAAGGAGCGCAACCTAGCGAAACTGTAAGAAACATTCTGAGAAAAGCTCAAGTCTTCGACCAAGTTCATGCCAAATAAGACCGAATCGTTTGCTGATCAGACAGATACCAGTCAGACAAATACCAGTCCAGATTATGAAAAACTGGTAAGGTTTCTGATCGAACCTTTTTTAGACGACCCCAAATCCTTATATATCAATTCTGAAATTGTTAATGATCGCAAGAAGATTTGGCTAAGGGTTGCTTTTGATAATGGAGATCGCGGCAAGGTTTTTGGTCGTGGCGGCCGCAATATTCAAGCGATTAGGAATACGCTCAAAACCGCCGGGGCTGTGAATCAAGAAGTTGTCTTTTTGGATGTGTACAGTGACGAACCAGAACAAACGGATGATCGCGGGCAAGATCGAGATCGCCGTAGCCAATTACCAGGCAATTCTGAAAGAGGTAATTCTGAAAGGAAAAAAGGCCCTAGTAAACCCCCACCTCGGATCTCGAAGAAAGAGTAGCAGCAGCGAAGAGAACAGGTTAATAATTTAAACTACCTCGTTCTCTATCTCTGATCTATCTTCTTTGGCTGATTATTTGTATAGCTAATTCGATAGCTGCTTTCATACTGCTGGCGTTGGCTACTCCTTTTCCCGCAATATCAAATGCTGTGCCGTGATCGGGAGAAGTACGAATAAAAGGCAGTCCGATAGTGGTATTGGTCGCTTGGTCGAATGCCATTAGTTTGACAGGAATCAATCCTTGATCATGGTATAAAGCTAGATAAGCATCGGCAGTGTTGAGTTTAACTTGAGCAAAATGTTGATCGACATTGCCATACCAAGCTTGACCAGGTTTGACCCACATAGTATCGGGAGGAATCAGCCCAGTCAACTCTGCTTGAGGATACTGGCTTTGGGCTTCTTTTAACCAAGTTAGTAGCCAGTCTTGTTCTTCTGTACCTAGTTGTCCAGACTCGCCACTATGGGGATTTAAGCCCGCGATCGCAATTTTAGGTTGCTCGATACCAAAGTCTTGTTCTAAACATTCAATCAGTAAATCTAGTTTGAGCGACATCAACTGTGGCGTAAGGGTTTGAGAGACATCGCTTAAAGGAATATGAGTTGTTGCTAAAAGAGTGCGCAACATCCATCCTGTATATGGCGATCGCCCGACAAAGAGCATCCCAAATCTTTCTATTCCTGCCTTTTGGGCTAAAACTTCGGTTTGACCAGGATAGTTGTGTCCTGCGGCTTTCCAGAGAGACTTAGCAATTGGTGCGGTAACAATTCCTGAAAATTCACCTGACAAAGTTAGAGCGATCGCTTTTTCTAAACAGGCAAAGCTAACCTGACCACTGGCTGCATTACCTTCACCAAAAGTCACAGGGGCAGTTAAAGGTAAATCTACAATCGATAAAGTTTCAGGATTGACTAATCTAGGTTCTGTTAAATCCCTAGTTTCCAACAGATGTTCATAGGTAATTTTTAGCAGATTGCTATTGCCGATAACCATAATTTGGCATTTTTGAGTTATCGAATCGTCTGCCAATGCTTTTAAAATGATTTCAGGGCCAATTCCTGCGGGATCGCCCATCGTGATGGCTAAACAAGGGGGTTGCGGCATATTGTCTAAAGAATAATTGGTCTAAGGAATACTACTCAATGATTTAAAATACGTATAACGGCTGCGGTCAGAGAGACCCCGCCGTAAAACGACGGGGCTTCCTCTGACTACGTTAAGATCGAATATCAAAACTTGTATCCTTTTGATAAATATCTAGAAAAAATTAGGAGAAATAAAGATGAGTTCAGAAAGTATGTTATTCAATGGAGCAATTTTATGTACTGTTTTAATTTTAGTCGGACTTAGTTTGGGCTTTTTAATCCTCAAAATCCAAGGTGGAGAAACTGAGTAAACAGTGAAGTTATAGATTAAAAAAGTTTTTTAGCTCCACGGCGGGAAGCCCCGCGCTCTGTGCGATAGCACGAGCGTCGGGATGAGAGCCGTGACTAGGTTTAGCGGTCAAAGTTTTATCGCGCGTCATATCTTATGCTAAAGTACCTGAATGTT
>Ga0209082_1000340_pt1 | contig 18008 bp, 15 predicted proteins | sample ColdCreekSource_FD_184127 | JGI IMG/M metagenome (GOLD analysis project Ga0209082, IMG submission 184127) | Groundwater microbial communities from Cold Creek, Nevada to study Microbial Dark Matter (Phase II) - Cold Creek Source (SPAdes) (version 3) | ecosystem: Environmental > Aquatic > Deep...
GGGGGCTCGGGCGGCCGCGGTGGTGCGGGTGGTGCGGGTGGTGCGGGTGGTGCGGGTGGTGCGGGTGGTGCGGGTGGTGCGGGTGGTGCGGGTGGTTCGGGCGGCGCAGGTGGCGCTGCTGATGCTGGGATGTGCACGCCCAGCGTGGTGGGTGGCAAGTGCAACTTGGTGTCGGGCTGCGGCTGCGATCCCAAGCAGGCATGTTACGTCACTGACACTAAGAACAACACGGCGATAGTCGGCTGTGCGAACCCAGGCACGACGGGAGCCGGTAGTTTGTGCTCAAAAGAAACTGACTGCATCGCAGGTCACGCTTGTATTGGGAGCCCGGCTGGCATCTGCCGGCCATACTGCGAGTCAGACGATGATTGCGGCACTGGCTTATGCGGGCCTGTGAACATCACGGTGGATGACAAGCCGGTCGAGGTCGAAGGCTACAGAGTGTGCTTCGAGCGCTGCTCCACGAATGCAGATTGCGCTACGGGTTGCTGCGGCTCGATCTCGACTGGTGAGCGGGTTTGCGGCGCTGCGTCGATGTGTCAGGACACGACCACCACCACGAACACGAACACATGCGCGACCGATGCGGATTGCGCGACCGGCTGCTGCAGGGCTTCAACCGATGGGACGAGAGCGTGCGCTTCGGCAGCAACTTGCGAGGTGGTCGAGCCCGGGGGAACCTGCGCCGTCAGCACAGTTTGCCAAGGCTTCTCGGCCGGTCGCTCCTTGTGCGTCAACTTCGGCGAGCGAGGGGGCCTATGCACCGATCGCTGCACCGCGAACGCTGACTGCGGAAGCATGTGTTGTGGCGAGACCGAAAAAGGCAGCGTGGTGTGCGCGCCTGCAGACTACTGCACTGCTTCGTGCGTTCGCACCGGCGCCTCATGCACAGCCAACGCTGATTGCTGCGGCGGGTCGGAAGGCACGTCGCTGTGCATCGGGCCAGAAGGCGGTGCGACCGTATGCCAGCCCTATTGCACATCAAACAGCGAGTGCAGCACGGGTTGCTGCGCAACCTTGCAGAGCGGCGGATCAGCATGCGCGCCAGCTTCTTTGTGTCCTTAGCGTGCGCGTCAGCGCTCGTGGGCTGTGGCGACGACCGACCAGCTTCGGTCGCGCCTAGCACTTCGGCGAAGGGCGCAGCCCTCAGCGGCAGCGCTTCTATGCAGTCCTTGCGCACGAGCCTCGATCACTCGGGCGCGGGCTTGGCGCAAGAAACGTTGCCTGACGGCGTTCGCCGCGTGCGGCTGCAAGGCCGCTTTCTCAATCTGTCGGTCCTCGACTCGCAAGGCAGGGCCGCTTGCGTGGACTCACCTGCTGCGCTCGACCGGATGTTGGGCGCGCCGCGATGACGCGGGACGAACAGGCAGCGTCACTGCGTTGGCGGTTAACGGCGGAGATTATCGTGCGTCCGAACAGAGCACGCGTGCTCGCTGCGTTGCTGCTCGTACTGATTGGCGTGCACCCGCAGCGTGCGCACGCACGCGCCGACGTGCGCGGCATCGTGACAGGCTCCGGCTTTCAGGACCGAACGCCGGTGGAGCCTGTCGGTGGCAACCCGGGCACGACCCTCGGAGAGCAACGCCGGCGCGCGATGGAACGCGCGTTTGCGGACTGGTCGAAGCGGCTCGACAGCGACGTGCCGATCGAGGTTGCTTTCGAGCTCGAAGCGCTCGGCTGCATGAATGGAGGCGTGGTGCTCGGCGGTGCGGCGCCAGTCAGTGCATTCGGAGATGTGCCTGGTGGCGAGCCGGGTATGTTCTACGTGAGCGCGCTCGCCAACAGTCTCGCGGGGCGCGACCTCGACCCTACTGAGCCGGATATCATCGCGCGCTTCAACAGCTCGGTGGATCGCGAATGTCGGTCCGGCACAGGTGGCTTCTACTACGGCTTCGATGGCAAGTCCGATGACGCGGTCGACTTCATTCAAGTGGTGCTGCACGAGCTGGCGCACGGCTTGGGCATCAGCAGCCTGATCGACGTGGAGACGGGTGAGTCGGTGTTTCCCGAAGGCGTCGACTCGTACACTGCACGCTTGCGCGACCTAAGCGTGGATCGACCGTGGTCGCAGCTGACAGCTGCAGAGCGACGGCTCTCTGCTGGCCGTGCGCGCGGCGTGGTGTGGGATGGGCCGGAGGCGGCGAAGCTCGCGCAGGAGACATTTGCCCCCGGTGCGCCCACGCTCTCGTTTCAGCCTGAAGTCTCGGGTTTGAGCGACGCCGTCAGCGACGTGGCGTTTGCACACAGCCCTGCGCAGCACCCTGTAACGGGTCCGCTACTGGTGGCGCCGAGTTGTGTGCTCAACGCCGCCACCAGCGGCAGCGTCGTGTTGTTTCCGAGCAGCTGTGAGCCGCGTAATGTGGCCATGGCCGCGCAAGCAGCCGGCGCCGCAGGTGCGCTGCTCGTCGCACCATGGCCGTTCGATACACCCGCCATGCCGCTCGACATGGGCGACGATGACATGATCATCGAGTTGCCGATGCTGTCGATCGCGGTAGCCGACGCTGCCCTGGTGCGCCGGCGCGCGCAGCAGTCCGCGCTGCAAGTGACGCTCGGGGGCAACGCCGCCGTGCGCTTCGGGGCCGACGCGCGTGGCCGGCCACTTTTGTTCGCGAGCCAGCCGGCGTCCTCTGGCTCCACGATCTCGCATCTCGAGCAAGTGGTACGCCCCAATCAACTGATGGAGCCGTACGCCACGCGCGATGCTGCGCACGGCCTGGGCTTCACGGTCGCGCTCTTGCGAGACATCGGCTGGGAGCTCAGCTGCGGCGATGGTCAGCAGAGCGAGAGCGAGCAGTGCGACGACGGTGACGCCAACAGCGACGCTCAGCCTGGAGCGTGTCGCAGTGACTGCAGCGAGCCCCGCTGCGGGGATGGCGTGAAAGACGATGACGAAGAGTGCGACTCGCCGATCGGCAACGACGACAGCGCTGCGAACGCCTGTCGCGCGGGGTGCCGACGCGCGCACTGCGGTGATGGAGTGGTCGACCGTGGTGAGGAGTGCGATCGCGGTGCTGACAACGACGACAAGCGACCGAACGCCTGTCGCAAGAGCTGCAAGCTGCCGCGCTGCGGCGACGCGATCGTCGACGCGCTCGAAGACTGCGACGAAGGGCAGGACAACAGCGACAAGCGAGCCAACGCCTGTCGCATCAGCTGTAAGCCGGCACGCTGCGGCGACTCGGTCATCGACGAAGGAGAAGCGTGCGACGAGGGCCGCGCGAACAGCGACACGCGCGCCGACGCCTGCCGACTCAACTGCGAACAAGCCCACTGCGGCGACGGCGTCCGCGACCAAAACGAGGCTTGCGACTCCGACCCCGAGTGCACCGAGAGCTGCCGGCCGCTCAAAGCGGCACCGTCAGACAACGAAGTAACCCCCGGGCCGGGCAACACAGTAGCCGCTGACGGCGGCATCGACGCGTCCGAGCCAGCCGGCTCCTGCGGCTGCCGCATCACCAGCGGCGCTCGGGATACTTCCAGCCACACCTCAGCCGTTTGTTCATTTGTGCTTGTTACACTCGCACTAACAACACGCATGCGGCGCAGACGCGACTCGCGAGAGACCCGGCGCGTCTGATCAACTGCACCCCGCGCACGACACTCGTGCGAGGTAGGAGTAGCGGAGCTCGTGCTCGCCTCGCGAGCCACGTTCGTAGTGAGCCGGTCGCACCGGGAAGGAGCACGGCACCTGCACGCGGGTCAGCGGCCTTCGTACGCTTTGTCGATGTAGTCGATGCGGCGCGTACGTTCTTCTTGGGTGATCAGCCCGCGGTCGTAGTTGGCCTTTTCGGTGGCGATCATGTCCGCGCGCCGCCTTTTGAGGGCCCATTCGATGTCGTCGTAGAGTGGGCGATCGACGATGTTCGAGTGATAGGCGGCCTTGAGCGCGACGATGTTGTTGTACGGTGGCCAGACTTGCAGCATGTGCTGCTTGCGATCGGGGCGCGACATGGTCAGCAGCTTTTGCACTGCAGGTGGTTTGCTGGGCGACTGGACCGGTGGAGGAGGAGGCGCAGGCGGCACTGGCACTTTCGCTGCCGGCTCGAGCTTGACTGTTAGGTCCTCGGGGCTTTGCGCATTCACATCGAGCACGTAAGGCTTGTAGTTGGCAGCTCTGAGTGTCAGCCGCGTTGGAGCTGAAAGCGTGAGGTTGTAAGGTGTCTTGCCGACCTCTGCGTCTCCGCGAAATACACCGACAGGCGAGGGCGTGGAGCGGATGAGCACTGTGCGCTGCTCCGAGCCGTTCGCGGACGAGCTCCCTGTTGCCATGTGCGGCTCCGGCTCGTCGTTCCACATGTTCGCGGAAGCAGCTTGCGCTGGGCCGTGTTCGGATGCTTCCAGGTCAGCATCTTGGATCGCAGAGGTGGACGTGGCCGTCACGCCACCGGTCCCACTCATCTTGTAAGCGACCGCGCCGACACCTGCGACCAGAACGAGCGCCCCTATGCCCAGCGCCGCGATCGGTTTACGCGTAGTCTGTGGCGCGCGCACCTTCACCGGCTGTTGTGTCGCCAGCATGGTCATCGGGATAGCCATCGGCCGCGGCACCGCTGCAGCCATGGGCGGCGCACCGTTGTACATGAGCGTGCGATCGCCCGCTGCGCTCGCAGCCAGGGCCTGCAACTCGAGCTGCGCCTGGCGAGCGTTTTGCGGCCGACCTTCAGGATCCTTGCTCAGCCAGCGCTCCAGCAGCGCTTGCAGGTCAGGGCTGAACGCACGTCCCTGACACTTCTCACTGAGCTTAGGAACCGGTTGCGTCACGACAGCGACGAGCTGTGAAGCATACGATGCCGCTTCGAACGGTGTGCGCCCTGCCAGCATATGAAACAGCGTCACGCCGAGCGAATAGATGTCCGAGCGCGCGTCCTGAGCTTTGCCCATGGCTTGCTCCGGGGACATGTAGGCAGGCGTACCCATGACCGAGCCCGTCAGTGTGAGCTTCGGCAGGTTCGAGCCATGACCAACGTGCGCGACACCGAAGTCCATCAGCTTCGCCATCACCTGACCATCGTGCATGCGCGAAAGAAAGATATTCGCAGGCTTGATATCCCGATGGATGATGCCGAGTGCATGCGCCTCCGCGAGCGATCCGAGCGCATCGTTTGCGACCGCCAGCGCCGCTTGGAGCGGCATGGCTCCCTCGCTGCTCAAATGGTGATTAAGGTCACACCCGTCGAGCAGCTCCATCACCATAAACAGCTGCTCGTCCGCCGTCACACCAAACTCAAACAGTCGCACAGTGTTCGGATGCTTGAGTTTTGCCATGGCAGCGGCCTCGCGACGGAACCGCGCCACTGTCAGGTCGTACTTCGCGCCCAGCAATCCAGGTGCGATCAGCTTGATCGCCACTGGCCGGTCGATCGGGCGCTGCAGCGCCTGATACACCGCGCCCATGCCCCCCTGACCCAGCAGCTTCTCGATGACGTAGCGGCCTTCTACAACCATGCCGATGCGTCCAGCGTGAGCATTTGTCATTCGACACCACGCAATGTTTAGTCCAGTGAGCCTAGCAGACTAAACATCGAGAAGTGTGACCAAATACCTTGACGATCCGATTACAGAAGTCGAGGCTCTAACGAGCCTTCGGAGCACATCACGGTGGCCTCTTACGTCTTGCGGATCACGGGCCCTGACAACCGGGTGCAGTCGATCGAATTGGACAAGCTCACTGCCGTCATCGGCAGAGAGGTTGGGGATGTCGTGGTCAACGACCCGCGCTGTTCATCGCGGCACGCGGAGATCAGCTTCGATGGCGCGAGCGTCCGGATCCACGACCTGAAGAGCACGAATGGCACGCTCTATCGTGGCGAGCGCATCGAAACGCTTCAGTGGCCGATGGGTGTGAGCCTCAACATCGGCAAGCACGTCCTGACATTGTCCGAGATCCGTGGCGCACCGGCGCCGGGGCTCACGGTGATCGCTGGCCAGACATCGTACGCGCCGCCACGAGCTGCAGCGCCCCACAGCTCTTCGGGCTTGTACTCACAGCTCGCAAAAAAGCTACGCGTTAGAAACACTCCGCGCACACGCAAAGTCGCGCTCGGGATTGGCGTGCTCGTGCTGCTCGCAGCTGCAGGCGCAACGCAGCTACGCCAGCAAAGTCGCGACACACGCCGCGATGCCGCGACCATGTCGGCGAAGGACTGGCGGGAAATTCCGATCGTGTGGATCAACCGGCCAGAGAAGAAACCGCCCTACGGTAGCGTCTCGAAAGCGAGGATCCGCGTCACCGACAATCCAACGGGCCGAGTGTCGGTAGGCGTCGCTGAGGAATTCGCGAAGAGCGCCGGTGACCAGTGGCGGGCGGCGACTTGGCTTGCTGCGTTCAACGCGGCGCGCGCAGGAAGGGTGTCGCTCGGTCAGAAGGAGTACAGCGTTCACGTGGATGACCATGTGGATGGTCCCTCGGCCGGGTTGTTTATGACCGTAGCGATGCTCGCGCTGCTGCGCGGCGAGCCGTTCCTCAAAGAGCCCTTTACGATTACGGGTTCGATCAACCCAGATGGCACTGCGGGTCCAGTGAGCGGCATCATCGAAAAGATGGTGGCAGCTCGTAAGGCCGGGCTGAAGCGCTTCGGTTTTCCGGTCGGCACGCGGCACCATCAACCGCTCGACGGCAGCGAAGGCCGCGATCTCATGGAGGTCGCCAAAGAAAACGGGCTAACTGCCCTGGAGCTCACTGATCTACACGAGGCGTATAAGTTCGCAACTGGAGTGAGTTTGCCGCGCGAGTCAGCGCCCGCGACGGTTGAGCAGCTCGCGCTAGAGCCGTATTCGCAGGAGCTGCTACGGGCTCAAGTTCGCCTGATCAAGACCAGAGTGGACAGTGCACTCGACGAGCTCGACTCGGCTGTGGACAACTTCGACAACCAACAGGTGCGAGCATACGTCAGGGCAAACTTGCCCGCCATCAGAGATACCAGCAAACAAGCCACCCGCTACGAGAACAATGACTATCAAGGCGCCGCCCTCGACAGGTATGCACTGACAGCGCTCGAGTTGACCATGCTGCGCAAGCAGGCCGACTCGTTCGACGCGATGCTGAAAGGCAAAACTCACGTGCTCACCAAGTTGATCGGCCCGGACAAGACGCTGCAGAGCCGCGTCGCTGCGCTCGACAATCAGCTGCTGATCAGGCCAAACTCGGACACGCTCGGAGCGCAGCTGCGCACCGCGTTCAGTTTCCAAGCGGTCGTCGAAGCCCAAGCGTCGCTGGAAGTCGCGGATGCGCACCGCAAAGCCGCCGCCGCTGAGCGGATCGAGGGACAGAATCTAGCGCTCAGTCTGAATACCTGGCTGAACTACTTGTTCACCATCTTCGCGCAAGAGCGGTTGAACTTGGCGCAGGACATGCAGGGCCTCGTTCAGGACGACGTGGTGAAGCCACCGCTGCCTGCGATCGATCTCGATCACTTCGTATCCGGCTACGCCTCGGCAGCCTCGGCGGTCATCGCAAGCTTCGAGGCCCTGGTAATCCAGGACTGGAAGCGCCAAGAGGGCATCAAGACGAATGGCAAGAAGCGTGAGATGAGTTTCGATGAGAAGAAGGAGGAGTGGTTGCGTCAGGATCCGAATTACGCATTGGCTCTGCAGGCGCTCCGATCCGCAGAGCATGCGCGATCTGATCGCCGCGAAAGCCAAGCATTGCGACGCTTGGCCGCTGCACGCATGGCGTTTCTCGGTGGCGCGTCGCTCCTGAACAAGTGGCATTCGCTCGGCGCTCACAAGATCTCGGCCGACGACGATTCGGTTACGATTGAAAATCGCCGCGCGCTTAGTGCACAGCTCGACCGTGCTCGCAGCAATGCACTGGAGGCTGCAGGTCGCGCTAAGGCGGAAGTGGGCTTCATTCCCACCGCAGCACGGCTCGAGTTTCAGAACGCGAATGCCACCCGCGAGGGCTCAGACAATGACAAACTCGACGCACTCGAGGCCTACTGGAGCTCGATCTTCTGGAGTGAGTTTGCTGTGAGCAAGTTCAGCCTCGGGGCGTCGGATCAGGCCTCGCAGCTCTGAGCTGCAATGTGCTCACTCGTCTTCATCGGCCGCGTGCTCGATTGCATCGCTGCGGCGATCTCGCTCAGCCCTTTCGGGTGGCGCAGCTTTGGAGATCTCGCTGAGGTCCGCCGGCGGGTCGTCATCATCGACCGGTTGCGTTGGCACGACCTGTACGCGCTCCGGGAAGTCCTTGGTTTTACCGAACAGATCACAAGCTTGCGCAAGACTCAACGTCGCGATCACGAGCAAGATACGGTGCATGGCTTCCCCCAGCGTTCAACGCAAGCAGACCCCAGCCATCTGAAACGACAGCTCCGAGTTATTCAACATCGCTGCCGCACACAGGATGATTCCCAGCGTGCACAACACGAGGCCAGGCGACGCAGTCTTCAACGACGCCGACGTCGATTGTGCTTTGACGTCGAGCGAATAACCAGCTTCGAGCCCTTTGATCGAAAACACCATGCCCACGAACGTTATGGTCGTCCCGATCAACATGCCGAGAAAGCGCAGCGCATATGCAGACTGCATGCGATTGGCGTGCTCCATCGAGAGCAGAAAGCACCCGGTTTTGTAGGCTTTGTCAGCGCGAAACGCGCCGACGATCGCGCGCGTATGCTCGATTGCCGGCCACAAGTAGCCGAGCACGTAGCAGGTGATGACCAGCAGCACTGTGAGCAGGGCCGCGGAATAAAGCACAGCTTTCTCACGATCAAAGGTCTTGAGCGGCTGCGCCGGCGCGTCCGTCTCAACTGCTTCGTTCACTAAGAACTTCTGCGCGATGGTGTTGGACGGATCCATACACCGGACCCTAACACATCTTACGTTTCTGTCTTACAACACTGCGCGCACGAAACCTTAGCGTGCATGTGAAGCAACTCACTGCTCGACGAACAGCTCTCGACGCGTTTGTGGATCAAGCGTCGAGCGGTTGTTCGTAGCGGTAGTGTTCGCCGGTCGGGGCGAGGATGAACACGCGATCTTGGATGCCATCTTGGCCGCCCGACTGCTCCGACGGTTGCTGGACCTCGAGCTCTCGCAGGAGCTCGCGCGCGGCGTCCCGACACTCTTGCTCCGTGGTGTGTCGTGAAATCGGATACACTTCGCTCTCGAACGTATCCCACCCCACCAACTGCCAAGCCTTCTCGTTGCTATTCATCCGTACTCCCGTGAAGCAGTCGCGCTTGTGCGCCCCACTCGCGTGCCTGTAGCAACCGTCCGCCTGCTGCGCGAGTACCCGTCGCGCGTCTCGGCTTGTGCAGCCAACGCAGGTCGGTGCGGTTCTTGCTCAAGTGAGGGAGAGCGCGATCCACAGGCGTTCAGGGCTCATGACGTGGGCCGTTTCAGAGGCAAAATGGCTGCCGAATGCAAGCTCGACACACACGGTACGACGCTTCCCAGCTTGCGTGCCTCACGTGAATTGCCGATGCCGCTTGGCAGTGTGCTCGCCGGCCAATACCGACTAGACGAGCTGCTCGGTGCTGGCGGGATGGGCACCGTGTATCGCGCGTGTCAGTTGTCGGTCGACCGAGAGGTGGCGGTGAAGCTGATCTCCGGTGAACGTGACAGTCCAGAGCACGTCGAACGCTTTCGGCGCGAAGCGGCTGCGCTCGCCAAGCTGCGACACCCGAACACGGTTCACTTGCTCGACTTCGGTGTCGCTGAGAGCGGCAAGCCATTCATCGTGATGGAGCTGTTGTCGGGCATCGACTTAGAGCGGCATATCACGAGCGGCTCGGTGAGCTTGCGTAACGCGCTGCTGATCACACGGCAGATCGCCCGTGCGGTCTCCGAAGCGCACGCGGTCGGTGTGATCCACCGCGATCTGAAGCCGAGCAACATCTACATCTCACATGTCGAAGGTGGCGACTCGTTCGTGAAGGTCATGGACTTCGGCGTCGCGGGCTTTCGCGATCGCGCGGAGCACAGCACGCTGACGGTGCGCGGCGCGGTCGTAGGCACGGCGGCGTATATGTCGCCGGAACAAGCGCAGGGCATGGAGGTGGACGCTCGCGCGGATGTGTACTCGCTCGGCGTGATCTTGTTCGAGCTGCTCGCGGGACGGACGCCGTTTCAAGCGCCATCTGCGCTCTCGATGTTGGTCGCGCACATCAACGAGCCGCCGCCGCGGCTCAGTGACTGCAAGCAGGAGTATGCGGAGCTCTCGGAGCTGCAAGCACTGCTCGACAAGTTGCTCGCGAAAGCGCCCGCGGATCGTCCCGAGACCGCCTCCGAGGTGGTGGTGCTGCTCGATCAACTGATCGAGCAAGTGGGCCTGTCGCACACCGATCCCGAGCGTTTGACTGTGCCCAAGCTCATCACAAGCGAGCGTCCGCGCTTACGGTTTTCGCCTTGGATGTTGGTGGCGCTGGTGGTGATGCTCGCCGGCCTGCAGGTGCCGGCCACGCAGCCAGCAGCTGCAGCATCGTTCGCGCCGCTATGGGCGGCCATGCAAGAGCTGATGCGCGACACGCGCGATGCGCTCGCGACTTCCGGCGAAGTCCGCGTTGTTACCATCGCGAGCGTACCCAGCGCGGCCAAAGTCTATCTCGCTGGCGGCGAGCTGGGCGTCACGCCATATCCTCTGCAACTCAAGCGCGACACGGCATTGCGTTTGGAAGCCCCAGGCTACGAACCCACCGACGTCACCGTCGACCCTCGAGGCGAACCCAACCTAGTCGTCCGCCTCAAGCCGCTCCCGCCCCTCCGCGACCACGCCGCTGAAGAATAGCAAGCTCACCACTCCGCGCGGCGCTTTGGGATTCGGCCACCGCTCTGCCGAATCGGCCACTGCATTCAGATCAGCGCGTAGCCAAACGGCGGAGAGCCATGCCGCCCAGAGCGGCACCACTGCGCGAGCAGCGCTCAACGTCGCACATCCCGCCCTCTCGGGATCGGCGTTAAACTCAGCAGATGCGCTATCTGGTCCGCGAGTACGAAGTCGGACAGGTCCGCTTCAAGTACACGCGCGTCACCGACGATCAGACCGACGAAGAGCTGCGTGCTCGGCTCGAGGACTACAAAGCGCGGCTGCAGGAATCGCAGCGCAAGCACATGAGAGACATCACGATCCTTGAGTTTACGAACAGTAATCAATACTCGCCGCAGCAGCGCCGCATCCAGGGCGAGTGGAATTGCGAGTGCGCGCGCTGCTCCGTGAGGTCGAGCTGTCAATTATCTTCTTCACGCTTCACTGCTGATGCGCGGTGTCATCACCGCCGTGTTCCGGGTAGCGCCACCGCCATTTCCGTATGAGGTCTGTGAAGACGTTCACGAAGCGCTGGCGCGTGCATTCGAACTTTGCGAGCACGAGGGCATGAGCATCGATCACATCGTGCGCGATCACATTCGGGTTTCCCTGTTCAGCTGAACAGGGCGCATGTGCCTGTCGCGCCGACGGCGGCGTACAACACGTGCACGGCTCGCCCTAAACAAACAATTTTCACTGAGTGAGCAACTCCTCGCGCGCGCAGCCGATATAGAATGTTCGGTGCGAGAAGGGGAAATGCAGGGGACATCGCGTCGCGCGCGTTCGCTATGGGTGGGCGCATGGCTCGTAGGCACGTGGTTGCTGCCGCTCATGGCGTCAGCATCCGAACGCCCGTACGCTTTCTACACAGCTGATGGCCGCGCGCTGCACGCGAGCGGGCCGCTGCTCTGGCTCGGGGAGCGGGGAGCGCAAGCGGCAGGCGCGAGCATGGGCTTCCGCCTGCAGCCAATCGCTGCACCCGAGGCCGACGCGAATCACGACGACGAAGTCTGGATTCGCTCGCAAGACGGCCGTTATCTCACGCACTGGGGTCGCTGGGCGCTGCTCACGCGACAGTCACACCGCGCTTTGCGCTGGCGAGTCGTACGGGCGGCGGGGGACGGCGCGCTCGGTCTAGGCGAGTCCTTCGCGCTGCGCACGAGCGACGGCAACTTCGAGCTCGACACCCGGCGCGGTGCACTGGTGCTGCGGCGGGCACGATCCGGCTCCGCGCCGTGGTCGCTCGGCTGCCACTTCGAAGCGGGCCCGTTCAACCACAAGTGGGCCAGCGCCGCGGCCTTTGACATCGCCGCTGGCGAGCGCGCGAGCGAAGTAACGCGCGCGGTCGATTGGCTGCGAGCGACCACAATCCAAGTACGCATGCCGGGCGGCGACCTACCACTCATCGTGTGGGACGACCCGACCTTACAGCCGAATCAAACAGTCGGATACATGATAACTGACACCTTGTGGGCAGCCAAAGCGCTCGAGCCTTACGACCCTGAGCTGTCAGACAGCATGCAACGAAGCCTGCTAGCAGCAGGCTGGTACGGCAACGGCCTCCACGACTCACTCTTCCACGGCGTCAGCGGCTTGGCACACAAGCCTGCATCCAGCGACGTAGTCCACGGCACCTTGATCGAGCAATGTGCGTTCGCCGGCGGTCAGGCGGCCCCGCAGATCGCACAACTCTTCGTACCCGAAGTCAGCGTCGATCCAGCGTGGACAGACGGCAACTCCTCTCAGTTCATCGACAGCGCGGTCTACACCGCACTCAACGACTACTGGCACGGCGAAGTAGAGCTCGCCAAGTCACGCATACGCAACCTGATCACCGACCACCGAGGCACCGGCTGGGACACAATGTTCTGGGACAACGAACGCTGGATCCTCGTCGATCAAGCCTCGCGCTGCGACTATGACTCTGTGGTCGGCACATGCAGCGCCGCCTGCCCGGAGTGCCGCGTGTGCAAAGGCAACAACTGCCCGTTCTACAACGCCTCCTACAAACTAGGCCTAGTGTTGTACGCCGCCAAAATCATGGGCCTCGAAACCGAACGCCAGTTAGCACAACCCCTAGCTGACATCGAATACCGGCTATGGGAAGGCCAAAACGAAAACGGAGGCCTAGCCCACATCATCTTCTACGCCCCCAACGCCACCCTAACACTAAGATCCGGCCCAACAGGCGAAGCCACGGCCATAGCAGTACTGGCCCACAGCACCCTCGGCCCCAACGAACACTAACTCAGACAGCTGCTGGGGACTACGAAGTACAACTCGCTGCGGCCGCTACGCTTGAAGAGATCGATTCGGCCTTGAGTCACGACATCCTGGCCATCACCAGAACCGACAGCCGAAGTGTATTTGAGAAGATGGGATGTACAGCCGCACTGAGTAAGCGGCTGCAGCACGTTGAGTCCAACCTTGACCAGGAGGACATTGCCAACGCTCTGTAGAGTTCCCGGGGCCACTTGTACGCACGTTCGAGCGGCGTGGTTGTGGAAACGCGGACGAAGGTTGTGCGAAGGTCCATCCAGCGCGCTACCCCGCAGCCCACTTGAGGTGAGCGCGCCTCACTTGGTCTTTGCCCCGCTCGCGGCGTTCTCCTCCTCAACGTAGGCACCACTACGCTTCGTCGTCGGGCCTTGCGAGCGGGGCAAATCCACGGCGCGATCCACACTCACCTCAAGCGGGCTGCGGGGTAGCGGGCGCGAGGGCAGCGCATGAGGCGGAACGAGACCGAGTAGAGGTATGATTCTCATCGCCACACCTTCCGGTGCGGACGTCGGTAGTCCGTTGTACTTCACATGAATGGTCAGGCTTGATTTGCTGCTCCCCATGGCGCGGTACACGCCGAGCTCATAGAAAACGGCCAGGTTACTCGGGGATGATCGAGGATTCCATCAAGTGGGCGCCGTAGGGGACCCAGGTGGAGATGGCCCAGGTGATGTCTAGGCCACCTCGATCGTTCTTGCGGGTGTAGGCGTCTATGATGGCTGGCGAGTACAAGCGGCCTAGGTCGTTCGGCGGGCGGGCGTTGCAAAAGGCGAAGTCTAGCGGGTCTGGCGCGGCGCACGGCGCGTCTGGTTGACTGCGGCAATCGGGGTGGAAGAGCACGCCTCCTGGGCCGTACGCGTCACCGGCGACGTTTGGGTCGCCTGCGGGGAGGTGCGGAACTGCTGGGCTCCACGGGCCCCATGGGTGCTCGGCGAAGCGGAGCATGACGGACCCTGAGCTCGGGTGCGCTCGGGTGCCTGCAGGGTCGGCCAGTAAGACAGTGGGTAGATCGCCGCCGTACATCATCACCCAGCGATTCACTGGCTCGCCGAGCCAGCTCACGGTTGTCGTCGTGACTATGCCTTGAGGCTCGGAAGCGTCGCCGTTGATTTGGCCGTCCATCGCGAGCGCATGCGCTCGCGCCTGGTCGTCAGTCCACATTGGCTCGCCGGTCGCCTCGTCGCTGCCTGCGTAGTAGCGCGGATGGAGCTCACCGCCCGCAGCTGTCAGCGGCAAGGGTAGGGTGGCGAAGTAAACGCGCGCTTGTCTGCCTTGTTCGGCGTGCATTGCAGAGCGGCCCCAGATCAGCAGCTCACCGTAGCCGGAGCTGTAGTCTGCGTCGCTCGTTGAGCCACTGAAGCGGGAGACCGTGCGGACGACCGGCAGCGAGAGCACACTGGTTTGCCACGTTCCGACTACGTCGTAGGTAGCGAGGTCGTCGCTGCGAGCTTGTGAAAAGTAGACTGTCGACATCACCGACGCCGCGACGCCGCGCGCCGTTCCGTCGTACTGTGAGGAATGGGTGTCGACGCAGGCCGCGCCCTTCTTGCAACCTCCGGCGAGACACGCGGGCTGCTGCGGCTCGCACAGATTCGGGACGCTCACAGGTGCGGGCTCGCAAAATGAAAGGTCCGGGACGCACTCTACGCCGTCTTGCTCCGGGCAGCCTTGTTGACCGACGGGCGCGGCTGGGTCGCAGCTGACGGCGGCTTGCGCTTGAAAAATGACGTGCGGGGCATGGCCGTCGCTGAAACCTCCGAGCGGAATCTTGAAGTCGCTGAGCGTGATCGAGGCGCCGCCCTGAAACAGCTTTACCCCGTGGAAAGTCGTGGACCCTTCGCCGCGAACGACGTCGAGCTTCAGCGCGTCGCTCCCACGTTCGATCGGGAGCGTTCCCATCATGTCGTTATTCGTACGCGGCATGCCGTCACACGCGTTCGCGATCGAGGTAAAGGTGTCACCAAACGCCACGATGACTTTGTCGCCGTGCGTGAACGAGGAGGCCATGTCCGAGCCGTAGAGCTCGGTGTCCGGCACGGCGTAGCTCGCCGTCGGCCCGACCAGCCAGCTCAACTTGCGCGGCGGCTCTGCGATCCAGTGAACGTCGCTGCGAGCGGCGGTTGCCGCATCGCTTCCGGCGTCGCTAGGAGCTGCACCGGCATCTGCATCATCGCTCGTCTCACCGGCCCGCCCACCAGCATCTTTTCGGCTGCGCGCAGCAGGCGCAGCTGCGGCCGCCCGTGCGCCCGCTGCAGCACGAGCGGTCGCGCTCGGCTTCATCGACTCACTGCCGGACTTGCTCTTCGTTGTAGCGGCAGCATCGGAGCCGCCGTCCGCGGCAGTGCCGCAGGCAGCTGCAGCGATGAGAAACCCGAGCTTGCAGTGGCGAATCAACTGTTCCTCCAGCCGCATGCGCTGAGTCGCCCGCGCGACAAACGTCATGCTCACGCCGCAGACCACGGCGAACACTCGATGCCCCGGCTTATCACGCGCCCATCCGTGAAGCACCCATGCTCACGCGCATGAATGGCAGAACTGGCGGCACGGACTATCGCGATGAAATCAGTGCTGAATGCTGGCCGCAACGTCGCACAACGCGGGCGTTGGGGTCGGCTTCAGCCAGCCTGCCAGGGCATTGTCCGCCCCGAGCACAAACTCCAGAAAACTCGGTGTAGCGAGCTCCACGCATGTTCCAAGCGCAGGGAGCTCGAAGCGATAGTACCCGCCAGCATTCAGTGCATAAAATGCGTACGCCACCGAAGGATCCAGATCGAACGCGACATTCAGCGGCCGCTTGTCACCAGTCACTTCGAGCACTTCCGCAGGCATGCCAGTGAGCTCGACCCGCTCGCCGACGCGAAATGGTCGCGTGCGCGGGCTGCGCAGCATGCGCTCCGTGTGCTGCTGCAGAAACCCGCCATCCTGGAACACGGAGACACGCGCAGGTTCGAGACGTGTGATCGCGACGTGACTGAAGCCCGCCGCCCAGCGCCGCAGCGCTTTGGGCCGTGGCACCTCTGCAGCCGCCCGCTGCGGCAACACAAAGCTCACGAGCGGCTCCTCCGGGGCATTGACGAAGACAACGACCTGCTCAGTGACGGCCGCGTCCTTTGCGATCACCTCGTCCGCGCGCCGGAGCAGGTCACCCAAGTGCGGTAAGTTTTGCGCTTGCGCGATCAGGAGCAGCGGCGCGATCAACACACGCGCGCCGAGCACCGCTGCCGCTGCCAGCTGCAGCGCACGCGGCTGGCCGGCTCCACCCCGGAGCGCGACCATCGCACACTCAGCCAGCACCCCCAGCGCCGCCACCGAGATCCAAGTGAGCAAGCGATCGGCCGGGAAAGCCACGCACGCGGGCGGCAATGCCAGGCACAACGCGAGCCCGAAGAAGCGCGCGCTCTGGCTCTGAAAGAACAGCGGCGACAGCGCGTAGCCGACCAGCCCGAGCAGCGCGAGGCTGAACAGCTTCATGAACGTGGAGAGACCCGGCCAGAGCAGATCGTAGATCCCGATCGAGTCCGCCGCAGGCCCGCCGATACCCGCGCTGACCAGCGCGAGCGCGCGCGCTGGGAAAGCCGCAAGATACGTAGAGAAGTCGCGGCGCGGATCGAGATAGCCGTCCGAGCCTTCCATGCCGTAGCCGAGCGCGCTGCCCAGCGCGATCACGCCGCCAGCAGCTGCAAGGTGTGGCACCAGCGCGAGCAGAGCACGGCTCCGTCCGCGCGAGTCGAGTACCAAGGCGGCCGCGATCAAGAAAGCCAAGCCTGACACCCCGCCTTCACCGGCGAGCACGGCGAGCCCAAGTAACAAAGGGCTCAAGACACGGCGCCACACACGCGGCGTCGCCAGGTCATCGAGGTGCAGGCACACCGCGAACAGCGAAAGCGACAGCGCGACGAGCGTGTTGCGGTTCGCGATCCAACCGACAGCCACAGCGCGCGTAGGCTCGACCGCGTAGAACAGCAGTGCGAGCCGCGCGGTCGCGCGCGAGCCAGCTGCCGAAATGCCAAACACGCGCAGATACAACGCGTACGCCGCAAGCAGCGCCAGCGCCGACCAAGCGAAGCTGTGCAGATGCATCAGCCACGGCGACGCAGCCCACAGCTGCATGTCGAGCACATGCGTGAGCGCCGCCACCGGCCGAAAGAACGCAAAGCGCAGCGCTGGATCCGACCACCACGGCAGGATGCCCTCGTCGAGCAGCGCAGCGCGATTCTGGTCGGTCGCAAACGCAAACAGCGCTGACCAATGCTGTTGATATGCCGGCAACGTGGGCGCGCCACGCAAGATCAGCTGGTGAATGTAATCATCCGCGATCAGCCCTGCGGACAACATCGGCGCGCACAACAGCAGCGACAAGAGCACCGCGCCGAGCGGCATGAAGCGCTTGTCGAGCAGCGAGAGCAAAGCACGCGACAGCGCGCTGGTCTCAGGTTTGCCGCTCACCCTCTAACTCCAGCGCTCGAGCACGTCCATGACACGGTGCGGGTCGTGCCCGAGCACGCGCCCATGCCACAGCTCTAACGATTCGGTCTCTTGCACGTGCCTGACTGTACCCGCGCGGTCCAAGAACACCAACACCGGCACACCATTGTGCGATGGCTTCCCCCAAGCGTCGTCGAGCGCCTTGGCCGAAGCGCTATCCAGCTTGAGCACCACAAAGTGCTCCTCCAAGTAGTCGCGCAGCCTCTCGTCCTCGTGCATCAAGTCATCGAGCGCGAGACACCACTGGCACCAGTTGCCGCCGAGCATCACGAGCAGCTGCTTGTTCTCGCGCTGAGCCTGCGCGAGGCTCTGGTCAAAGGCAGCGCGCGCATCGATGCTGGGATCGTACACCTTGCGGCCTTGCAGCTGGCCCAGGCGATACTTGTTGTACGTGCGCGGACCGAGCTTGTACGCCGCGATCAGAAACAGCGCGCCGCAGATGGCCAGCGCAAACACCAGCGCTTGCCGCCGAGTCATGGCCGTCTCGGAGCCT
>Ga0209082_1000342_pt1 | contig 17927 bp, 18 predicted proteins | sample ColdCreekSource_FD_184127 | JGI IMG/M metagenome (GOLD analysis project Ga0209082, IMG submission 184127) | Groundwater microbial communities from Cold Creek, Nevada to study Microbial Dark Matter (Phase II) - Cold Creek Source (SPAdes) (version 3) | ecosystem: Environmental > Aquatic > Deep...
TACTAGCTCAATTTTGCTAAGTCCAAAAATTGCACATCCGATTAAAATCAAAATCAGAACAGCCATTATTTAAAAACCCTTAAACGACTACGGTATATATTTATATTAGTTTTCTAAGCATCGCCAGATCCTAACCCCTTTGGATCTTCAGGTTCTATATTTGTTGAATATGCCGTTATATTTCTCGCATTATCCGCTTTTCTATGAGAGGCTTTTTTAAGAGCTTCTAATAGTTCTTCTCCCCGTTCCTGCATTTTGTTTTCGAGCATTTTAGGAAACAATTGAAATGCAACCTCAATAGCTACATCTGATCGAACATCAAGGTCGTAAAGAACAGAGTTGAGAAGCGTTTGGTTGATAATTGTTTCGTTATCGAGTGGTGCTTTGGTTTCTTCCTCTTGGTTGCCCTGTCCGAAATGTTGGGTTACTTCTTTAAAATTAAATCCTTGATCAAAAAGTTCTCTGGCTTGTTTAAAAAGTGTTTTTTCTTCTTCAGAAAAATCATCACGTTTATGATCTAGCCCTAATGCTTTTAATGTGTTTATAACGGTATTATTTGAAATATTAAACTCGGTCGCCAAAGTTTTCCTTGAGTACATGAATTACCACCTCAGCATTCACTTTTTGGATAGAAAAATATTGTTTGATCTGGTTTGTTTGTAGTCCTAAATTAAACAGTTCACGGGCTTTACAATATGTTTTAAATTCTTCCTCCGTATGTATTTTTTTATGAGTTGACACGTTACAAGCTTGTAAAGTTTTGATAACTGTGCGCTGGCACACGTTGAACTTCAGTGCCATGTCGTGTTTAGTGTACATCGTTAAAACAGTAACAATCACGTCGTGACGGGACTATAAAGAAGTAGTTTAACTATTTCTTTTAAGGTTAGATATTTAAATGTATCGTCTTACTGTTTTAAATTATTCAGCTGTTTACAATTATTCAACCATCAATCACTATTTTTCAGTGATGTGCTGAGACTTGGCTGCAAACTGGCTGAGAATCTCACTGAGTTCTCAGTGACTAATACTGTATTAATCACTGCAAACTGACTGAAAGTAGTACGTGTGTTGTCTGCTAAAAAAGAACAAAATCAAACAAACTTCTTACCAACGACACCCCTCTTTTCTCACTTGGCTGATCAGACTACAATCCCCACTGCAAAACCCCAGCAAAAAGAAGCGTGAACGCTGACACATTTGCATTAAAATGCAAAATTCTAAATCCCAGCCCCAAAACTCCGAGGAAAGCCCTATACTAGAAGAATAATTTCAACGTCGATCAGTGGCGATCAGCGTGATCAGTGGGACTATGAACTCTATCGGGATACTACACGTTGGGCGCGAAAACTATTATGTAAAACTTGGTAAAGACGATTACTACACTGATGAAAAAAACCCTCAAGGTGTGTTTTATGGCAGGGGTGCGGATCATCTTGGATTGTTAAACGAAGAAATTGAACATAACGATCTACGACTTAAAAAACTCTTTCAAGGAATCAACCCGACTAACGGGGAAGCCTTACGCAAAGGCGCATATACGGTCAAGCAGTATGATCAGTACGTGTATACTGATCCAGAATCAGGTAAAAAGCAGGTATTCAAATCTAAAGCACAGATTCCCGATGAACTAAAAGAATTTGTTGTTACTAAAAAGAAACAGCAAAGAAGTGTAATAGGCTACGATAATGTTTTCTCTGCCCCTAAAGATGTCTCCGTCCTATGGAGTCAAGCAGACAAGGAGGTACGAAATCAAATCCACTCCCTCCACAAAGAAGCGGTCAAAGAATCAATCTCTTACTTAGAAAACGTGTGCTACACCAGACGAGGCACTAATGGCGTTTACCACGAACAGGTAAACGGCATTTTTGCCACCTTCCACCACACGACAAGTCGCGCCCTCGACCCTCAACTTCATTCTCATGTCGTGATGATTAATTCTGGATTCACCAAAGAGGGGAAAACAGGCGCACTTGATGGCAAGCGAATCCTGAATGCTCGCTACACATCAGGCATGATCTATCAAAATCACCTACGCGGCGCACTGGAAAAACAGTTAGGCGTTACCACCTATGACCGTCCCTTTTCTTCAGATAAAGGCACAAGTTTTGGAATTGAAGGTCTTTCAGCAGAAGCAAAGTGGCATTTCTCTAAACGCGCACTGGCAATTGAAAAAAGAATCACACCAACTATGACGGGTAACGAAATCCGAGCCGAAGTATTAAAGTCTCGCGACTCAAAACAGCACAACATCGATCAGCGTAAACTTTTTATGCTGTGGAAATTTGACGGTATCAAACACGGTGTTAACGTTAACAAAATCCTTAATCGTCAGGCAGATACTCCAACTGTTGAGCCAGAGAAGTTTTTGAGAGAGGTTTCTACACGACTCGCATTTAAGGAAGGCGAAACTAAAAGCCGATTGAAAAACGACGAAGAACGATATCTGAGTAAAAATCAAATTCTGAACGCCGTGTTGAGCGCCTCCAAAGGAAAGTTTTCAACTAAAGAGGTACTCACTTTCCAAGATCAGTACCTTAAGGAGTACACCGAAAAAAAGTTCGTAGAAAACAGCAGAACAGTTGAATACTACGACAAAAAGGGAAAAGTAAAGACAAAAGAAATTATTTCTAAAGAGGTGTATTACAGTCTTAACAAGACAGGCAAGCACCATATTAACTATAAAGACCGTTCTGAAAAAGCTCACGCAGTAATAAAAAAAGTTGTTGAGTGGCATAAAGATATACGCGCTCAGGTCAAACGAAAAGAATACGAACAGGCGAGAAAGCGATTTAAGTTCAAATCAAAAATACTCTACGCCACGGGAAAGATTAGTAGAAAGCAGTACTTACAATTCACCCAAGGCAAGGGCTTACCTAAAAATCACTTTATGATACGAACCTATCAAGCCGTAGGGCTTATTAGCAAAAAACAAGCTGATTATCTGATTGCCAAACCAGCATTAGAAAAAAGGTTTGCTAAAGTAGCTGCATGGAAACAACAGCAGCAGGACTATAAAGCGTGGGCAAAGGATAAGAGCGAATTTGATAAAGTGTATCGAGCAGGAACAGAAGCTAAAGCCACGCGAGAAGAACGAGAAACTAAGCACAAGGCACAACAGCAACCACCTCAAAAACAAGAGCAACATAAAATTGAAAAGCGACGAGGCAGGAGTCTTTAACGTTATTGGGTTAGGAATACAGATCATTCCTCTGTGGTGCGCAATTTGGCGTTGTTTTAGCTTTAAGCAAGGTGTAGTCAGGTATTACTCGGTTAAACCTGTGAGCAAAAACAATTCGCTTAACAGCCGCTCAAATTACCGCCTTACTGCACCGATAAAGAAAACTTATTATATCTTTTGCCGAGCTTCGGAATTACAAGACATAATTAAAACTTATCAATTCCAACTTTTTTTTATTTAATCGTTTTAAAGAATCCGAACAGGAAATAAATTCTCTAGCAAAACAGCAATTCCACTACGCCAATTTTCAGCATGATGAAGTGGTTTTACATACACCAGTATTTGCTGAGGATTTTCTCGAAAGTAGCTTGAATGAAGATTTTTTGTAAGAATTTTAATTTCTGAGTTTGTGGAAATTGTTTGAAAGACTGGCTGTTTCTGCCCTTTAACTTCCACTAATCCACCTCTACTTTTTCCTTGAAAGCCTTGATATTCAATCACAAGGTCAGGTGTTTGCATTAACGCTTCGCAGTAACCCCGTTGCAGCAATTGAAAAATAATCTGCGCTACGCGCATAAAACCCTTCATAAAGAGGAAGGTGTGGCGCCGATTGCTCAAACCTTTACTAGGTATGACGTGTAGCGATTCTGATTTTAGCTGTTTTTCGCGTATTACTTTACAAGGTGTGGCACCGTGGCTAGGTTGGTTATCAGTTAAAGGTGCTAGCTGTAGTGCTTCTTGTAACGCTACTGGCTGTTCTAACTCCTGTGGTTCAACAGGTGATTCTATAACTACAGGTGACGTAGGTGCTGAAAGTACTTCTGTGCTATCGTCTTGAAAAACTTCCTCAGCGACTGGTGCTTTTCCTTCTGAATCGGTGGTTTTAGTGTATTTAGGATGCCAAAGGGCAAGATTATCTTCCTTGCGTAAGGTTTGATCGCTTACGCTGATGCCAAAGAGGTTTTTTACTGTTTCTCTGATGAGCTTCATTAGCTCCTTAACCTTGCGGGGTAGTGTAGCAAGAGTCTGTGTAAGCGTCTGTACTGTTTGTCTGATCCTGTCTGTTGCCTGTTCGCTCTTTACGTGGTTTAAGTTGGGCTTTAAGGCTCGTTCCTCTAACCGAGCCAGCATTTCTGCATAGGTAAAACTTCTTTTAGGATGCGAGGGGTAGGCACTCCAATATTTTTCAGCAGAACGGGCGACATCGCGGCTTCTTTGCTTAATTTGATGTCGATGCCGACAGTAGGGGTAGTAGCCTAAAGCAGCAACAGCAGTTTCTTGGATAAACTTGGCTAGCTCTTCGCCTTGTAGGTGGTGCGCCTTTACGCCAAGGTTGGCAATTACTATGAGGAAATCATTTGTTTGGTGATGTTCTGTCCACCCTTCGTTAATACGTCTGGTGGTGTTATCGAACCAATCTTGGTAATTGGTATTATTTGTTTTATTCGGGTAGCTTCGGTATTTTTGCTTAAACCACGCCTTAGCTTCTTCAAGGGTGCTGGCTAACAGTTCACAATCGTTACTTTGCGCCGAAGCTTCTGCGTCCTCCAGGAAATGTTCGAGCTTGTTACTGTAGGGAATAAAATCGTTATCGAGCAGATACGAACCTTTTTGTAAAGGTAAGCGGTGTCCATTGTAATAACTAAATTCTTTCCTTTTCCCTTTTTGCTGCTTTTTATACTGTTTAGTATTAGGAAATAATTCAATCTGCCCTGACCTGATTTCAAAGCCAGCTTCTTCTATTGCCCGTCGCATGGCACAGGCTAATTCAAAAGTTGGCATATCCTTGTTAAAAAAATAGTAAAGATGTAGCCCTTCACTATCACTAGAGCGAACCGTCACTTCATCAATAAGCCCGATATCTTCTAATGCCCCCTTTAGCCGACGTAAAGATTCTTCATCGGTGTAGGGATGGACTAAACTTTTAATGTCTATATCAATCAGGGCGTGTCTGGTGTACTGACCAAAGCGCACACCAATAAATAAATCGAGATCCTTGTATTTGTACCATAACTTTTCTTTCGTTAAGTAATATTTTTTTACGGTTGTCCATTCTGCCTCTGAACTCTCTTTAATGATGAAATCCCACGCATGAGTAAACAGGAAGCAGAATTTTTCTCTTAAGTCATACTCTTGGATGTTGGCGGCGTTTACGTCTTGGTTTTTGGGAGAAAAGGAAGATAATGACACGTTCTTGTTTCATTGCTGTAGTTTACAGTTTTGAAACGAATAAACCGTAATGAATGAAATTTCGTGCTAACCTGTTTTATAATTACAGTAATAGTCACGATATTTTATTGTGGTTATTCGTTTTCGTTCTTCGTTAGAGAGCGTTAAAAAGTCAGAGTCGATCTTTTAAGTGATCCTTTTAATTAGTAGTTAATAAGAATCGCGATCGGTAATGAGCTTTTGAACTAAATCAACAATTAGACTGCACAGTGGAAAATGTTTACTAATTGTTGTCTTAAAATGGGTTTTAACCCGCCTTTTGCGTTTTATTGAAACTACAATTTCAATAAGCGCATTTTGGTTTTTATGTAGAAAAAGCAATCGCTTTCCATACCTCTTCGCTTCATTTGGTATTATCCAATATTTGGTAACAAAAAAACGATTAAATCTGATTCAGCTTAAAAAGAATTATTATTTTCTGCTTTATTTAATTGTTGAATGTGGTCGTCCTGAAACCTGTTTTTCCTGACCCAGCAAAGAAAAACTAGGTGGCTTAGGCGACAGATAATAGTTTAAGAGCATCAAACGCAGATCTTCAATAACAGGAATACCTGACTTTTCCCGCTAAGTTTGGCTAGCCAGTTGCCAGCCTTCAACCAAGTCATACAATTTAGCCCATCCTCTCCAAAGAACCTGAATGCCAATAGGAGTTTTACGTCGATGCTCCAAATAGCCACCTAACCTGGCAACAGCTTCAATAGCCCAACTCACCGTTAACGTTTCGGGTAGCTGGAGAGATTTAGCTTTGAGGACTTCAATTTGAACTGAAGTGAGTACCTCTTCGACTGGCATCTGTGGCTGAGTCCGTTGCAGATAGGTCAGCCTTAACAAATCGACTGCAATCACACACAAGAATCCTAGTAATGGTTTCATCCCATCAGCTGCCAGTCGATAGCTTTCAGCTTGGCAACCAGACTTTAATAGTTTGTGATATTCTTCAATGCGCCAACGATAACTATACCAACGCAAAATTGTCTTAGCTTGTTCAATGGTTGTAACTTCCTCGCTAGTCAAAAGCATCCAAGAAACCGATTCTTCTCCCTCTGGGCAATCGACTTCATCAGCGTAGACTGCATAAACCTGGAGTTGTTTGTCTTTGCCTAGACGAGCAGGTGAACGTAATTGAACTAGACAAAATCTCACTGCGAGCTTAGCTTTACGCGCCTGACGTTTTTTCGTTTTGCTCAATTCAACTTCGTAGTAATCAATAATCGGTTGAGTCTCTAGCTTTTCCCATAGGCGATGAGGATCATCATCTTTAAGGCGGCGATTATGTGAAGCCCTCACCACAACACCTGTATGAGTTAGAGTATTCAATTTTTCAAATACTTCAGTGATGTCACCTTCTCGGTCGAAGACATGAACAACTCGAGTCGATGCGCTGACCATTTTTTCCACGGTAGTCATTGCTTCAACCCATCGATAGGATTCTTTTTCAATAAAAAAGCGAGTGCGTTTTTCCTTTCGGGTTTTGGCTTGGCGTTCTTTTTTTTGCTCTGGCGTTTCATCAGTAGGTGGTTTGGCACGATGTTGGCGATTCCACATTTTTTGCCAAAGCAATCCCAGTGGTTGTCCTTGTTCTGGCTCTACTGCCATTGCGCTGTGCAGAAGTAATCCATTACCCCCTCTCCCTTGAGGCCCATAGCCATCTTGTTTGGCCAAGATTTTGCCATAATCCAGGTAGGTCGTATCTCCAACGCTTAATACCACTCCACTTACATTGCTAGCTGTCATTTCACAATGGGGTGCAATTAATTTGGCAAAGCTGGTTTTAGGATTAGCGAAAACTCGTAAGCACGTTTCAGTTCTTTGCTACTCTCAAATATTGTTGATAACGCCTGACCAAATTTCAGGGTTAGGGCTTCACCAATCTTCAATGCGCGACGATTCAATCGTTGATCATTTAGTTGACACTGGCCAAAGTTTTGAACATATCTGGTGACATCCATCGTTTACTCCATATCAATGCATTCACTTTAACTGAATACTGTTTCCATAGGCTACAAGTCCTACCTTCAGACTTAGCAGGAAAAGTCAGCAGGAATACAGCGCGTGGCTAGTTTGCCTTTTACCTGCCAAATAGAGGAAAAATGTTACCAAAAACAATCAAAGCACCACAACCCCACCATCTATACATTCAAAAAAGGTTTTTTATCATGGATTTCTCTACAGTAAGCTTAAGTATTGTTTTGTTTGTTGTTTATTTTTCTATATTTTCAGTAGTTTTTACCGATACTTCCACAGTAGAAATAAAGAAAGATCGAAATGTTCAGCACGATCAATTTATTGATTCAATAACCGAAATGTTTGATGAGGTGTTTTCAGATTCAAATCAAAAAGAGGACAAAGAAATAGACCAGTATGGGCAATTCATTCGATCTAATTGGGCGTTGGAAAATGACGATACAGCAAAAGAACAATCAATAGACGTAAACCGTTTGACCTTAAGACAAGCAAGAAAAGTAGCGAAGAAATTGGGAATACGTCAGAAAGTCAATGGAAAAGACCAGCCGAAACGATGGATTATAGGACAGATTAAGCAAAAGCTTAAAGATACACCCAACTGTATAAAGACAATTCACGAGGTTTTAGCGGCATAGTGTTGGTTTTTTTTGCTAGATATAAGCTCACTCTACTAGTAGTGAGCTTATTCTAGCCCCCTTCTATTCTCAAACGATTTAGTGTTTTGTTCTGTATCCCATGCCCAAAAATCAGGAATCTTTACGGTAGGATGACCGTTAAAATGGGCGACTAGTCTTTCAACTTTCATGCTTTGACCAGTTAACACCCTACGTTTTGTTTCCAATATTTCGAGTTGTGTTTTTTTAGTAGCTAACTCGATTTCTTGCTCTATGTTCTGTAACAGGAAAGATTCTTTTTTCTGAAATTCTACAAACTCAACAGGGTAGCGATACATTACTGCCTCAAAAAGTGCTTCGATGTAGCTAAAGTACTCAGTGCTATAAATTTGTTGATGTTTATCATGAGCGTTTTGTACTTGTTGGGTTTTAAGTTGCTGTTTCTCAACTTCTTTTTTTATCTTTAGTCGTTCCTGTTCTTCATACAGTTTAAGAGCCTCGTCTACATATTGCATAATTCCAGAAAACGTTTTAGGTGAGTAGTTCGTAGTAAGAGATTCTTTTCGGGCGAATTTGATGATGAATTTTGTTTTTTTTATTCCATGTTTATCAAGAACACTTTGCGTTTTGTTAATAACAGTTTGAGATGGGTGTTGTTGATTGGGAAGATTAAACGTTGCAGCAAATAGATCTACTACTTCTTGAAGATTCTCTTCTAATGGTTCGACGTTTTCAATAGTAGGAAACGGTATGATATTGTTACTTTTAGACGTTTTAAGTTCATCTTCAAATTTGATTCTTGTGTCGTCTTTAGAAATGACAAATTTAACTTTCTGGACTTTTCCACCTTTGCCACTTCTTATCAGTTCATGTTTAACACTCATACCTGATAGTTCAGGGTTTGCGTTGATTTCTTTTAATGCTGGTTGAAGGGCATACTTATGGAAATCTTTCCAAGTTACTAGTTTCCCCTCTGGTACTTTTAGCCAACTTCTTAACTCTTTAATAGTAGCTTCTATTATTGGAGTATCACGATTCGTGTACCCTTCAAACATTTCATACAAAGTAACTGCATATTTACTATTAAGTTTAAGCATGAATTGAAGACGAAGCCGAGCAAATCGTTTTGGCTCTAAAAGAAGTGGAATTAAAGGAGCAGGAAACATGAACCTAAAGATTCCGTCTCTTTCTTGTTTTTTGAAAATTTGGGCGGAAAAAAGACCGCTAATTGTATTCCACCGCCCATCTTTATCAGTAAAGACAAACTCTACTGTAGTTTTTGTCAGTCTTTTCGCTGATTGCCATAACTGCTCTATATCTTTTCCCCCCGTATACTCCTGAATAACTTTTGATAGATCTGATTCCTTAATTTCGTGCCACTCTCCAATTTTCGACTTAGTTAATAAGTTGTCCCATTCGAGATGGAGGAGTAAGACCCAAAGCTTTCTATCAAACGCTGTATACGCACCATCAATTTCACAAAATACTACTGGTAATGGAACGGGTACAGTTATAGGTAGTTGATCGTCACTACTCATCAAGTCACCAGTCGGTCGAAGGGGGTAAAACTTTTTAGGGATGTTTTTGTTTGTTTTCATCGAGTCGCTTTTTGGAAGAGTTAGCCAGGACTTCAGAGGGTAACAGACACAAGGAGTGAGGACAAGATAAAAACTCCCACTATCTCCCTGAAAACTCCTACTATCTCCCTGAAAACTCCTACTATCTCCCTGAAAACTCCTACTATCTCCCTGAAAACTCCTACTATGCCCACCTAAACCATTGAAATTACTGAATAAACTCCCCCTGAACAATAAGAACATTAAGAACAACAACAACCCGCGCGCGAGGTTTCCGATTTTGAAACTTCTTTTGTTGTTTTTTAAGAAAAATTTAAGAGGGGAGCGCCTTGGCGCTGGGCGCTTTGCAGCGCAAGGCTTAGGCACTCACGTGACGAAAAGCCTTAGATTTAACAAACACTGTTTAGTTATTAATGGTTCAAATTAGCCCAAAGCCGAGGGTTAAACGGGCTTCCTCTGGAGAACGAAAAAAGCTAAAATGAAAAAAGAAAGATTTCAGGTTTTCAACCAGTCGAGACGAGCTTCGTCACCTACAAACCCCATCAAAGGCTCAAGGATACCCCAAGAAGACGCTCAAGGTGGGTAGCTAATAGTAAGACATACCCTACCCCAAGATCGTGGCTAAAAGACCCCTTTATGGACGAATTAGCGAAAGCGGTAACTTTGCCCCAATAGCAAGCGCCCATCGGTACTAGCGCCTCTGGTTATCTGTAGGGGCAAGAATCCGAATTCGTGGGAGTCCTGCACTTTTGCGTTTTTTATTAACCATCGTTAACAGCTTGTATTCTTGCCTAATTATTCCAGGAAAAAAGATCCGATTCATTCTTTTAAAAAAGTCGGTCAACTTACTTTCGTTGTGGAGAGCGATCGAAGAGAGTAGTTTTTTAAGCGCACGAACGCGCTTTTCTGACATCTGAACATTTACCTTTTGATTTTTAATACCAATTGTGTAACCACTTATATAAATTGGATTTTTTCTACAGTCCTGATAGTCCCAGGTTTCAAAGGCTGGATGATCCCCTTCGGTGGAAAGTAAAACCATCTTGTAGCCAAATCTTACATAAGCAAAAACAGCTATCCCTTCTTTTTTCCGTCTTGCTCGTGTCGTACGGTGAAAACTGATTTCATATTTTTTTAGTATTTTTTCATCAAAGATTTTAGAATCTTTTCTTTGCGGAACGATACCAACTGAGTAAAAAAAGTAGCCGTATCGAACATAATCAATCGCTATTTTCCTTAAAAACTCACCAAAATTTGTAGCCTCGTAAATCAAAATACGTTTCACCCTTAAAACTAAAAGAGGAAGAGTTTTGTTTATGGCAAAAAACTCCTCCCAAAAAAAAGACCTCGATCATCTCGAAAATAAAAACCCTAAAAATACTTGAACAAATAAAGCTATATCATCAGTTTAAACACGAGCCTCTAACTTCCTTTGAAAGTTTCAAAGGCTAAGATAAAGACCCACATTCAATATAGCTGTACCAAATACAATAAAAACAATACGTTAAAACATTCTCTAAAATTTCCTTTTTCTCTTTGTCTGATCTTTAATTTTTTAGCCACTTCTCTTTGATTGGCTTTTTTGGTTTAGGTTGTTTCGTTTTCCCTGATGCTAGAAAACGAAACAACCCCACAGAAATTTACTAGAGGTTGTGCTAGTCACAGAACCTCCTCAGAGCTTTCGTTGGTGATTTACAACATAAGTTACCAAGCTTATGCTCACATGGGTTTTGACTGCCTTGCCAAAAACACCATCAATCTTTTTTTTGTAAGATTGCTTCTACTTGCTCCACGCTCCCAGTCTTATCATGTTGTTACTCACTGATTAATGAGCTTGCGAAGTAGTCTAAACTTCGCCGTGTAAGACCTTCCTCGATTAGTGTTATTAGTTTGTTAATGTTTTTTAGAGGTCGCTAGTGTTTGTCAACACAGATAAAAAATACTAGGTACGTGTACCTTACGAAACTTTTGATAAAAAAGTTCCGATTTGGGGGGATCGAATGCAGAAGCGTCCCCTTACTCATATTTTCACTTTTTGCTCTTAAGCCTCGCCTCATGAAACAATTACCAGCAAGCAGTTTCCCGCCTTTCATAGTTGAGCTTTTCACCGTCTGAATTTCGTCAGTATCGTCGCATTTATCATCATGCTGATTAAGGCTATTACTAGTCCTTAAGTTCCCTACGCTGGCAGAGGTAACGCATCTTAGAAATTGTTAGTTTCTTTAGACCATGCCCCCTCTGAGATGGATTTTCACCACTTCTAAAAACACGGCTTTTTACAATAATAAAAAGTTTGTCTCGATCGCCCAAATTCAAAATCAAAGATTATGGGATAGAATTACAGGATTACTTTTTGATATCTATCAAAGGATTACTCTGTAAAGCCTCGCCTTTCCACTGGACAAGCCCCTTTCAAGGCATCCAGCGCGAAGAGTATCGATGATGTAACGGAGACTAACCCGTTCCTGTTTTATCGTTAGTGGTAAGCTAACAACCCAGGTATCACCGCTATAACTAGCACGTCATCTTGATAAAAAGTGTTAATAGAAACACCAATCAAACACCGTTACAGGCTAGGGGGCTGTGGAAGTAAAGGATTACTTTTTAAAAGGTAGGAAGGGAGCGAACAAGGAAAGAAACCTAAGTGGGGGGCTAGTCCCACCTAAGAAAATTAAAGAGAAGTGGGAGTTTGCCCCCCTTAGAAACCAAATTTAAGACGTTGCTTTTTTCAAAGCTTTTTCTTACATCTTGTGTCTTTATAGCAACTTCTCGTGGAGCAATCAAGCAATAGAGAAGTAAAGCTATCGATAAATATAGAAATATAGTTATCGAGAAATATTGAAACGTTCATTAAGTGCTTCAATTATGGCTTCTGTGATCGTAATTCCTTCTTCTGCTGCTCGTATTTTCCATTTTTTTCTTAGTCGTTCAGGTACTTTAATCGATATTCCTACAAGGTGATCACTTTCAATTTCTTCGTCTTTATTACGAAGTGTATGTGTAATTTGCCCCAGAACAGATTTTTTCTCTTTTGTCATTTTACTGATACTAATCAAACTAGTTTTCTATACATACAGAAAACTATATATGTATAAGTATAGAAAAAGGAAGGTGTAATTTTAGGAAGGAAGCTATTTAAACCAAAAAGTGATTAACTCCGTACCAATATAGTTTTCTATAAATAAAGCTTTATAGTTATTCTTTCAGTGATTGCCTTATTTCTTCTCCGACGGCTATGTAGTCTCCCCATGCGCCTTGAGCTACTTCTTTTTTAATGTCTCTTACAATTTTTCCCTCACGAGCTGCTGTGGCAAAGGTCAGGGTTCTACGAATCATCTGTTTGAATACGGGAATTTGTTCTTCTTCGAGTTCTTTCTGGAGAATAGTAGCTTCTTTGTTTGCTGGATAATTGTGAACCATAGTGAGGAGCGTTTTGTAACGTGCTGCTCCTAGATCATTGATAGTGAGTAGTGCAGGTTCTAGGCTCACAATGTCGGGGGCAGTCGGGAGAATTAGCAAATCGCACCCTTTTGCAAGCTCTTTTAAGTCGTCTGAATCAGGACGAGCGGGGGTGTCAATGATTGCGAACTCAGCCCCCAGTTTCCCCGCACGTAAAGCGTTTCGTTCATCGATAACTTCAAACGGTAAGCCTGTACCTCTTTTTGACCAATTTAATGACGTTCTGTTTTTATCTCCATCAATAAGTATAGTCGTTCCGTATTTACTGAAGAACGCGGCTAAGTGAATTGCGGTTGTACTTTTTCCTACCCCGCCTTTATATCCTGTGATTGTAATAATCTGCATTAGTTACTTATCAATCAAACTGTTTTTCTATACTTCTATACTTCTATACTTCTATATATATAAGTATAGAAGCAAAACATACAGTTGGAAAAATCGATTACGCAAATAATCGGTTAATTGTTTTTGTCTCCGTCAATAAGTACATTAAGTACAGTCGAGTCTTGATCTTATTGAAGAACGCAGCTAAGTGAATTGCGGTTGTACTTTTTCCTACCCCGCCTTTATATCCTGTGATTGTAATAATCTGCATTACTTAATTATCTAGCAATCTAGTTTTCTATACTTATATAAAACTATATATATATAAATATAGAAAACTAGATTACGTATCGTTTCGTTCAGGTCTGGATTGATGTCTGACATAGGTTCGTAATACGGCTCAAAATGAGTATTTTTGATGAAAAACCATTTACTAGAAGCATAAAATTGTTGTAGGTTTATCGCAATATTGCTATACTAACTAGAGGAAGTAAGCTGTGCCGATAACTTTGATACTTTTTTATGTCGCATCCGTCAGCTTCAAAGTGTGGGTCACGAACTACGCCGACCGTCAGCAGATTATTTACGAGATGGTATCTATGAACTAAGAGCCAAGCACGGAAACGTGCAATATCGGCTACTTTACTTCTTCAATGGGAAAGATATTGCAGTACTCAACCACGCGCTTGTTAAGAAGACCTCGGCTGTTCCGAACAAAGATATTGAGTTAGCAATCAACAGAAAGCAGAAATTTGAGCAGAACCCCGAAAACCACACGTACAAGGGATGAGGTAGCAGAAAATGGCTAAAACAACCGACGGCATGAAAATAATCGACAAGATAATTGGTAATGATGTTGAACTACGGGAAATGAGTGAACAAGCAAGCGTGAATGCTCACGTTTCGCAACTAGTTTATGATGCTCGTATGACAGCGGGACTGAGCCAGCAAGAGCTAGCTGGTATGATTGGCACAACGCAATCGGTTATATCTCGTTTGGAAGATGCTGATTATGAGGGACATTCTCTTTCCATGTTGAGTCGCATAGCACAGGTTTTGAACCGAGCAGTGAAAATTGATCTTGTTCCGATTACTCCCCATTTAGCAGAGATAGAAGGAATATCCCCTTAAGACTTTTAAAGGTTAGCTAGCTTTTAGTACCCAACATATATCCTAGTCCAATTGTCAGAAAACCCTAGTATATTTAGTCGTTATTATGAGTACGTAAGGTTCAAGCTCAAACCCCCACTCTTCTGACAAAATGAATAGAAAAGGTCATGTTGTGGAACAGTTCCGAACTTTTTGAGCGACAACAAATGGGTAATTATAGCCGTAAAAAGTGGGAGGAAAAGAGTGGTAGGAGGAGCTGTGCTTCCCTCAGAACGGCAGTTGCTAACTTATAACCACTTGTAACTACTACTTATTTACCGTATAAAAACGCCACCCCAAAGACGAATAGGCTCAAAAGTATCGAAATTCGTAAGTACCCTACTTCCCTTAGCGCGTGGAACAAATTGGCGCACACAGGCGTAAAAGGGGCTACATTCCGCCTAAACGGTGTTCCATCTACCCATATTGTCCGAATAGACTCAATGAAATTTTTTTTGTCTATATTATATAAACCGTATATATGATTTATATAGTTTATATCGTAATAACTATTTATACGGTATTGTTAGCAAATTATGGGATAGTAGCTACTCATTATTAAGTTCAGCAAATCCACTTGACTCAAACTACCTTTCTTATTACACTGTAATACAGCGCAATAAGAAACTTTTAATTTCAAACGGAGTAAAATTACCATGAAAGAAACTATCAGTTTTAGGATCGAACAAACTACCCGTGAACAGTTGGATTTGTTAGCTAGAACTATGTCCGCAGATAGAAGCTCTTTAATTGATGATGCACTAAGAGCTTACCTAGAGTTTAACTCTTGGTTTCTCCAAGAGGTAGATCGTGGAGTTGCTGAAGCTGATGCAAAAGAATTTGCTACTAGTTTGGAAGTTGAAGAAACTTTTAGAAGGCTTATTGATGAATAAACTTCTATGGACTCGTCGATCACTTAAGGATCTGGAGAATATCTACTATTATATAGCCCAAGACAGCCAACCAGTTGCTAAAGACGTTATAGCTGGAATAAAAAAGCTTAGTGAAAACCTTTCTTATCAGCCTTTTATGGGAAGGCAAGGACGCAAAGAAGCAACGCGAGAGCTAATAATCTTTAAGACCCCTTTTATTGTTGTTTATCGGGTACAACAGGATACCGTCGAAGTGATTAGAATTCTACATAGTTCACAGCAATATTAGATTATTTCGTGGAACAATTTAATTTGTAAAATAGTATGATAATTACTACTTTTAGGTATAGAAAGTGTATAATTAATATATCAATATGTGTTTTGAGTACGATACTATTAAAAGCTCTTCAAACAAAGAAAAGCATGGAATTAGCTTTAGTGAAGCTCAGCTCCTCTGGGAGGACAATAAAAGAATTGAAATTCGTGCTAAAACAATCGACGAAGAGCGATTTCTTGTGGTGGGTAAAATTGAGGAAATACACTGGTCAGCAGTAATAACGTATAGGGAAAGAAACATTCGCCTAATATCTGTACGCCGAGCCAGAAAAATGGAGATAGCGTTATATGAAAGCACATGAATTTGATGAGAAGTTTGACAGCGGAATAGAAGACATTACCGACTACCTTGATTTAACGTCAAAACGTAGACCAGATAATGATCAAAAAAGAGTTAATGTTGATTTCCCGTTGTGGATGGTGGAGGCACTTGACCAAGAAGCGAAGCGGTTAGGGGTGACTCGGCAATCAGTGATCAAGTTTTGGATATCGGAGCATTTTCAAGATGATCGAAAAAACTAAGAGATGCTAATCCGTCATTTCGTGGAACACTTTAGAAGTTTTGCAGCGAGTAAAAGTAGGTGATTTTTGGGATGAAAAGGATGTGATCGCGCTTTTCTAAAACGCAGGTACGATCGCTTATGTACCTTTTAACCAATTGAAATAACTAAGTATTTACGATATTCCAACCAACGTTATTAAACTAAAATACGATGAAAAACTATGTTTGAAGGGCTGTTTGGGGCGTGGAACAAATTGGCGCAAACGAGTGTAAAGCGGCTACATTCCGACTAAACGGTGTTTCTTCTACCCATATTGTCCGACAATAACCAAATCCACCTCCTGATAAGGATACTTATCAGGTGTAACGCTACGTAAACCCTTGATTTGACTCAAAAGGTCATTTGGCTTGGTCGCTAGCGTTCTTTGAGACTCAAACAGATGAGAAGAAAAAAGTTTACAAGAGGCTTGTAATTATGATATATATGTCATATATTCCTTGAATGGCATGGGAAATACTTTTTAATCATGAGTTTGAGGGATGGTTCGACACCCAGGAGGAGTCGCTGAAGGAGCGTATAGCTTCTATTCTCGATATCCTCGCTGAAGAAGGATCTCTTTTGGGTCGTCCTTATGTCGATACGATCAAAGAGTCGTTTTTTACCAACATGAAAGAGCTAAGAGTACAGCATGAGGGAAGACCGTGGAGAATTCTTTTCTGTTTCGATCCAAGGCGCAGGGCAATACTTCTTGTGGGCGGTGATAAAAGCGTCAATAAGCGTTGGTACAAAGAGAGTATACGAATTGCTGATAAGCGATTTCAGGAACACTTGAGTAAAATGGATGAAAAAGAAGGGGAAAATCTATGATCTCTTACGAAGAAAAAAGAAAGCAGTTTTCACCAGAAGCACAGGCGCGAATAGATGAGGGGGCGCAGGAAATAAGGCAGGAAATGCGTATTCTTCGATTCATCAGAGAAGCTTCTGGTCTTTCTCAAGATGAACTTGCAGCACGTCTTGATGTAGGACAGTCCTACATTTCTCGCCTTGAAAGGCGAGATAATATTACGTTAGCAACGCTTGCTGGTATAGCGAAAGCCTTGGGTGGTTCAATCGAGATCACTATTAATCTTCCGCACCAGACTCCTGTTAAATTCACAGGCTTTGATGATCTCCTCACTTAAGAAAAGGAGTAACACCATGACCAACGAAACTGATGATGCACTCGAAATCATTCACCGTATCTTTTATAAATTAGAAAAAGAGCGAAAGTTTGAATGATTACGCTTTTGACTTGCCCTGAAAAGGTATACAGAGTTGTCTCCAAAACGATTTCAAGAGTTTTGGAGAGACTGAATCTCAGAGGAAACGAACGGCGAACTTCACATTGCTTTACATCGTGTCCTATTTTGCACGTATGTCGGCTATACGCCTAAAGCTCACAAAATAAGCCCGATAAATTTAATAGTGGCAAAAGTTCATTAAATCTGGGGATAGGTTTCGCTGTCATCTCTCAGCTTGAAAAAAGAAACATCGCATGGATGCGGTTAAATATGACGAATATCGGAAGTAAAAATTTTCGTATTACTTTCGGCTTGATGCCTTACATCAGCAACGCCGAAAGTTCTACATACCGCCAAAATTCATATATGATTCCTCTTTTAAATTTAACAAATCTTCAAGCGGAGTTTTCTGATCACTTTTTCTTCGTTCTTTGATTA
>Ga0209082_1000343_pt1 | contig 17847 bp, 11 predicted proteins | sample ColdCreekSource_FD_184127 | JGI IMG/M metagenome (GOLD analysis project Ga0209082, IMG submission 184127) | Groundwater microbial communities from Cold Creek, Nevada to study Microbial Dark Matter (Phase II) - Cold Creek Source (SPAdes) (version 3) | ecosystem: Environmental > Aquatic > Deep...
AGTTCCGCTCGGAATACTTCAAAGCGTGCGTGTATCGCCGAATAGGTTTGGGCAAAGATATTCTCAGCCTCCTGCACCGATTTTCCAGACCACGGATGCCGGACATTCTCTGAAGATTCGATCTTGATGAGCCACCGATCCGCAAACGCCACTCTCCACCGCTTCACATCCCGTCCGCGCAGGAATGGCTTGAGCACGTCCGCAGATGAGGGATGCTCGGCAATCAGCCGGTCTCGTGTCGCGCGATCCACGACGAACGCCTCGTTCAGGCCGGTTTTGATTCCATAGTAGAACCGCCCGTTCACGTATTCGCCGAGCGGTTTCCCGGCTCGGCGCAATTTTTCCAATAGCCGGAACACGGCGGGCGATTCCAGCCGCCAGCCATCCGGCTTCAATTCGCTTTGGCGGATTTCTTGGCCGCGTTCTGGAACGACTTTCGCGATGCGTTCAAACGGCGCTTCCTTCTCCCAAGTGTAGCCCATCACGGCGGCTTCGGCGGGCGGCGCGGTTCGAACACCCGTCAGAATGGACGCATAGGCGATGGCTTCGAACACCGGCGCGTCGCCAAAATCAATTAGCCGGCGCAGCGTGAGTTCGCGGGCGAGAAAGCCGCGCAGTTTTTTGCCGTAACCGGCGCGGTAGAATTTATTCGACGTAATGAGCGCGATAGCGCCCCCGGACCGAAGCAGCGTCACCCCGCGTTCATAAAAATAGATCAGCAGGTCGGCCACGCCATCGAAGCATTCGTAGCGCGCGGCCTTGAGTGCCGGTTTGAGGTCTTTGATTTTTTCCTGCCGCACATAGGGCGGATTGGCGATGACCACATCGAACCCGCCCTTTGCGTGGAAGACTTCCGAGAAGTAAATCTCGAAGTCGAAGGTTTCCTTTCCGTTGGTCAGTAGGTGGATCAGGTCTTCGATTTGCCTCTTGTATCCGGCCTTCTTGTCGCGGTTAGATTCGTTGAAGAACTTTGGCTTCAACGCTTCCAACAGGTTGAAGAGGTTGTTGTTGAAAATGTCCTTTTCGATCCCGAGCAGTGAATTCCCTGCGACAATTTTGTAATCCAGATTCGGCAGCGGTTTGATCTGTTGGGTCTCCTCCTCGTCCACGACAAGGGAAAGCCAGAGGCGGAGTTTGGCGATCTCGACGGCGCTGGGATCGATATCCACGCCGTAGAGGCAGTTCTGGATGGCGTGGCGTTTGAAGTAGTAGGAAGAGCGTGGCACAGACATTCCTGTCTGTGCTTCCTGTGCTTCTTCTGTTTCTTTCTTTATCTGGAAGTCAGTCCGGGGATTGCAGACAGGAATGTCTGCATCACCCAGGTAAAGCCAAAACCGATCCGGAGTCAGGTTGGCTTTCGTGGGGTTTTCGGCAATGTAGCGAAGGAAGTGTTCATACTGTCGCGGGCTGCGAACAATCTGGTCGTACGACTCGTCCATCCAGAAGGTCTCGCCGGTAAGCCCCAGCGCCTGGTTGGCCAGGCGAGCGCTTGTGCCTTTGATTCCCTTGAGCAATTCGGAAAGCGCCTTGCCCTTCAGCGGTTCCATCAGAAGATGAACATGGTTGGGCATGATGACCCCCGCATGAAGTCGCAGTCGGTCGCCGTCGAAGCGAAGCAGGCAATCCTGGACAATCTGCCGAATTTGCGGGCGGGCCAGCGCGCAAGCGCCGTATCCGGCATCGAGCCAACCCTCTAGTCTTTTACCGAAACGCTCGTCGTATTCTTTCCACTCCGTTTCACTCCACGGTTCGGGATGCTGGCCGATCCAAAGATCGCGTTCCACCCGCCAGTCATGGAGTGTTTCCTGTGGCAGCGCGTCTGCCAAACGAAAGGTAATCCAGTAGATCGAACCGGCTTGCGTCCAGTGAGGAAGATTCCGGCGGGTTTTGTGGAGTTCGGCAGGGTCGCAGACAGGAATGTCTGCGCCACAGTAGGGGGTCAGTGCGCAGCGGGCACGGACGATCTCGGTCATCATCCCCACCGGAAAAGCGCCGGACCCGACGGCGGGGTCGCAGACGGCGATGTCGGCCAGTTTTCCGTCGATCGAGCCGGCGTTCTGTCCGATGCTATTCGGCATTTTAATCGGATACTTCGCCTTCACCGCCTCGTAGTGCGAAATCTGTTCTCCGAGATGAACGAAGGTTTCGATGTCCGGTCGGGGAACGACTTCCCCATCCTTGTTGAGGGCTGTGTCGAGATAGTTGATAAGGCTTTCCTGACACATGTAGTGGACGATTTCGCGCGGGGTGTAATAGGCACCGAGGCCCTTGCGCCGATTCTCCTCGATTAGATTCTCAAAGACCTTGCCAAGCATCTCGGGGTCGATCGCCACCTCCTTTTCCAGCGGCTCTGCCTCGTTGACGGTGAAGTTGTAGCGGTCGAATACGTCCAGGACGCCCGTTCCGGCGATCCCCTCCTCGACCGGTTCGTCGTTGGTGAACAGGTGGTTGGGCAACAGGATATCGGTATCGCGCCAACGGTAATCGCCCAGCGGCTCGAAGAGGCCGCCGTTGAGAAACGGGATACGGCATTGGAAGCGGCTACACCATGCGTCGTGGCCGCGATCGGTGGCCAGCGTGTCGTAGAAGAGCGGCTCCAGGAGGTCGTTGAAAAAGTTGCCGTACCGGCCGTTGGCCATCTGCCGCAAGAAGTCACGGGGTCCGCTCCCCCAAGCCTGTCCGTGGGCGACGCCGAGCCATCCCTTTTTCTGAAGGAAGTAGAGGAACACGATCTGACCCATCAGCTTCTTGGAAAAGTCGACGGGATTGACCCCCTTCTCTTTGAATTCGTCGCGGAGGACCGGGTCACGGGCGACCAGATCCTCCATGGCCGCCTGGAACTTCGTGAACAGACCGGCGTACTCCTCGAAGAACGCCCTCGTGACCGCCTCGACGCTGAAGGCCGCTTCGATGGTGGAAAGGCTCGGGTTGGTCTCGGTGTTCTGGAGTAATTCGATGAACCGGCTTTGCGCGGTGTGGCAACTTTCATTTTCGCCGACGATGTAAGAGAACCGGCGGGCGGGCGTGAGGCGTTCTTCGGCGACTATTTTCCCTGTCTTGGGATCGCGTTTGGATTCGTATTCCATGCGGACGTAGGAAAACCGCCATGAACGCGCGTCAGGCGCAACAAAGGCGACGAGTCCGGCTTCCTTGTAGCTGTCGCCGCGTTTTAATTTGTGGGCGACAAAATTGCGGAGCGCGGTGCGGGTGCGTTCAAGTTTCCACGATTCGGTGGTCTTGACGATCAGCACGTCGGCGAGTTCTCCGTCGGGCGATTCGTAAGTGCCGAGTCGTGAGCAGCTGCGGACGTGCGGCGAAAAAGCATCGGGCACGGCCATTGGCGCAGATTTGGTTTCATCAAAGCCGTTCAGCAGTTCTTTGACGAAATGATGGAAACGTCCCTTGTCGAAAGGCTGCGGGAAAGTCTCGGTGACGAGTGCGCGTGCCTGTTCAGGCTTCATCGGTTTTTCACAAGGAATGATGACAAAATAACCTCTCGCGGCGTAAGCACCTGACTTGCGTGCGAGGCCGGACTGGTCTGAAACAGTTCGCGTTTGATGTCATGGCGTAGAATTGCAAGGACTTTAAGCGGCACAATTTCATCCTTCAATTTCGCGGCGACCTCCTTGGCGGTGCGTTTGGGTAGCGAGCCTTCCTCCAACAGCCCGATGATTTTGTCGACAAATCTCTCATCGTCTTCCGTGAACTGCCGGCAACGGCGAATCTCTTTTGTTTTTAGGCGTTTTAAGAGGTAGATGGCATTGCGGTCGCCGCGATGCGTTGACTCGGCAAGCTCTGCTTCGGCGGTGGTGGCGGTGACGAACGCGGCCTTGTTCCGGTCGAGCAAATCGTAAAACGCACGCGGAATGGATTGACGGGTTTCATGGGTGTCGGTAGGCTTCAAGATTTTCGCCGCAGAGATAAAGTCCAGTTCGGCCGTCGGTTGATTGCCTTCTGCACAAAGGAAAAACTTGTCAAGCTTGCCTTGCCGGAAGTAGGTGAGTAGCGCGGGATAGGCGGCACAGGCATTCTTGCCTGTGGATTGGCCAGCATCACAGACAGGAATGTCTGTGTCACACTGCCGGGTGGAACGCGCTTTCTTGGGCAGTCGTTTGATGCGCTCAAAAATATCTGGCTGTGTATCGCGGAGATTTCGGATTTCGGTGAGGTACGCAAGCTCGCTTTCCTCATCGCCCTCCTCGCCGGTGACCGTCTTCTTCGATGTCAATTTGGCGAACAGATCGTGCGAGACGATTTCCTCGTCCTCGGTCAACAGACGGGCGTCCGCGCCCAGCATTTGAATGAAGGCGTGGATTTTCGCTTCGGCTGCTTCGCGGAGCTTCATGAGGTCATTGCCTTCGTCGGTCGGAAAAAAGTTGTAGGTGTAAATCTTGTCGAACTTGGTGTCTACGCGATTCACGCGCCCGACGCGCTGAATAAGCCGCGTGGAATTCCAAGGAATGTCGTAGTTGATGACGATGTTTGCGCGGTGGAGGTTTACGCCTTCGGAGAGGACTTCGGTGGCGACCAGAATGCGGTAGTCGTCCTTTGGCCGACCTGCATTTGCGTCGAAGTTGTCGATAACCTCCCCGCGGACGGATTGATGCGATTCGCCGGTGAACAGCAGTGTTTTGGATTCGACTTCGGCGCGAATTTTTTTGGCCAGATCATCGGCGGTTTCCTTGGATTCGGTGAAGATGATGATCTGGCTGCCTTTGAGCAGCGGCGTTTTTTTCAGGATGTCCCGGAAGGATTCCCACTTCGGATCGCGCGTGACCTTTTTCCAGTGTTCGCGGATCGCTTTCAGGGCGTTCAAGTCACTTTCGAGGTTGGCGATGAATTCCGGGAGGAAATCTCCGGCGGAAAGTTCTTCGGCCTTGTCCGCTTCCAACAGCCGCTCAATCCCTTCCTGATCGTCGGATTCAAGCAGTTCAAAAATTTTTCCGGTGTGCTTCTTGCTGATGAAGACGTGTCCCTTGTGAAACTCGGCGATAACGCGCTCGTAGGTCTGGATGAAGCGTCCAAGCGTGGACAGAAACGCGGTGAAACTGCTTTCCAGCCGTTTCACCGCGAGAATCTTCATGAACTTGGCGAGATTGTGCTGGCTTTGGATATTCTGTTTGTCACGCGCTCCGGTGTAGTACACGAGCGGCGTGTAGCGTGCGTATTTGAAATCGTGCGTCAAGGAACGGATCGTCTCGTCGAAGACTGCGGCCTCAATTTTGTTGAACTTGTAGAAGAGCGGCTCTGGGTTGGCGACTTCGGGGAACTTCAAGCCCTGTCGCTTCAGGTCTTCGCCGTAGTATTTCTCAATCTCGGTGCGTGTGCGGCGGATCATCAGGAACTTGAGAACTTTTTCGCGCGTCGCGAGCGCATTCTCCTGGACGGTTTTGAAATACTGTTCGCGGTCTATCTGCCGGTCCAGTCCTTCAAGATTTCGGCGGAGCGCGCCAAAGAACGCTTCGAGATTTCGGACGTTCGGGATCGTGCTGTTTTTGCCGGGCTGGAACAGTTTGATCTGGCTCAAGATGTCCTGCGGCGTGTTGTTGAGCGGCGTGGCCGAAACGAGAACGACGCGCTTACCACGACAAATCTGCGCCAGCAGTTCGTAACTCTCGGTATCCTCGGTGCGGAAGCGATGCGACTCGTCAATGAAGACCGTCGTAAACTTCTTGAGGTCGCCACGGCCCGCCAAGGATCCCAGTTTGCCGATGGATTCGCACAGATAGCCGCGCACGCCGAAGTCGCGGAAGACGTTCGGCCACGCGCCGGGGTTGTGTTCATCGAGCAGGTGCGGCGGAGCAATCACGAGGCAGGGTTCGTTCAACTGCTGGGCCAGCAACGCAGACATGTAAGTTTTGCCCAAGCCGACCACGTCGGACAAAAACGCGCCGCCGTATTCGTCGAGCACCCTGCGCGCATTCAGAACGGCCTCTTCCTGATATTTTAATTTCTTAAAGCCCGCAGGGAGATACATCGCCTCGATTTCGTCGGGCAAGTTAAGTTCGCCACGGAAATACTCGTAGAGAAACTTGAGGTAGAGTTCGTAGGGCGTGAACTGCGCGAAGGGCGATTTAACTTCGATGGTGGTGACGTAATCATGGGTCACGTCCACAGACTTGGCCCAAAGCGCGTTGAACTTTTCCAGCGCGAATTCGTAGTCAGAACGATTTTTTAACTCGACGTTGAACTCCAAATTGTCCTGCAAGCCCGCCTCGGTGAGATTGCTCGAACCTGTAATGACACGGCCTTTATCACGGTCGCCCTCGTGGAAGGTCATGATGTAGAGCTTGGCGTGGACGCGCTCCGACGGATAAGCACGGACTTCCAGTTTGCCAGATTTAATCCACTCCACGAACTTGCGAACACCCTCTTCAATGTCCGAACTGTCACCGGATTTTTGGAGTTCGTCCAAGATTTCAGCCGGCACGCGCTCCCTGACTTGGGCGTGGGATTCCAAAACGTGCGCGGTTTGGATCAATTCATGAGTGGCTGTGTCCGTCTTGATGCCGATGAGAATGCGAATCTTTTCCGTCTGCGTCAGCGCGGCATGAAGTGTGTGGAAACCGCTGATGAAGAAGTAGCCGACGAGACAATCGAACCAGCGCGTGTTATCACCGAGCAGGACACCAAAGCGGTCACGCAGAGATTGATCTGCCTCGTTCGTTATGAATGTTAGATCAGACGATCCTGTCGTTGGGTTTAGCTCTTGTGTCATAAGCAGGGTCAGCAACTGTCTTGAAAGTCAAGCGATCTGAAGACACTTTTCTTTCCACGAAGTTTTGTGTTTGAGCATTAAATTCGGTATCGTCAACAACTTACGCATACAGGCAGTCATGGCCACTTTTTTGGTTTTTTTCTGTAGCACGTAGGCGCTCATAAAACGCTTTCAACCCGGGATTTAAACGTGTCCCACCCAACGCACCCATGTATAATGTACTGCTATAACCTATAAAAACGCTGCGTCCAAACCTTATGACGGAATCGCTGTGGGGCAATGCGCACTCTTCAAAACCGATTTGACTTGTGGTACGCTTCCGGCTGGCCGGGCCTACCACAAGTTCGTTTTGGCGATTTCCCCGAAATCGGTTTTCTCACGGGGCATATATGATCATTTTCCCACACCAGACAGTTCGCCGCAATCGCCTGCGGATTACGACGTGTCTCGTCTTCTTGATCGCGTTGCTGTTGCTTCGCTTTGCACTCCAAGGGGCTGCATCCACCCGTTTGTTACAAAGCGATCTTCCCCTGCAAATGCTCTTGACGGGATTGTCTTCTCTCATTGTCGCACTTGCCCTTCTTGAATTTTACTTCAAGAAAGAACCTCTTTCTGTCATGGTCGCAGCCGGATTTTCCGGTCTCTTGTTTCTTAATTTGTGTGAAGCGGTGGCCGCTACCTTTCCCGTTGGAACCGCGAGTTATAGCGGGGCCGCAGGCCCCCTTTACATGGCGATCCTCTTGTTGGCCCATTTTGTATGGCAGGAAATGCACCCCCTTGCCACCGGCGAAGAATATCCCTCGTGGAAACCCTTTACGGCACTCTTTGGGGTGGGGCTTCTCTCAATGGGCGCCGCACTCTTATTTCTTCCCGGCACAACGCTACATGGGACTGCTCCGGCAAAATGGGTAAAACTGGCACAGATTGTTTCGTTTACCCTCTTCACGATCACCTTCTTGGGCTATGTTAGAAAACGACGTTGGAAAGGAGATCTGCTGGATTATACTGTTTTCCTTTTTCTGATGATTCGATCTATTTCCTATTTATTTTTCACCCTTTTCTCCGTGCAGCCACTTGATCAGATGTTTGTTTCGGGCTTGATCCTCAACACCGCAAGCGATCTGATCATGGCGCTAGGTCTCCTGATGAAGCTCCGTGCCCTGTTCGGTGGTGTCCGCAATGTTGAACGAGAGGTGGCCCGTCTCCACGAGGTCTTGCAAAGAGAAGCGATAGAGCGCAAACGGATTGAGGCGGAATCTCAGGAGAGAGACACCCTCTTCTTTCGTGTGATGGAAGGGGCTGCACTGCTTGACTCCTTTGGAAAATACCGCTTTGTTAACAAGGCTTACGCTGCAATGACCGGATATACCCAGGATGAAATGATTGGGATGGCATGGCTTTCTATCGTCCATCCCGATGACCAGGAGAAGGTGCGCATGGCAGATCCGTGCGATCCAACGAAGGGAAGCCTCGAAGCCTATGTCCGGGTACGCCATAAGGAAGGGGCATTTTTCTATACACGTGCCACCCTTGCCAATGTCTTGGACACGGATCAGGAGTTGAAAGGACAGTATTGTTTTCTCAAAAACATCGGCGACCGGAAACAAACCGAAGAGCGGGGGATAGAGCAGGCCAACGCATTGATAAAGTCACAGGCACTCTTGGAATCTCAAGCGCAGGAGATTGCGTTTTTGAATAAAGTGGGAGACCTGTTACAAGCCTGTTTAACTGTAGAGGAGGCCTACATTGCGATCTCTCGTTCCCTCCCCAATCTCTTTCCAAAAACATCCGGCTCCATTTGTCTGTTTAACAGCGGTCGAAGCGTTTTGGAGGTGATCTGTGAGTGGATGGACGGTAAGCCACGCACTGAATCTCGGATTTTCTCTCCCGATCAATGCTGGGCTTTACGGAGGGGTCGCATACATTGTATTGACGATCTGGAGAAATCTTTTGTCTGTGGTCATCTCGGCCACCCCCCTTCTGCAGGGGATATCTGTATTCCGATGATGGCGCACGGTGAAACACTTGGCATCTTGCATCTTGGTGTTGAAGCCAGGCGCGGAGTGGAAGACCCGCAAGTGCGGGGGGAACGCATTCATCTGGCAGATCGGGCGGCAGGTCAATTGGCCTTGGCCATCTCCAACTTGCGTCTCCGCGCGACCCTTCAAGCACAAGCGATTCGGGACCCCCTGACAGGATTATTTAATCGTCGGTATATGGAAGAATCGTTGGAGCGAGAGGTTCAACGCGCCCTCCGTCATCACCATCCCCTTGGCCTTGCGATGTTCGATCTTGATCATTTTAAGCGGTTAAACGATACCTACGGACATGCAGCCGGGGACGAAGTGTTACGGGAAATGGGGGGCATTCTAAAGAGACGATGCCGTGCTGAAGATGTGGCCTGTCGGTATGGTGGGGAGGAGTTTCTCCTCATTATGCCGGAGTCAACCATTGAGGTCATCCGGCGGCGTGTCGAACAGGTGCGTGAAGATGTGAAATCACTGACGAAGGTTCAGATGGGGATTTTAATTGACGGGATTACGGTTTCTGTTGGTATATCCCTGTTCCCAACGCATGGGAAAAACGGGGAGACCTTGCTTCGTTTTGCCGACGCGGCACTTTACCGTGCCAAGCGAGAGGGTCGCGACAGAATCATCACCGCCCTCAAGGAGGAAAACCTGATTGGCAAGATCGGACGCAAAGAAGAAGGGGAGGCCACCACAGGGAATTAGATGCTGCGAAAAAGGTATAAACCAATCCTCGCCATCACCATGGGGGATCCATCCGGCATTGGCCCGGAGGTGATTGTCAAAGCACTTTCAAGGGAGATAGGGGGGGTCTGTCCTTGTGTGATCGGAGATGCGGCTTGTTTGGCCCGTGCCGTTTCCCTCTTTGCTCCAACTCTCTTGATTCGGCCGATTTGCAATCTGGCCGATGCCCTTTTCCAGCCGAACGTCCTGAATTTACTACAGGCAGGGGAGCCTGTTTCAACTGTTCCGGAATATGGAAAACCAACGGCTGAAGGGGCCACCCTTGCTTTACATGCAATGGCGGAAGCGGTGAAACGGGTGCTGTCTGGAGAGGTAGACGGGATCACAACGGCACCGATTCACAAGGCCAATATGCAGGCGATTGGATTCCCTTTTCCAGGACATACGGAATTTTTCGCCGACGCGGCAGGGACAAAACGGTTTGGCATGATGATGGTGGGGGGGGGACTTAAAATCATGCTGGTCACGATTCACCTTCCGCTGAAAGAGATGATACGATGCCTCAATCGAGAACAGGTGCTGGAGACGATCCGTCTGACCGACCGATCGTTACGATATGACTTCGCCATTCCGAATCCCCGTATTGCGGTTGCAGCGCTCAACCCCCATGGTGGCGAGGGGGGGATTTTGGGGAATGAAGAATTTTTTGAAATTGCGCCAGCGGTATCGGCCGCTCAGGCAGAGGGGATTCCGGTGGAAGGCCCCTTTCCGGCCGACACCCTTTTCTTTCAGCTCAAAGAGGGAAAGTTTGACGCCGCTGTGGCGATCTATCATGATCAGGCGTTGATTCCAATCAAACTGTTGGCGTTTGGTGGCGCGGTCAATGTCACGGTCGGGCTCCCGTTCGTTCGAACATCGGTGGATCACGGAACAGCCTACAACATTGCGGGACAGGGGGTAGCGGATGCAGGGAGTCTGACGGCGGCATTGGAATGTGCGGCGGCCATTGTGGAGAACCGTAAAAGATGAGACCTTCTCGTGGAGTGCGATGGGGACAAAATTTTTTAATTGATCCCAACATCCAGAGAAAAATTCTGGCCCTCGCCGACATTCAGCCTGCCGATCGGGTCTTGGAAATCGGGCCGGGGCGAGGGATGCTGACCCGTGGATTGATGGACCGAGGAGCCGTTTTGACGGCGATTGAAATAGACCCCACACTGGGAGCGCAAATACAGGCCGAGTTTCCTGGCGCAACAATTGTCATAGGGGATGCGCTCCACCATTCCTACAACTTTCTCCCCGCGCCATACAAAGTTGTGGCGAATCTTCCCTACTCCGTTGCGGTTCCCCTTTTGATGAAGCTCTTCGAGCAGCGGGGGAGGATTACAAAAATGGTGTTGATGTTTCAAAAAGAAGTCGCTGAACGTCTTGTGGCAGCCCCGGGAAGCAAGGCCTACGGCTCCCTTTCCGTGTTAGCCCAATTTCATGCCGAGCTATCCATTGTCTGGTCGGTTCCCAGTAGCTGCTTTTCGCCCCGTCCAGAGGTGGCCTCTTCGATTGTCAGGGTTATTCCACATTCCGTCCCAAAAACGGTGGTGCTGGATGAGGCGATATTCTTCCGTATTGTGAAAGGGGCATTTTCACACCGGAGAAAACAGATTCACAACGCCTTGACCGACGCCGGTTTTCCGACCGACAAAACACGTCAGGCCCTTTCGCGGGCACGCATTGATGGCGCACGGCGCGCCGAAACACTCTCACTTTTTAATTTTTCCATGCTGGCGTCAGCATGGCAGTGAGTCACGACTCAGGGGGATAGGTTTGTATGGAACAATATCCCAAGAAAAGACATTTTCGGATTATGGGGAGCCAGGCAAGTGAGTAAAACAAAGATCGTCTTCCATTGTGGGGAATGCGGTTATCAATCGCACAGATGGTTGGGAAGATGTCCTGACTGTGAGGCGTGGAACAGCTTTGCGGAAGAACAGGTTGTCTCCGATTCCTCTGCCCGCACCGCACCCGGGTTGATGCAACCGCCCCATCGGGGGCCGGGCATGTCAGAGCCTGTCCCCATCTCTAAAATAGAGACCTCCCCACAATCCCGTTTTACCACGGGGTTTTCCGAGTTCGATCGAGTGCTCGGAGGAGGGGTTGTCCCGGGGTCGGTTGTTTTAATCGGCGGAGACCCCGGTATTGGGAAATCAACGCTCGTCCTTCAAGCGTTTAACCATTTGGCAGAAACAGGGAAGACCGTTTTATATGTCTCGGGAGAAGAATCGCCGGCTCAAATCAAACTGCGCGCCGATCGAATGGGGGTCGCCTCTCTGCATCTCTTGATGATTTCTGAAACCTGCTTTGAGACCATCCTTCCTCACATCGAGTCGCTTCGTCCAATGGCGATGGTGATTGATTCGATCCAAACCCTTTACACATCCGAGGCGGGTTCCATTCCAGGAAGCGTGACACAAGTTCGAGAGGTGGCTTCCAGATTGATGTTTTATGCGAAGCGCACCGATCTTGCCGTCTTCATCGTGGGACATGTTACAAAAGAGGGGATGATTGCAGGGCCCCGCGTCTTGGAACATATTGTGGATACGGTTCTCTATCTTGAAGGAGACAAGTCTCATACCTACCGGATTCTGCGTGGCGTAAAAAACAGGTTTGGTGCAACCGACGAAATCGGCCTGTTCGAAATGAAAGGGGCGGGCCTCTCCGAAGTCGCAAACCCTTCCCAGTTCTTTCTTTCAGAGCGTCCCTTGGAAGCCACCGGTTCGGTAGTGGTCGCCTCCATAGAAGGAACACGACCCATCTTGATCGAGTTACAATCGTTGGTCTCGCAATCGTACATTGGGATGGCACGGCGGATGGCCCTGGGGGTAGACCCCAATCGGGTCACGCTGTTGCTCGCTATTCTGGAGAAGCGCGCGGGGCTGCATCTTGCCGATCAAGATGTTTTTGTCAATGTGGTGAGTGGGATCAAGGTACAAGAACCGGCCATTGATCTGGGAATTTTGATGGCTATTGCCAGTAGTTTTAAAGAGAAGCCCATTGACCCGAGAATGGTGGTGATGGGAGAGGTTGGTCTTGCTGGTGAGATCCGGGGGATTCAACATACGTATGCCCGTGTCAAAGAGGCAGAGAAAATGGGTTTTAAGCGATGTCTCCTTCCAAAGCGGAATGAAGAGATGTTGCGCCGGGAAGGGATGATCTTCGAGACAATGGACCTTGTTGGCGTTTCTTATCTCAGTGAGGCATTGGAGTGGATTGGGGCGCGAGACGCCCTCAATTGAGTAGAAAAACCGATGCGATTCAGCTCCGTTGTAATCATTGTACTCTTCTCTTTATCCTCCTCTTGCAGTCGTCGCCAAATTCAACCCACGCCGCACGATCTCTCCGCTGGGGCACTGGTCGCCCACTACCAAAAACTGCTACAAAAACAAATCTCCTTTCGGGGCTTGGCCGAGATCACCCGCTCCTCCAAAACAGATGGAAAACAATCGTGTCGTGTTGTATGGGAATCAAAACCGGGCGAGCTACATCTCCGGGGATTCACCTTGTTCGGGGGAACCCTCTTCGACATCAGGCGGATTGGAACACATTATTCGTGGGAGATTCCGGCCAAGCGGCAAAGTGGCGAGGCCGATCAATCGGAATTGGAACGCCGCTCGGATATCCCATTCAAATCACTCGATTTACTCGGATGGATTGAGCGAAGGGGAATCCCCAACATTCCTGCGTGGGGTGCGACCCCTGCGGGTGACCGGGTGACGGTAGAAATAAATCAAACAGAAATTGTCCTGCATCATTTTCCCGACAGAGAGGAAATAGAAACAGAGACAATATGGGTGGATCGAAACAATCTGCTTGTGCGGAAGGTTGCATTATATCGGCTGGGTCACCCCACACCGACCCTGATCAAACTGGGGGACTATAGAAGGGTCGGCGCATACGATTTCCCATTTCAGGTGGAGGGGGAGAGTGAAGAAGAGAGGCTGCAATTTCGTTTCAAGGAAATATCCCTTATTCTGTCACCAACCCTAAGTTGACATTGTCAAAACTTGTTAGAACAGAGTATGGCATCTATCACGCCCTGTCTTTCAACAGGTGAGAGCCGAATGGAACGATCCAGCACGTCAAATGGGTTGGACTCTATTTTTTCAATCAGTTTTAAATAAACATTCATCATCATCAAAACAGTGGTGCGGGCGTCTGCTTCGATGAGGGGAATGATTTGAGATGCCTCCGTAAAGTAGTCCCGAATTCGGCCACACTGAAAGGCAATCATCTTTAAGCAGGAGGCATTCTTGACGCGATGAAGCAACTCCACTTCTGAAAAACCGGCCTGTTCTATTTCATCCAGAGGAATATAAATCCGACCTCGTTCTAAATCTTCTCCCACATCTCGAATGATATTGGTCAGTTGCAACGCCGTAGAAAGGGCATGGCCGTATTTCCTTGCACTTGGATCACGGTATCCGAAGATCGGCAAAGAAAGATCACGGATGGTCGTTGCCACATAATCGCAATAAACCATCAATTCCGAAAAAGTTGCGTAGCGGCTCCGCACCAAATCCATTTTGCACCCTTCGATCAATTCCAAAAATGCGCTTTTTGGGATCGGGTAGCGCTGAACGGCGTCGGCCAGTGCAAGGGTAATCGGATGAGTGGGGGATTGATGATAGCAGCGCTCCAACTCTTCTTCCCAGAGACGCAGGAGTCCGGCAGGAGACTCCCCCCGTTGTTGTTCAGATTGCTGTTCATCCACGATATCATCGGCATAGCGGCAGCAGGCATAGACAGCGTAGATGGCGCTCTGTTTTGCGGGAGGAAGAAAATCAAAGCCAATTGAGAAATGAGGTCCACATCGCAGCGTGATTTCGTGGCAATAACGGTAGGCTGCTTCCAGAGAAAAATATTCGCCTGATTGCGTCGGCCGGTCTTTGACGAGCATGTCTGTCAGGACGGCAAAAGTGGGTTCGTTGTGAGCACCGATTTTTTACGGCACCAATGAGGGGTCTGGAAATGGGCGCATGAACCGTTCCGTGCCCACAACCATTTGACAATCGGCAGCAACAGCCTTTTCCACATTCGATCTTGATGCCAATTCAAAAGATAGGATCGAAAATCGCTACGACTCGCCTGCCGCATAAAAAGCAACAGCCCCCCCCTGCCTCCCCATTCGTAAAGGGCGCGATTCACCAGGCTGGTTTTTTGCATCGCTCCAATTGCCTCCTGCCAGAGGGTGTCGTAATTCACGCTCTCCATGACACTCCGTGCCGCAAGGTGGCCGGTGATGATGGCATAGCGAATGCCGAGACCAAAGAGATAATCTTGAAAACCCCCCGCTTCACCTACCAGCAGGCGACGGCCGATCATGGCCGATTTTTTGAGGTCAAAATTCATGAAGGCATACCCTGCCCTTTCGTTCTCCATCGTGAAGGGGGAAAGCACTTGAAATCGTTCAACAGCACGGTCAAAAAAGTAATTCACCTTGTTGGCTTGAGAGGTGATGGCACACCCTAACGTAGCTTCCCCGTTGATGACAAAGAGATAGGCATATCCACCCGGTGCAATGGCGGAATCAAAGATGACCCAGACGGTGTCTGGCAGAGCGGTCAAAAAGGTCTTTTGTTTGGCAAGCCCATCCGACGTGGAAGGGCCGGTGGCGACAATGTCGGCTTCTTCCGGTTTGAGACGACTTTTGTAATGGATGTTTACCCCGGCCGAGAGCGCCTGTTGTCGTAACCCCTCATCCAGTGTGTTCGGGACATCTCCACGACGGATAAAATAGGCAAAGGGGGAACGGCTTTCAATCGGATGAGGCGAGAGGGAGGCATCAAAAAAAACAGCCTGCTTCACCGGTTGAATAAAAAAGTTGACATCTATTCCTATTTCATTCAGCAGTGCCAATGCATTTTTTTCTTGGCTCCCATTTTCGATGATCTGAAAATCTCCGATAAACCTGGCCCCCACGGTTTCTTTGGCCTCAAAAAGATCCACCGTATGGCCAGCCTTCGCCAAACAGATTGCCGCCGTGAGGCCGGCAGGCCCAGCCCCTGCAATTTTGAGGTTCTTTCTCATTTCAAGTGGATAACTTCTCTAAGCTCCCCCTCCCTTGACGGGAGGAGGCTAGTGGGTGGGTGTTGCCTTACTACTTCTAATACACTTTCCATATTTTCAATAACTTCATTATTCCAAAATATCAATACTTTATACGCCCCGTTGGGCCAGGATGTGTTATTGCAAGACCGAACACTTTCCTTTCCTTACTTCTTTCTCTGTCTGTCGAAGGCTTTGCGAATTGCATCAGCAAGTTGATTGGACTTCGCCTCGTAGGACACGAACTCACGAATGTTGTCGTCTTTGAGATGGAGTTGCCCTTCTCCTATGTTCCCTCTGTGCTGTCCTGTGGAATAGAAGCGGTTGGATGACATTTCCTTTGACGCCAACACCCAATATCGGATGACATCACGCCAGACACCGATCCAGATGAAGACATCGCAGCAAGCGGGTTTCACCTGCTGGAAGTTCATATCGAATCGCTTCTTTGAATCGGATGCCAAAGCCTTGACATAAAGGGGTTCGTCGCAGTCAAAATCGACTGCCCGCGATGCTTTGACCTCGATTTTGATTCCATCGAATAAAAAGTCATACTCGCCAGAATATGAAAGGTCCAACTTCTTCGATGGTTTCTGAAGTTCTGGAATAAGTTCCTTCAGGTGTCCCTGCGCCCACGCTTCCCCAAAACCTCGCGGAGCACTGATCTCGAAAATGTATAGAAACATGTTCCGGGCAATGTAGGCGTCACGGAGTTCGACATACTCATCGTGCGTCAGCTTGTCTGCAGCCAAGAGCGTGGCAATGATATACTCGTAATCATTGAATGGATAGACGGAAATGAGTGTCTCCAAAGTGGCCCGAAAGGCATCTGCATTTGGAAGTGTGGCAATGAGCCGGTCTAGTTTTTGATGAAGTTCCTCCATGGTGTTCCTTAAAATAGTGATGGGTGAGCAATGCGCGATTTGGTTGTGATTCCTTCCACATCGTCACCATCCGCTTCCTTTGGGCAAACGTATTCTTTCTCAAAAGGATGGCCGTTTTGCCAACCGATCCGCCCCGTACTCCTGAAATGCTCAAGGCGACGAATCGTAATCTCACAAAACAAAGGATCAATGTCCATCGTGACACATCGTCGTCGATTGATCTCTGCACTCAAGAGGGCTGTCCCTGAGTGCGAGAAGAAATCCACCACGACATCATTGGGGTCTGAACTGGCCCGGATAATCCGATCAATGGATTTTAGTGGTTTCTGCGCATAACATCCGGAGACATTTTCTTCCATCCGGTAGAATACTTGTTGAACATCTACCCACACATTTCCCGCCCTTATGTTTTCCGACCGACTCCTTTGCAGGTTCTCCGTTGTTTGGCCATTGACTTTTTTATAGTAGCCGCGGAGAATTTTTGGTATGTCCGTGTATTCCGCATCTACGTTGAAAATGGGATCACCTTTAACGTAGTAAAGAAGTTCCTGTCGAACCGCCATCCAGTTTTTCTGCGTGCCATACCCCCGTTGGTTTCGCATAGTGATGAAACTGCGGGCACGAAAAGGCATTTGACGCATCATGATCATGAAATCAGGGAGGGGCTGAAAACCACTACTCTGGTCAGCCCCAAGCCAAACGTAGAGGGATGAATCGGATGACAGAATTCGTTCTGTATTCTGTATCCATTGCTTGCCCCACTCAATAAACTGTGAAAATGGGCGCTCATCAAAGGCAACAAGATTGTATGGTGGATCATGGATGGCTAATACCGCCCTCTCTCCACCCATGAGATACGCGACCTGATCTACCGACACAGCATCCAAACATCCAACTCTATGTCCTGCCTGAGTATCTTCCCAGATTTCTCCTGCTTTCAAGCGGCAAAAGGGAAGCAATGCCTCCCGAATATCAAGATTGGTATCAAGCCTTGGTAATGGGTTGTTCTTCATGCTTGGGATAATACCGTCCACAGGCATTTCTTTTCAACGGCGGTTTCAATGTCCAAGTGCAACACGACCGAATTTATAGATTCAGTACGTTAGAGTCAAAAGCCCCAGCGAAGGAAAGTCCAGGCTTCACGCCGACGGCCTGGGCGGGGTTTGGGTCAACATGCGGTCATCCACCGTGAGGCGATTACATTGTTTTTAATGTAGTATTCTCTCGTGAAAGTGTTGCACTTGGAGTTAGAGCGCGCCCAGTGACTGATAGAAAACTTATATGTGAAGACCTGACCCCCTTCTTGCGGCCCCTGCAATTTTGATTGCTTGACGAGACATCGCTCTTCCGATTACATCCACCAGACGATTTGGCCTGACTGGGAACGGAGATACCCTTGAAGAATATCGCGCCGAGCCACGATCCCGACAAGCTT
>Ga0209082_1000344_pt1 | contig 17757 bp, 16 predicted proteins | sample ColdCreekSource_FD_184127 | JGI IMG/M metagenome (GOLD analysis project Ga0209082, IMG submission 184127) | Groundwater microbial communities from Cold Creek, Nevada to study Microbial Dark Matter (Phase II) - Cold Creek Source (SPAdes) (version 3) | ecosystem: Environmental > Aquatic > Deep...
TTTGGGTAGGTCTCTCTCTCAATATGCCGCGATCTACCCAAAAACGCATACACGCGCTCCTATCTTTAAGAGTCTTAATAAGATGCACTTTTGGGTAGGTTTCTTGGTCAACATGCCGATGTACCCAAAAAAGCATCCACGCGCTCCTCTTTTAAAGTCTCAATGAGTTGCGCTTTTGGGTAGGTTTCTCCCTCAATATGCCGCGATCTACCCAAAAACGCATGCACGCGCTCCTATCTTTAAGAGTCTTAATAAGATGCGCTTTTGGGTAGGTTTCTTGGTCAATATGCCGATCTACCCAAAAACGCATGCACGCGCTCATATCTTTAAGAGTCTCAATGAGATGCGCTCTTGGGTAGGTTTTTCTTGGTCAACATGCCGATCTACCCAAAAACGCATCCACGCGCTCCTCTTTTAGAGTGTTAATAAGATGCGCTTTTGGGTAGGTTTTTCTTGGTCAACATGCCGATCTACCCAAAAACGCATCCACGCGCTCCTCTTTTAAAGTCTCAATGAGATGCGCTTTTGGGTAGGTTTCTCCCTCAATATGCCGCGATCTACCCAAAAACGCATGCACGCGCTCCTATCTTTAAGAGTTTTAATAAGATGCGCTTTTGGGTAGGTTTCTTGGTCAATATGCCGATCTACCCAAAAACGCATGCACGCGCGCAATTTATTAAACCTACCCAAAAGCTCAACCGTCATTTCGTTGAAATCGATTTTTAGTAAAAATCGATTTAAAATCGATAATTTGGGGAGAAGCTAGTGGGCGTCGCGTCAGTCGGCCATTACAGTGACACAGGACACATCACCAGAACACAGAATCAAGAATCCTTTTCTTTTAGCCAACATTTGTCTCGACAAACAGGAACGTTACATTCTCACATTTGAGTGGTAAACCTTTGCATTGGGAAACCACGGAACATGAACAACATGGAGACCCTGAAGGTGTACCCCGGCATTGAGAAAGGAAGTCTGGAATACTACTACAAGAAATACCGCATGCACTCCAAGCGCGACGACCCTCGTCGGCCATTCACGCTGTTTATCTGCATGAATAATGAGGACAACTTCCCTTGCATGCAAGAATACGTTACCCTGAGCCCTGGCGCTCCACCCCAAAAATATGTAAGTATATTTGCCTCCAGTGGATGCGAGGAACTCTCTGCTAATCAAATTCTTGCAGGGCTGCAAGGCCATTTACAATGATGAAGACCCTGGCAACCATCTGCACGACTGGGATGAGATGGAATACATCTCTGCTTTGTACCGTGCCAAGATGTTCTTCGCTGCCGAGGATGAGCTCGAGGAGACCTACGCAAACTTGCACGAGAAAGTGATGCAGGCAATGGGGTGCGTGTTGTGTTGCAGTTGTTTAATGTGCTGCTAAAACAACCTGTTCATCTCTACAGGTTAACTGATGAGCAGAAGTGTCTCATTGGTCCATTCAACCAGAGATTTGAGGAGGCGTTGGATTCTCGTCGAGACGAAAGACGCATCAGAGGGTTTGCAGTGGCCTGGTGCGATCAGGACGAGTACTGCCAACCCCAACCTAAGTTGGACTGATTTTATACCCAGGAACGGATCTTTGATGTGCTATTTATGTAGTGTCTGCACTGCAGACTTATAAAATCTTTGTAAATCCCCCTGCTGAAGTGTCTCCACCTTACGCAGTGGAAGTAAATAATGCTGTGTGGAGTAATTTTCATTCATAAACTCTCCACAATGTTTTAGTAGCTCATTGTAACTTTGCCAGTTTCATATATACCATCAATAAAAGGTCTTTATTTCAGCAAAACAAGCGTCGTTTCAACTAACTTTTCAATTCGTTTATTTTCTCCACAAACAAGTCAAAATAATGTTTCAACATTTTTTTTTGAGGCCAAAAGTGTGCAACCTTTGAAAAGGGACATACTTCAAAATTAATTTTTTGGAGCTCTGATCCCTACATACTTTGTGATAGTGTGTATGCTTCAATTATGAATGGACGCCAACACTAATGTTTTACAGAGAGTCTCAAGTTATGTACATGTGGAATGAGAATAATCCAGCAAAACACTCTGGTTGGCAGTTGCCACCAAGGTGCATAGAAGACAAGGTGCAGGTAGAGGAAATGAAATGTTCATAGCTACATTCCTGTGGTGTTTTCATATAGTGCAGTGTGAGGACACATTATTTATTGCATTTCATTGGGTGAGTGTCAGACCCAAGTATATGCCTCAAGATGTTATGTATATCTCATTGTTGGACTATGCAGTAGCCTTACAAAACATTACATTTTTCAATTTCAATTTCACTTTGTTTTTATTTCTCCAGTTACAACATATTCACACATCTATGAACACTAAAAAAGTCACAGTATATGACAAAAAAAGCAAAAATACAATAGTACAGTAGCGTACATATGCAAATACTTCAAAGGGAGACAAGTGTTGCATTTTGTGTTGTTCAAGTCTCAACATCGCTGGTAACTAAATGCCACCCTCAGACCACCGTAGCTGTCTAACTCTTTGCTAAGGCAAATGGGGCACTTGTTGAATGTTTTTCTCACAACACGTGCACAACGGTAGCAAAGGCAGTGGTGGCCGCACCCAACAACTATAATTTGGGCTACCGCATAAAGGCACAATACGCACATTGCTTCTTGTCCATCCTCCCTGACAGGTTCCATGGCCTAAAAAGAATTTGCGGTCTCGCTTCGTTCCTGGGTGAGTACGGTGGGTTTCGTTTCCCTGCAAACAATCACTGTGCATGAGAGTAGCTGCTTCCGTTGCTAATGTTGAAGTATGGGTTTAAACTGAATTTTGTTGAGTTAGTTTAACCAATACATCAGCCTTACAATAAGTTACAAACACTAATTAGCTCTTCAATCAATTGACCCGATTATTTTAAGTAGCACCATGGAAACTACACTCACCACAACTGAAAGTAGAATCACTGCTTCCAAAATAGAAATTGCCAGCTGTTGCGTTCTGCGGTCTGTTCTAAGCTGTAGTCTATTCTTTATCATTGGTAATTGGTATCTCCACATTCCATTGTTATGTTGGTCACCTGGAGTACAGTCACTGTCATATTATAATACTCTTGCCAAAATATTTTCTTGGATTGTTGCAACAAAATGAAATACAGTGTTTTCAACAATCAAAATGTGAATGCTGCGAGCGGTCAACACATTACATCATTCATCCTTGGTCACTTTATTAGTGTCTAGACCGCATGTTGCTATTTGAAAAGAAGTATCACCTACGCGGTATAAATTTATAATCTTTTAAATCAGGAACGAGCAAGTAGCGTAATATATATAGTTCATCTTCTGCTGCAACATGGATACATCCAACAAAGGTGTGTTGTGGTCAAAAGCAGCCCTATATGCTCTATTTGAAATGTCTGCGTGGCTCCACTTGTCATGGAAACTGAATACAAATAATGATACTTAATGATCAATGGCAACAAAAGAATGATGAAATTATCGGCAGATGATTCCAGTGACTCTGCCTGGTCAACTGCAGCAAACTGGGACTCATTCGAGACCACAAATGGAGACTCGGCAAACTGTGCTTTGGATCGTCCAGGTCCAACCGTTACAGAGCGGCCCAACTCCCCAACCGAGGAACAATCTTGTCAGGATGTTTCCGAAACATCCTCAACGGAATCATCAATGGATGAGTCTTCAGGTGAGATATGGGGAGACTGCATATTGTTTGACAGCCCAGTGTCAATTTTCAATGTGAGATATATTACGTGTACAATAGTTCTGGTTGCCACACATTCATGCCCTTTCCCTTTTTTGGAAAACATGGGCAGAATCCAATGAAGTTGACGCTGGGGAAGTACGTGACATTTTGCAAGAGGCCAGCCGCACTCCGGATCCCGGAGATGTCGTCACCCTTCGTGACAGTCTCAACGTGTTTGAGGGGGAAAACACACCACCAGGATCGGACGGCGACGGTGACCTGATGGATACCAACGAAACGACATGGAGACGATTGGCTAGATATGCAGCCGAGGCGAACACACTTTCAAATGACAAGAACTGGGGCGAGATGGATGATTCTGATCAATACTTCACAGGTAGTGCAGATACCTCAGGTGGCTGCAATTCAGATGGCGGAGAATACCCAATTGATGAGAATGACCACATTGCTTGATTTAGGTCAGAGAAATATTGCAGATGATGCAGCGTTGTTTTTCCAGTCCATATGTGCACAGTGTAGTAAATAAATTGTATGTAATTGACATATTTCTGTGTCCACTGGAGTTTGCTGTTTCAATGAAAAGCGACCCTGCTTGTTATGCTCCATATAATTTATGTTGACAGGCAAACCATGTGCTTCTTTCATTATGAAAGTCTTATACCTCTCACAGAGTGCCACTGTTTACGGAACAGGGGAACACGCAATGCACATTATTAATGTTCTAAAAAATCTTGTTCGTTGAATAAGAAGCATCAAAAATCACATTCATTTGCTGTTCAAGTATTTCAGTGGATTCTCTGCACTGAATCATGTAATCTCACGGTACAAAATTTGAGCCGATGAAATGATCCATGATAAAATTATGGTTCCCTTCCACCATCTCTTCCTCAGTGTTATGACTTATCAGAATTAATGAAAGACACTTTGTGGATCAGAAACACGAAAAAGATTATATTGCTACCAAACCAAAAAAAAAAATTACTAAACTGCTCACACGAAGAGTTAGTCGGACTCCGAAATAAGATACATGGAGGTGTCAGCAGCCTTCCTTTCACTTGGGGCCTCCGTGGGAACAAAGTCCTTCTTTCTGTGCGCATTTAGGTACTTGTTGATAGACCTTTGCAGTTGCTGCTTCATACTCTTGTCTGACTCCTTCACCTCGTAAGTGACACTTCCGACAGAGCAGCAGTGATCTGTAATTCATTTTCCAGTGGCAACAGATTTGGAATTAATCATTCATTACGTATGATAAATAGGTCATGTAACTGTTACCAAAAAACACCTCAGTAGCCTCCTTAGGAAGGCTTGCACGCTCAATTCCTTCTGCAGCCCTTCCCTTTGAATAGCCAGTGCAGGTGCAGAACATGGTGACTGAAGGCTTGAAGAAATCGTGCAAGACTGCAGTGGCGTAAGCTGTGTAGCTTCGGCAGGACTTCAGAGCTCTCTCATGTGAAACTTGAGGGATGTGGTATGTGTTTCTGCTGTGTTGTATTGGCTCAGCTCCACACAAGTCAAGCAGCTGAAATGCAAATGAACGACTTGAAATGCTGAACAAAGCAAAGTATTATTGACGGATATTTACCCCTGGGCCGGGACAGGGATGCACCAAAGCATAAGTGGGCTCGACACTCAATCTCCACTTGAGTGTCGACACTTGCTCACTGCAATAAAATGAACGATGAATTACTGATGAGGACTCGTTGCAACGAACTATGATATATCCTTTTGAAAGATATGTATGTAGCATACCGAAACTCGCTCAATTCCTCTTTGGTCCTCTCTGAAAGATCCTTCTTTGCCTTCAGCAACGGACCAGATGTGACATCTCCAAGAGCAGCCTCCATGCGAGACACCAAAGTTGGCAGCAACTCCAGTGATTTCATGATATTGGATGACGATGAGGCACAACCTGAAAAGTCCAGGGTTCAAGGCAACCTGTGAGCGACATTGACAGGTGTATTGTTTCAATAAAGAAATACCACATTCAGTAACAGCAGTGGAACAGGCAGCTTGGCTTGGCGGGTGCAGTTTATCAATCCTCTGTCCAAGCACCAAACTTTCCTTCAGTAATGTACCTTTGGCTCTTGAACTACGGAGGGAGCACTCGAGGACTGCAACCAAAAGACATTATCACAATTCAGCAACAAATTCATTCAGGCGTAATTCACATTTGACTGCCTCAGTCAGGTCCTTGATCTCCCCGGCCTGCACCTTGATGGTATCTACGTTCCTGGTGTGCTTGGTCATGAGCACCACGATCGTGTCCTCCAGCCTCTTGACCTTCGAGATGAGGAGTGCCTTGTCCCTGGAAAGCTCGCTCAGTAGGTCTTCTTCGCAAATTGGTTCCGTTGAGCTGGTCATTGTGGAACTAACAAACCACACACGTAAACACCGCTTAGGAATTGGCAGGTAAATTATGTACTGTACTCATTCAATTTGCTTTTTTGGGCCTCCATATGTGTCTTTGTGATGTATTACAATTATATTTCTATATCGTATCTCCTTTTTACCAATACTGTAGGAAAAGAAGAGGGCGTGCCGGCGGGCTAATCGCCAACAGGTGAACACGCTAGCAACTACTAAGTTTTTGAAATGTACAACATTTGGCGCCAGCACAACAACAACAACAAGGCCACTTTCGGTTGATGCGCATTTGTTTCCATTCCAGCTGCTGCCGCCATTCCAATCAACATCTCTCCCTGACTGCCACGCTTCCACATACTTGAAATTGTTTTGAAATTTAACTTTGATCGCACCACTGAAACGCTCGTGTTTAATTATATAAATCAGGAACGTGTGTTTTAAAATGCCACATAGCATCAAAGTGTATCCAGGCTGGCATGGAAGAGACGACATGTACTTCTACAAGGAGCACCAGCTCCACCGAATTGGAGACCTGACGATGCTGAGGGCCGAAGTGAAGGATGCCTTCGAATGCATCCACATGACTGGAATGGGCACGAAGTGCAACTACAAACTGTATCTCATACAGAGTCCCAACCAAGTAATTGCATTTGTTCTCGTGGTATGCGACGGTGGACTTCATAAATTAATTATAATTTTTTTGCAGCATCCAAATCATTTGCATGACCAGGAACGTGGAATGCACGAGCATGGCAGAGAGGATCAACTGATGGTGCACCTGCATGCCAAGTACAGGGCCAGAATGTGGAGCATAGTCGAATATGACCACAAGACTGACTTTCAAACATTGCACGATGATGTCCTGAGCATCATGGGGTAAACCATATCATTTATTACTCACGCATGTAGATCTGTTTGAATTGATATTATTTGTACCCACTTGCTGGAAAAGCTGCTTGTTTGGTCTCCTTCCCTGGGCCCTCAATTCCAGCACACAGCGCGTCCCAGTTAAAATTAATTTCAAATTTCATACTGTTAAAAACAGTGAAGGAACAAGTAAGGTCTCCTCTGCTGGTCGAGGAAGGACTGCTTGATTCTTCATTGTTTGTTATTGCAATTTTGGGAATCAATGAAAAAAATTTACATAACAAGCGCGTCCCAGTTACAAAACAGGCATGAGCCGCGCTAGGAGGCCAGAAACAATAACATTTTTAATGTAATGTCTGAAGAAGATGAAAGGTTAAGTTATGTGCTTTTATTGCAAGGTAACCCATAAGAGCTGCATCGGCGGTCCTTGTTGCAAGCTTACAACAGCTACCTTGCATTAAAAGGCTGTTTTCTTCAAAACCTCGCGATAAAAGGAAACACCTTGCAACAAAAGTAGACTTATTTTAATGCATGGTAATAATTGTTGGAAAATTAACCCTGTTGCCTTGTTCTGTTGCTGGAGTTTTCACTATCGCAACAACTCTGAGTAATGGATCAACTTATTTGTCCACAGATTCTCCCAGGAAATGAGACATTACATTGGGCCATTTAATGAAGTGTTCGGAGAGGCACTAACAGTGCGCAGGGAGGCCTCAATTCTGAGAGGCTGGGCAATGCCCTGGAACGAGGATGTTCCGTTACCTGGATGTGCCCCGAGGGATCAAGACCAGGAGCGCACAGCAATGTTGAGGAGGCAGCTTCAGTCGCATGAGCAAGAGATTCCAAGAGCATTCATGCAACAGAATAATGAGCCCAACAATCCGCTCGACCCAGGCCCTGTTGGACTCGCAATTTATGTGATGAATGACAATCATGACATCGTGCAGGGCCAAGTGGAGGGGGTAGCCGTCCGCATTTTGGGATGCAAATCGGTGCCGTTGCCAACTGCCAATGAATGCGGTGTCTGTAAGGACGTTGGAGCGTCAGTAGCTGTTGTGGGATGCGGATGTGTTTGCATCTGCAGAAATTGCTCTGACAACGGTAGTCTCCCCTTGAAGGCTTGCCCCATGTGCCGTGGCGGTACCAAGGACAGGAACGGCTGCTTGATCCTGCAACGTCTTCACTAATTCTAATATTGTTTCTGACACATTTCAAAGCACTTTGTGATTAAGTAATGCATTCCAAATCACTAATGTTAAATCAAGTGTACTTGAAATTTAGAAAAATAAATTCTTCCCGTCGACTATGAAACAGGCAAGCGTACTTAATCCATTTTCATAACCCAAACGCTGCAAGAAAATGACACATTTAGAAAAAAATGTTCAAAATCATGTTTCAAAAGGTTTGAGATGTAGGCCACATTTAATTAAAGCATTGCTCCAGAGTATAGACAAGAACAAATTTAAATATTTTTCAGTACAAACTTGGAAACCCGATTTGACCCACTGAGCAAAATTTCTTGAATGAGTTTCGCCTGTTAAGCTGATTCAGTCTCTCTGAAATATGTGTGGGTTTCATTCTCAATTGGTTATTGGTGGATGCTGCCAATTTTCTCGGCCGCCTTCACACCTTGAGATAGAGAGCAGGATGTCGGGCATCAGCCAAAAATTCCTGCGGCGAAAGTGGCATCTTGCGCAAACATACACAAAGTGCATAACGTATATTTGAAACCAAATTTTGACTAATGTTTTACATGTGTACTTTTATATTTAAAATTTATTTCAGTGTAACCAAATGTAAGCTAGAATTTAGGTAAAAAGAGTACAAAGCATCATCAATATGAACATAACAGTCTGTTATTAAATTCAGAGCTTTTTATTACAAAAATGAGAGACAAAGAAGTGATGATACAAACAAATTGTGAGAAATAATTAGTGCTGCACACTGGAATTGTAAATAAATAATAACTGCCTAGACCCTAAATAATTAGCTGCATCTGCAGCTTGCCGTCTACACCCAGGACCTGACCGTTGCACTTGGGGCAACGCTGCATGCTCTCCTTCTGCACGAGAGCTGCGCACCCGTAGCAGTAGCAGAGGTGCCCGCACCCAAGGACAACCACGCAGGCTGGGTTGTTGGAGCACAATCGGCACCAACGATGCTGTGGGCCCGGTTGCACCACTCCTGGATCATGGGCCACACCACCAAAATTGTTGAGGTGAACCTTTGGCTGCGCTTCTCTGGGAACAGTGCATGGAGTGGAATTCCATTTGACTACGGCACCTCTCAATCTTGCAGCTGCTCTTTGAATCTCAAGAGCATGAAAAATCTGCTCCACCTCGTCATTTGTCCTATTCCTGCAATGCATACAAAAAGGGTGTCATGAAAATGTGATCAACAATTCCCTATTGTTGAAACGTAGGCATAAATTTTCATTTCTCACGAGTGTTACATATGATAGATTGATTGATTGATTTAGGAGTGTTAAATATGCACATGATTTTTTTTTACCCAAGCAGTGGATCCTTGGCTTGGAGGAGTTGTTTCAAGTCTTGTTCAGGATCAGCTTGTTGAACAACGTTGTACATAACGGAACGGTAGAATGCTTCAAAACCCTTGCAACGCTCCTCAAGGTCGTGGTTGTGACTGCCGTTGGCCACGTATTTGCCACGGCCCTGTCCAAAAGAGAAGCAAATAATGTGTGTATTATATTTGTTAATGGTTTCACACACATGTATTACTGATCCTCACCTGCACGACGTCTTTGATGGTAAGGATGAATGGGCACTTCACAAATATTCCTTTTTCTTCGGAAAGTTCACTGCACTCGTACAACGAATGAACAGTTTCATTCAGAGGCAAACCCATCGGGACCAGCTGCACCCTTACATCCTTGTAAAAGAACTCACAGGAACCGGGTGCAATTCCAGGGTAAACTTTAATTCCAGGCATATTTGATGCGTACACTTGTGTTGGTGTTATTCCTTTTCGGAATTATATTTCAGGCCAAGTCAAAATGGAAGGGGACGATCCTGGTTATAACTGAATAGGAGGAAAATTGTTTTATTCCTTAGGCGGAACTCACAAAGCCGAAACCCTCACCGTACAAGTGGCTTTTGAAGTTTGAACGAAATGGCGGTTGGTGTGTGTGTGCAAGTTGGGAGCGAAAAGCGCGGCAACGAAACCTACCGAAAAGCGCCTCTGCCTCGCATCACTCGCTCTCCCGGTAACGAAGGATGCGCTTTTGGGTAGGTCTCTCTCTCAATATGCCGCGATCTACCCAAAAACGCATACACGCGCTCCTATCTTTAAGAGTCTTAATAAGATGCACTTTTGGGTAGGTTTCTTGGTCAACATGCCGATCTACCCAAAAACGCAAGCACGCGCTCATATCTTTAAGAGTCTCAATGAGATGCGCTTTTGGGTAGGTTTTTCTTGGTCAACATGCCGATCTACCCAAAAACGCATGCACGCGCTCCTATCTTTAAGAGTCTTCATAAGATGCGCTTTTGGGTAGGTTTCTTGGTCAATATGGCGATCTACCCAAAAACGCTTTGGCGCGCTCCTCTTTTAAAGTGTCAGTGAGATGCGCTTTTGGGTAGGTTCATTTTCAATGACGATTTTTCACTAGAAGGATGCGTTTTTCGGTAAATTCTCACAAATTTAATATTTCACCTACCCAAAAGCGCATGAGCTGCACGCGCGGCAATGAAACCTACCGAAAAGCGCCTCTGCCTCGCATCACGACAGCGAGTATCGAGTGGGCGTGGAGCATGGAGTGAGAAAAGAAACATGGACGCTTCCAACACATGCAAACAGTAGTGACGGCGTGCTCCCATTTAAAATCATATCCCTAACAATCCCAGGGCAATTGCAGAGTAAGTTAAATTATATTATATCAGTGATTTTCCAACCGTCGGAGGGTTCTGAATTGAAGGTTGCATGTCCTTGATTGAAGTCATTAATTGGCAAATTGGCTTGAAAATAATGTGCAAGCATGGTAGCTGCTGCCTACCAATTCAGAAAACTTTTATGATTGTGAATTATGCGCTAGCCTGCGTCTCATTGTTGCCATTTCTTTCCAGTTACTCCAATAAACCGTACCACATCTCCAGGATCATAACAAACGGAAAGGAGCAATTAACTATACATTTTAATAGTGAGACTCTGGAGAAGTTCTCAAAGATGAACAGCAAACAGGAGCGCTTGGGAGGGGTGCCGACTGAACAAGCCGCCAAAGGTACCCCCCAAAAGCGACCAGATGGGCCGGATGGGCCTGTCCAAAACGAGCAGCATGCTCAGGAGCAGCAAGAGCAGGGACGGGCACCCGAGGGCGCCCGTGGTGGAAAGGGGCCTCTATGCGTATTTTGCCTCGAAATGTGCCGGCTCAATTGGGTTTTGAGCGCTGCAATCACAAGTGCCTTTGCATTCGTTGCGCTGGAAACCTGGAACACCATGGATACCCCAGTATGTGCCCCGTGTGCCGTGTCATTTCCAGGGCGAAACTCATGTGGTAGACTTTCACCTGTTTAACTTTGCTTATCAACAAGTTGCAGTGCACAAAGATTTGTAACATTTTTATAATGACAATAAACTTGTTTCTATCATCCAATCCTTCCGCGTGATCATTTATGTGAAAATATTTATTGAAGACTCGGCTATTAAACCTTCAACCATAATTCGATAAATGAAAGAAGAAGCGTGTTGAAATAAATAGTCAATCATTACAATATCAAATGGTGTTTAGTTGAAGATGTTAATTAAGTTTTACCGGAACCTTTTCCTTTCCAATTTCCCGTGTGGTTATCCATTGCAGAGGGGAGGTGGCAATTCTTTTACATAGAATAATATTGTATCATTAAGTAGCGTATGTAGCTATAAAAATACCAAAATAAATATAACGAAATGGCGAATGACGGTTGGTGTGTGTGTGCAAGTTGGGAGCGAAACAAGTGTCGTTTCGATGATCTTTTTGAGACTTAACCTCTTTTAGAGTCTTAATAAGATGCGCTTGTCCCAATGACGATCTTTAGCCAGAAGGATGCGCTTTTCGGATAAATTTCACACAATTTTATAATTCCACCTACCCAAAAAGCACATGAGCGACACGCAAGGCAATGAAACACTACCGAAAAGAGCCTGCCTCATCGCATCATCAACTAGCTCTCTCTGAAACGAAGGAGGCGCTTGTCGGTAAATTCTCACAACGTTTCCTCAAATTTACACTAAATAAATATTATACATAAGCCCCAAAAAAGTATTTTTTTTATATTATCTTCAATAATATTTAAAAAGGTAGGTCCCATAATGTAATAAATTATTTGCAATAATTTTTAAAAAATAAATTGCCCTGCATTAATAATTGAATAATTACATTATTTGCAAAATTTTAAGTACTATTTTTTAAGATTATAAAAAGTTTAATGCAAAACATACACATATATTATGAAATTACTGCACCTCATTATGTCACCTAATACCAAATATTGTTATGAAACATACTCACCGAGCAAAATTTATTAATATATAATATTGTCACGTTCTTAAATAATTTAAAATTGTTACATAACATTGAATCCCGTGCTATAAAAGACCGGAAAATAAGTTGAAAATTAAATTTATGACACCACAAATATGTTATTTAACCAGTCCATAATTTTGAGGTTTCTCAATGGATTATTGGTCGATGCTGCCTATTTTCTGGGCCGCCTTCACCCCATGAAATACATTGTACACATTTTATGTGGGTGTTTCATTTAAAAATCCAAAAATCTGATGAATATGCGCTTAATTCGCTTAATTCCAAAGTTCATAAGAGTGTCTGGTGCAGACAGGCAATTTCAAAATCGGTCATTGCGGGATCAAAATTTGAAATGCATGAAGTAGTAGTGTTAATATTAAGCTAATTGTTGAACGCTTAGTGGATAGAAATGTCAAGGATTTGAGCAAAAGGTATTTCCTTGTGGCGGCGTGTTTCTAGTGAGCTCTTTAAGATTTTAGTGCGCACTTTTCATTTGAATTTGTTGATTGCGAAAAAAAACGAAGGAGGGCGTGACTGCTCACATGACACTCCCATGTCATCGATCATCACTGATTCGACTGATTCATTCAGTGCAGTGTAAATTAAGAGCAAGACGCACTTTGTTTTTGGTTGATGGAAACAGGAACGCGTATCTGATAAATTTTCATGGTTTGAAAGAACAATTCGGATTGAAAGTATGGACCAGGAACGCAGATTCGACTCACACAGGAAAGTGCTGGTGTGCCGGGGCGTTCGCGATGAGACCAGCCAGTTTTTTTTCAAAGATAACAAGCTGCACTTGTCGAAGGCTCTCTCAGCGAGAAAGGATACCTACGCAGCATTCGTGTGCAACCTCATCAGCAGCGACAATGTGAAGTGCGGATACAAAATGCGCGTTCTGGGAGATGGACTCGGAGTAATGTTATCCATAATGACTGTATGCACAAAACTCATCACAATAATATTTCTATTGCAGGTAGACGCTGAGTACATAGAGGAGGGGCAACACAACCACGCTCCTGACAAAGAAAAAATGAAAAGGTCGTTGCTCAGGAGCCGAGCTACTGACCTCATTGACTACGGAATGACCAACTTCACGCCACAAGAACTGTTTGCAGACACGTGCCAAGCTCATGGGTACGTTTACCAAGAGTCTGATTGATTGAAAAATTATTTGTATTTCGCCATAATTCATAAATGTAAATGAAAAATAACATATACGGCCCCTTTTACATATTAAGTAAAATTATTAATTTATTACAAGGGGGTGGTCACAACTTATCAACTCAGATTGAATTTAAACTCACAACACTTGCACACTGAGAGAACACAAGACCTACGGCAGCTGTTGCTCTTGTCCTGCCGCAGCTCTAAGCAAAGTCCCACAATAGCTATTGGTAAGAGCCGTCGTAGGCCTTGACAATAGCTGCCGCAGAGCTTGTGTGGAACCTTTTGATTGATCCAAATCAAAACTTTATTTAATGACATTTAAAAATAGCCCATGCAAATTTTTCCACTTATGACAACACGCTTCAGTTATGAGTCATTATCCTCAAATGGTGATCACGATCCAAGTGATGAACATTAATTTTCTCGGTGCCATAGTTTCCAATTTGGAAGAACAAGTTTTCTTCAATTCACTCTTCCCCCTATCATACAATGAACAACTTTTGCACCATTAGTTGCTAACTTTCAATGCTTTTCCCGCAGTGTCAACATCGCCACCATGTCAAAACAGAGGTCGACACTGAAGACAATCGCTGCAAAGAAGAAAATCAAACTGCAGAGAGGCCACGTAGACAAGAATTGGGTGAAGATGTCCTTCCCGCTGCGTCGAGAAAGCAACGCAGACCAGAATGGAGCTCCACGCATCACTGCCAAAACAGGAAAGCATAGTCTGCCAGCAGCTGGAGCATCCAGGGGCCGCGTGTCAAAGAAAAAAAGGGACACCAGGAACGCACCTAAACAAACTCGTGGACGGCCGCCTACCCCAGAAGTAGAGCCCATTGTTGTGGACAGCGACGAAGTGGAGGACGACCAAGAAAAATCCAGGAACGAACACGTGGAGGTGGAAGACTTTGATCAGCATGACGAAGACAACCACGATCCTGACGCTCCAAGCCCACAACTCGATTCCAGCAGTGCAGAGCAGCCAGGACATTCCCCGGTACAGCCGCCACCACCCCAAAGTGAGCCCAATGTTGTGGACAGCGACGAAGTGCAGGACGACCCAGAAAACTCCAGGAACGCACACATGGAGGTGGCCCCCATTGTGCATGGAGAAGGCGACCACCTTCTTGCCGAGGACAGAAGTACGTCGGCACACACACCAGAAGACGAGTTCATTGAAGTGAATGTCGATGAGATGAACACGAACGGTGAACTTGAGGACGCAGAGATGGGGGAGATCGAGGTGGTGGACGTATCCGATGACGAACACACCAACGAGGCCAACAGGGAGCTTGCTGTACGCGTCCAAGAGCCTGAGCCACTCGCTATGGTTGACGACAGATACGATGCCATTCTCTTGCAACAGGAACGTTTCATAGCCGACCTTCAGAGACGCAGCGAACGGTGGGTGGCCCAACATCAGCGTAACTTGGCTGCAATTCAGGGTGAACAACTGAGAGCGATCGCAGCACCAGGATTCTATGCTGGTTACGCAAACCCCAACGTCACCGTCATCACCCTGCAAGAACCTACTCCTGAAGAGGTGCAAGCACATCCACCTGTGAGTGTTGCGCTGGTGCCACTAATGAGCACTGCTGAACGGAAGCAGGCTGAATTTGATGATGATCAGTTTGCCCAGGAGATGGCACGGGAAGCTGCAGCTGGCGCCCGTCCACATTGCAGGAAGCCCCTGCAGTCACCACTTGACGATCGAGCTTGCTGCACTTGCCTCACGAGGCCTGCCATCGTTTCAGTTTTGGGCTGCGGCCACATGTGCCTTTGCGGCCCCTGCGGCGAGGAAATGCAGGCCAGAAGGTACTCCCTGTGCCCTCATTGTCGAAAGGGCTTGTACGACAAAGAAGGTCGGCTGCTGCTCCAACGTCTCTACTAGACGTGTTGAAAATTATTCCTGAAGATTCCAGTTTCAAGATTCCATTTAATTTATTTCGTTAAACTGTTTCACAGATTGCTTACAATGTTTGTAGTAATGGTCAGAGCATAACACATAACAATCATTTGTTATTTTTTTGTGGACATTTCAGACATTTAATAATATTTTTTCACACTTTCTTACAAGCGAGTCTAATGTTAAGCATCAATAATAATAATTTTGTATCTTTTGTAATCATTGTGATTATTTATTTACAAATCCAAATTTCTTATACTTTAGGACAGTGACGTAGTAATTTTATTTTCAACAAAACTTGATACCGATTCATGCGTATATAATCAAAATTTCAAAATACAAACTCCGTAAGTGACTATGAAAAGAAATGATGTTACTAATGTTGCTAGTATTTAATAGTAAATTTCAATTGGCACTTCTTGATATTATTTTAAGAATTTTAAAACAACGGGGAGCAAATTTTGTTATGCAGGCATCTCTCCACTCTGCACATGTGCATAGCTTGCAGGTTGCATAAGCTTTGCATATTTAATTTAAAGATAAGTGGTTATCATTTATTGGAAAGAAATAAACTACCGGCTGCTTTAAACAAAGAGATCAATGTTATCTTTTTGCCGCCCCAATTCAAACATTACAAAAGCAAATGGTGCTTCCTGTTTCCTGTACCCCATCTTGATTTTCGCAACGTTCTCCATCTTCTCCAGGAGCGCGTTCGGGACAATGTGATCACCAGCAGCGCAGGGCTCTTCGTTACAAACATCAGGAACGTTCACATTTAAATGTGCACCTACAGCGATTGACATCAAAGGAACGTGTTCCTGCTGGCAAAGGTGGTTTCCGTTGTTTCCCATCCCTATCTCTTAAGACATGAACCTGGAACTTAATCAAGCGTGCAGTGTGTAGCCGCCATGTGGCCTGTCACGCTTGATTTGTCACCAAATTGATATGCAACTCCTTAATGTCTGACAATTCATTATAACAAACAAGAGGCATTCCAGATGGCTGACGACGCACGGCTTATCGGAACGGTTGGCAATGTACTAAAACTGGTGAGGGCTTGTGAACTCTCGGAGACTAACAGGAACGTCGGAGTTGGAACGTGTATCACGTTTCAACTAGGTCACGACTTCTTTCAAGGAGTCGTTCTATTCGCAGGAGGTAAAACCTACAAATTATCACACCATCCATTTCTTATAACTTACTACAATCTTCACAGGGTTTGAAGAATGCAAGGCTAAAACTGCGGACATTTTCCTCCACATGAAAGGAGACTTCAACCTAAAAAAATGGCAGCAGAACAGGGTGGCAGGCAAATCTGTCGGGTCCAGAGCAGGACAAATGCTGGCCCTCGCTGCCAAAGCCAACAAAGAGAAGGACAAGGAATTGCTGCAACGTGAGTGCTAATGACACCTACCTCCTTATTTGAAGAAACACCTACAACCATTTCATATGCTTCAGGTAAAAAGCGGGGACTTTCCTTGATGCTTGAACGAAACAGCAACAAATGTCTCCCTGTAAAGACTCGAGGTAGAGTTCTGTTCCCAAGTACTGACCCCAGGACCGCTGAGGCAATGCCCTCGGTGCCACCATCAAACCCCAGCAGCACTCTGGAAGTGCGATTCGGTGAGTCAAATTGAGTTATGAACACACAAATACTAGGCATCACAAGAACCGGACAAGTACTGACAAGTGTCTCATTTTAGATGAGGTACACGATGGCCTTTGTTTACTGACAGGGAAAGCCATTGAGTTGCCCGACACTCCATGCTCATTTGCGTCCTCACCTGAAGGACAAAAGTGCCACAAAATTGATAGTCCCCCCCTTGAGGAAGGAGGTAAAAATTAACATCACAGTGACAACCACTCCGTGAAACTAATAACCAAAATGCCATGTTGCGGAAATCATCTCAGTTGCAGGAAGCACTGCAAATATGATTCGTGCAACTTTCGTGAGCTCAATTACTGACCACCACCAAGAGAATGTGCCGTCAGTAGCAGCCACAGTTGAACAAGCTCCTTTCATGAAGCCCAGCACAGAAGAATCACTTATTCAAGATAGGGATTACAACACAGCACCACGGGATAAATCGCCAGCCCCTCATATTTTCAATACACATCAATCACTCGTTGACGTCAAAGGTAAAAAAAAGGCTGCTTATTTAAATTTAAATTTTTACAGTTAAAATAGTAACATAATGAGTGCTAGATGCATTATTTGGTAACCAAAAAATATT
>Ga0209082_1000352_pt1 | contig 17424 bp, 16 predicted proteins | sample ColdCreekSource_FD_184127 | JGI IMG/M metagenome (GOLD analysis project Ga0209082, IMG submission 184127) | Groundwater microbial communities from Cold Creek, Nevada to study Microbial Dark Matter (Phase II) - Cold Creek Source (SPAdes) (version 3) | ecosystem: Environmental > Aquatic > Deep...
TGGCAGAGCCGTACGATCTCCGCCCTGTACTCGTCGGTGAAATTACGCCGCTTGCGCTTCTTCTTTGACATGTCTTCCGGACGCATCTTGCCTCATTGGCGTTGTCCAAGAAAACGGGGCAGAGCTAGTCGGTCGGCGGTCGGCGGTTGCGTCGCTCGAAGTCGAACTTGCCCAAACTGCGTCCGCTGAACATGCCTGTGAAGCTTTGGAAGTAGGCGCGCGCCGCCGTGCCTTCCAGCCCGAGTAGAGAGGTGAGGCTGTCGCACTCCCGCGCTTTGCGCGTGAGTGCCTTGAGTTGCCCGAGCACGACGGGGTCGACTTGCGCGTGGTTGCGGCGCAGCATGGTGCGCGTGTTGCGAATCTTGGCCGCAACGAAAGCGCGCGCGAGGTGAAGACAGCGCGTTGGGTCACGCGCGGTTTCGTACTGAGCGATGCGCAGGTCGACGTTGTTAGTATCGGTGCCAACGAGGCGACCTGCGAACCAACCGCCTCCTGTCAGGTACATGACCGGGATACCGCGCTCAACCAAAGCCCGCATCGCCTGCGCGGTGATCTGAACGTTACCGCGCACCGTGACATGTGCAGTGTTCATCAGCCGTACGTGTGCAGTGCCCGCTTCGCTGCGGACGGATAGCCGTTCGCCGCTGAGACCGATCTGTGCACCGTGTTCTTGCACGTAGAGCGGCACTCGGTCGTCGCGTGCGGCATACAGACGACGGACCTCCGGCACTGCGGGCTCTACGGCCGCAAGGCCCCACGGATCTGGGTCGAGTGGCCCGGTCAGATCACTCTCGGGCTCGGGCGCGTCCACAATGGCGCTGCCTTCGAGACGCCGCAGATGATTGACCTCGTCGGGGAGACAAATGCCTACGAGCGAACAACCTCGGCACTTTGGGCTGTCGTCGAGAGGAGGTGGCGGCTCGCTTTTCGACGCCACTTCGCGGGCAACCTGCGCCGCCCAACGCGTATGGCGGATGAGCTCGTCCGTGATTGTGATCACGACGCGCCGATGGCTTTTCGCAAAAAAGATCTCGCCGTGAACGCAGTGATAGCCGTGCTCGCGCAGCAAGAGCACTTGGGCGCACAGCTGCACGCGCTCCGGCCGGTACGCACCCTCCGGCACGTTCGGCACTGCACCGCGCTTGTACTCGATCGGAATGACGCTGCCGTCGACGCCACCTTCTACGACATCTACTTTCGCGGTGATGCCGAGCGACTCCGACGTGAGCCATACGGAGCGTGCTTTATATCGCTCGAGCATCTCGCTCTGCTCGAGCTCGACTTGGGGTTCGGAATCTGCGTCTACCTCTGTTTCCGGCGCAATGTCCTCAGCTATGCGTGGTTTTGGCAGCTTGCCGCCGGGCGTATCCGCACGCTCGTGAACATGACGACCATCGACGGTGAAGTAGTTGTCTGCAAACTCGCCGTGCACCCACTCGAGGTACATCAGGCGCTCGCAGTACATGAACTCATTCAGCATCCGCGCCGGGATGATCAGGGGCGCGTCGGTGCGGATCAGCGGCAGGTGCTTGGGCCGGGGAAGCAATGGAAGTTCAGGCTGAGCAGCATCGTGAGCAGGGCGTTCAGTCGTCATGCATCCTCGTGGTGCGGTTCGACGAGACTGACGTGAACTATCCATCGCCAGCTGTGATCTGGTTCACTGCGATCTGCACCACACTAACTTAATTGTGTTGGCTGGCGTGGTGAGCAGATGGCGGCGTCAGTGTGGACTTTAGACGTGCACCTTACGCGCTCAGGGCAGGTCCCACCGGGAATGCTAAGTATTGTGTCATGGTCCACGCAAAGGGAGCTTGCGAACCCGTGCTCCAGAATCGGACACGACCACGACTGCCCCCTCCAGCAATGCTGCGGCATGCTGGGCGATGGCCTCACACAACAGAGGCTCTTGTTCAATTGGTCTGACGCGACTCTGGCTCCGCAGCCAGAGAATGGACGGCTGCTCATCGCAAGTGGATGCCAGCATGCGTGCGAAGTCGCCATCCATCGTCACGAGCACTCGACGTTGCTGCAGCGCTGCGCGCATCACCTGTTCGTCTGGAGCACTTGCCAGCGCGAGGTCTGCGATGTGTACGGCGTCGAAGCCACGCGCAGTAAGCAAGGCCGCGAGCCTCCACGACAGGTTGTTGTCGAGGAGAAGCCTTACTCGTTTGATGCTCGAGGCATCTCGTGCGGATGAACGTGCTCCGCGGCGAACAGCAGAGCCTCGCGAATGTCTTCGGCCTCGAGGGCGGGGTGCAGATCCACGATTTCCGCGGTGCTGAGCCCGTCCGCAACCATCCGGACGATGGTCGCCACCGGGATGCGCATGCCTCGGATGCACGGCACGCCGCCCATCTGATCGGGACGCACGCTGATTCGGGAAAACACCATAGGTGTAGGTTAGCACAGGGAAGACAAGTTTCTGTACAGGCAGGCAGGGCCGCGCATGTGCCCCACACTCCGTGCGAATTCGGCCCAAATTGCCCCCCTTCTTTACTTCCCCACGCTCATAACATACCATGCCCTTGGGCGCTTCGGTGGCCTCATTAAAGCTGAGCTTGGGGGAGTTCTCGAATGGTCGACTCGGTCGTCTCATATCCATCGGAGCGTCCTTACCGTTCGCGCTGCTCCCGTGAGGAATGCAGGCCATGGCTTTCGACGTCGATTCGTCGTTCGAGATGTTGTCGTCGGCCGCGGGTTCCTTCGCGGCTCGATTGCTCCCGCTTGCCGAGCACGCCCGAGCACCTAAGCGCTTCCCGCGCCGGCTTAGTTACGTGGTGAATCGAGGCACGGCAGTTGACCAATCGACTCGAGAGACCACTTTCGAATGGAGATGACACAATGGTTGACGCAAATGCAGTGCCTCTGACCCTGAAGAGACTGACGGAACTGGTGAGCGGCGGCGCTGTCGCCATCCGCGGGCGAGCGCTGCTCGATCCAGCAGGCGGTCCTGGCGACAAGGTATTTCCGCCTTCCCACATGGTCGACAAGAACGCTCGTGATGCTGGTGCGAAGTACGCAAGCGAGCAGCGCGTCATCGACGGCGCTGCCACGCAGTGCGTGCTGCTCGATTCGGTCCAGAGTCAGGCGAACAGAATGGAAGACGCGCTGCAAGCGCTGTGGGCCGACAAGCGCATCTCGCTACCTGTGATTGTCGTTGATTTTACGAAGGTGGCGCCCGATGTCGGCGTCGTCACCTCTCTGTCTGCTCCGCATCGCGTCGCGGACGCGCTGTTGCGCGACAGCCTGCATGAGGGCAAGTTGTTTCGCCTATCCGATCTCGGCAAGTCGTTTACGGACGCGACGCTGAAGAACGCGGCCCCTCTGTTCCGAGTCTGCCCAACGGGCCTCGTCTTTGGAATCTGGGACAGCACGGGCCCGAAGGGTGGTCTCGGCTCCAAGTTTGCCCGTGTGCTGGTGTCGGAGATCATCGGGGTCGGATCTGTGTATGGGGTCAAGACCGCGAGTCGCATTGATCCGACGGGCATCGTCACCAGGGCCGCAGACGTACTGCAAGCCGTCGATCCGAACGAAGGCTGGACTCACGATCCCGCACTTGCGACAAAGGACAGCAAGGGCAACGCCCTCAAGAGAGGCGACGGAAAGGTCTCGGAAGTAAATCACAGCAATGTCCCACCCACCCTCGATAGACTCGGCGGAGGCGTGACGATTGAATACGCTCTGCACAACGTGGTTGTGTCAGTCGCTGCGCTTCGGAAGCTATCCTTCGGCGGACACGATGTTGCAGCGCGAACGGTACTGGCCGCGCTCGGAGTGTTAGCCATCTTGGCTGCTGAGGATCGCGGTCACGATCTGCGCTCGCGTTGCCTACTCATCCCTCGCAAGGGGCACGGGCTCGCGCTCGAGGCCGTAGCGCGCGACGGCAGCACCGAGCCGCTCGCCATCGACCTCAACGCGGCGATCACGCTGTACAACGAAGCCGTCAAAGGTTTGCCCGAGGCACTTGGTTTCAAGGCCGGCCCCGGCGAAGCCCTCGCGAATCTCACACCGTCTCCGAAGCTGGTTCATCTCGTGCAAAAGAGCCGGGAGCTGGCGGCTGCCGGCGCGGCCGTCGAGGACGAATGATGCTGTGCATCGAGATCGAACTGCTTGCCGGTCGCTACGCGGCGACCGCGTACAACGATCGTTTCCGCGCAGAGTGGCCGCCCCACCCGGCGCGCTTCTTCTCCGCGCTGGTTGCAGCACTGCACGACAACGCACCTGTCGACGACCAGGAGCGCAGAGCGTTGTTGTGGCTCGAGCAACAGACCGCACCCGGGCTGGTCGTCGACACCAAGACTGTGAACGAACATCTCGGTCGGCGCGAGGTTTGCGATGTCTTCGTCCCCGTGAATGACATCACGATCACGGCTGCGCTGGAGCCGAAGCTGAGAGCTGCGGAGTCGGCCGTTGAGAAAGCTCAAGCTGCAGTAGACACCCAGCAGGCTCAGCCGAGCACGAAGGCGCAGGCCAAAGAATTGGCGAAGCTCCACAAGGAGCTCGAAAAAGCCGAGCGAGCTTACGCGAAGCAACTGGCAGCGGTGAACGAGACGGGAGTGGCTTCCGGCGAAGAGCTCAAGGCTTCCCGCGCCATATTCGGCGAATATCGCACTCGGCAGATGCGCACGTTCCCTGTCGTCTTCCCCGCGGATCCTTGTCTTCACTTCGTTTGGCCGAGTGATCCACCAGTCGAGTCACGGGCTGCGCTCGATCGCCTGTGTGAACGCGTCACGCGCTTGGGGCATTCGACGTCGCTGGTTCGTTGTGCGGTCGTCGAACGAGAACCAGCTGTCAACCTACTCCCTGATCCGGATGGAGAGTTGGTGCTGCGGACGGTCGGACCGGGACAACTCGCTCGACTCGAGCAAGCATTTGAACGACATCGCGCCGTAGCGAGCCGGGTGCTCCCTGCACGGCCAGTGCGCTACGGAAGGCCGACGGGCTTGCGTGACCAGCGTTCCTGTCCGCAGAGCGTGTTCGCCGATGACTGGATCATTTTCGAACGCGTGGCGCGTGTAAAGCACAAGCACCGGGCTGGGTCGCTGGATAGTTCACGGCCATATTCGTCGCGTGGCGCGGAGCTCGCTCGCGCGCTGCGCCGCTCTCTCATCGAGGTTCACGGGTCGAGGGACCTTTCTCCCGCACTGTCCGGTCATTCCCCCACGGGCGAAGCGGTTGCGACACCACACATTGCCTTCGTCGCGCTGCCCTTTGTGAATCACGAACATGCCGACGCCACCATCAAGGGCGTTGCGATCGTGCTGCCCAAAGCGCTCTCCAATCGTGATCGCACAACGTTGTTCCAACTGATCGCAGATTGGGAAGGAACGCGCAGTGTGGATGCTGACAGCGAGCGCTCGGTGATGGAGTTGGCTACGGGATCGCTATCGCCCTTCTTTGTCCGCCGCCTCGAACTATCGGAGCGTCACGCGCTGACCCCGGCGACGTGGTGCAGGGCATCTTCGCGGTTCGTCACCGCGACCCCCATCGCGCTGGATCGCTATCCTGGCAAGCTACGAAGCAATCAGGCCGGAACCGCGCATAGGGCAGCACTCGAGGCGCAGCGTTCGATCGCCCTCGCTTGCGAACGCATCGGACTTCCCTCGCCTACCTCGGTAGAAGTTTCACTTTCGCCGCTTTTGCCAGGGGCACAGCCGGCCCGCGACTTTCGGGCGCACACCTACAAGCCAGGGCGGTCGCCACGTGTCCGCGTACACGCAGACATCCGCTTCGCGCAACGCGTGTGCGGTCCTGTGCTGCTGGGAGCCGAACGCTACTTTGGCCTCGGGCTCTGTTTGCCCGCGCAGGAGTAATAACCATGGGATTGCAGCTCAGCGATTTCGATGAGTTTCACCGCAGCGTGCACGGCCATGATCGTGGGGCATTCGATTGGCAAAAACGCCTGCTCGAGCAGGTCGTGGAGCGACGTTGCTGGCCACGCACGCTCGATCTGCCGACCGGTGCTGGCAAGACCACGTGCGTGGATATCGCTGTGTTTGCGCTCGCGCTCGATGCTCAGCGTCCGGCGACACAACGTTGGTGTCCGCGTCGCATCGCCATGGTCGTCGACCGCCGCGTCGTCGTGGACCAGGTCGCGGAGCGCGGCCACAAGTTGGCGGCCGCGCTGGCGAGTCCACAGAACGCTGTGGTGGCCTCAGTCGCGAGCGCACTTCGCTCGTTGCGCGCGGATGTCGACGCTGCGCTCGAACCTGTTGGAGTATTCACGCTCAGAGGTGGAGTCCCGAAGGACGACGGCTGGGCACGTTCGCCTGATCAGCCGCTGATTCTCGCCTCAACAGTCGATCAACTCGGGTCCCGGCTACTCATGCAGGGCTACGGTGTGAGCCGCGGCATGCGTCCGGTGCACGCCGGCCTGCTCGCCAACGATACGCTTATCTTGCTGGACGAGGTCCATCTCTCACAACCTTTCGCCGAAACCCTGACCGCGTTGTCGGCGCTGAGAAACCGCGCACCACAGTCGAATCTCGTCCCCATGCGCTCCCACGTAGCGTTCTTGTCGGCGACTCCTGGTGCGGTTGACGAAGACCGATTCACGCTCAGCTCCGAGGAGCAGTTAGAGGGAGCTCCCCTCGGGAGACGGCTGCACGCACACAAACCTGTCAGTCTGGTGGAGGTCGACGGCCGAGAAGCGTTGGAGAGCAAGTGCGTCGCGCGCGCGCAGGCGCTGCTCGCTGAGCACCGCGTCGTCGCTGTGGTAGTCAATCGAGTGCAATCGGCGAGCACGATCGCCGCACAGCTCCGTGATGCGAAGGTTCAAGTGCACCTACTCACGGGTCGGATGCGCCCACTCGAACGCGACGAAGCCCTGCGTGAACTGCGCCCGCAAATTGCAACGGGTCGTACACGCACCGAGACTGACGCGGGCGGACTGGTCGTAGTCGGAACGCAGTGTATCGAAGCAGGCGCTGACTTCGACTTCGACGCGATGGTGAGCGAGGGCGCGAGTCTCGACGCGCTGCGCCAACGCTTTGGCCGCGTCGATCGTCTCGGCGAGTATGCCAAGAAGGCGGAAGGCGTGGTCATCTTCGATAAGAGCACGAAAAAAGATGATCCCGTGTACGGCGCGGCAGCGGCAGCAACGCTGGCGTGGCTCAAGACACAACTCCACAAGAAGAACAAGACTGTCGACTTCGGGATTGCACACATGACACTTCCCGACGGCGACAAGCTCGAGGAGCTGCTCGCCCCAAAGGCGCATGCCCCAATCTTATTGCCGGCGTATTTGGATATGTGGATCCACACCTCGCAGGAGCCTGCAGCCCTACCCGAAGCTAGCCTCTGGCTGCATGGCCCGCGCTCCGGGCCTGCCGACGTGCAAGTGATCTGGCGCGCTGATCTCACCGAAGCTTTGCTCGACTCGAGCCTGGAAGGTGCTGCCCAGGCCGCCGCTGCCGTAGTAGCTGCCGTGCGCCCGTCTGCGCTCGAAGCCGTCTCACTGCCATTCGCGAGCGCGAAAGCTTGGCTGAGTGGCACTGACGCTGGCGATATCAACGACGTCGAGGGCGCGACGCCCAGCGTGCAAGACGCACCGGGCGCCGGCAAAAACTTTCTGCGCTGGCGAGGCGATCAGAGTGAGTTGTGCCACGCCTCGCAGCTTCGCCCTGGGGATACTGTGATCGTGCCCTCGACGCGCGGCGGCATAGGTGATCGCTGCTTCGACCCCAGCAACGAGAAGCCCGTGGCTGACCTCGCGGAGCGCGCAGCGCTGCTCGGCCGCGGTCAGCCTGTGCTGAGACTGCAGCAGGCGGTGTTGAAGCAGCTCGGCCTCTCGTTGCCCACCGAAGATGACTCAGCGACCTTCGACGCCTTGGAAGAGCTGGCCGATGACGCGTCCGGCTGGAAAAAACTCTGGCTGCAGGGACTCGTGCGTGGGCGTAGGCGACGGCCGATCGTGGTCGAAGGCTTCGAGTGCGAACCGTGGACTGTTCTTCAGGGTCCGAGACTCCGAGCGGCAGAGCTACGCGCAGCTGTCGATGAAAACACGACGCGCGAGGATGGCATCGAGCTGACCACCGACGCAGAAGACAGCTACTGTGCAGGACGTGCCGTAACGCTCGCCAAGCATAGCGCAGACGTCGAGCGGTTCGCGCGAGCTTACGCGCAGGCGCTCGGCTTGTCCGAGTCGCTGCGCGAGGACATTGCGCTCGCTGCATGGCTTCATGACATCGGCAAGGCCGATACGCGGTTTCAGATCATGCTGCGCGGCGGCAGTGAGATCGAGTGGCTGAAAGACTCCACGCTCTGGGCAAAATCCGCCATGACTCCTGGCGATCGGGCTGGCCAACAACGCGCCCAAGCACGCAGTGGGTACCCCAAGGGAACGCGTCACGAGGTCCAATCACTATCGATGATCGAGCACAATCTGGAGCAGGTGAGCGCCAAAGCCCACGACTTCGAGCTTGTGCGCTTCTTGGTCGCAAGTCACCACGGTTACTGCCGCCCCTTCGCACCAGCCGCATTAGACAACAATCCAACACTGGTCCATCTCGAGGGTCACCACAGCAAAGCATTCGGCGCGCTCCGCATAACGCCGGTCACATCTGACAACCGACTGTACCGCTTAGACACCGCGCTGGCGGACCGATTCTGGGGACTGGTCGAGAAGTATGGTTGGCTCGAGCTTTGTTGGCTCGAATCGATCCTGCGCCTCGCGGACCACCGCGCGAGCGAGGAAGAACAGAGCGCGGAGGGGCAGTCATGACGCGTCTACAGTTGCCCGGACTCGACGGCTCAAATCCGCTTGGTTTCATGGCTGCACTTGGCCTGCTGCGCGTCCTGAGTCGCGAGACACCGAGCGCGAGGCTCGGATTTCTGGACGACGGCAGCTGCCAAGCCTTCATCGAAGGGCATGCAAACGAGGTCGTCGATAGCGTGGTGCGTGATGCGGAGCAGGCAGCATCCAGCTCGCTCTGGTTGCTTAGCTACGAGAAGCTGGAGAAGAAAGGCTCGAAGACGGTGGCGGATCTCAAAGCGCCTCCAAAAGAGTTTGAAAAATTTCTGCGCGACCGCATCGAACACTGGCGCAGAGGCGATCGCGAAGGGGCTGCCTACGCAGCAGCCTACGGAACCAGTCTCGCGCGTGACGGCAAAGACAACACGAAGCCGACCGCGTTTCATTTCACCGCGGCGAACCAGGAGTTCCTCAAAGCCGTCGAGGAGAGCCGGCGCAGCGTAGAGTCCGAGTGGGTGCGCCAGTCGCTCATGGAAGGGCATGCGTCTCGCCCTGGCTCCAATCTCCGCTGGGATCCGGCAGCCGAGCGGAACTGGGCGCTCATGGCAAACAATCCCAACGATGAAGGCACGAGCGTGGATGCTCCGCTCGAGTGGCTGGCCTTCCGCGGTCTACCATTGTTCCCCTGCTTTCCGGAAAACGCCGGCATACGCGCGCGCGTTGTCACCACCGCGATCACAAGACGGCGCGACGAGACTCGCTTCGAGTGGCCGCTCTGGAGCGTCCCAACCTCGCTGCACACGACAGCTTCGCTGGTCCGCCTCGACTGGAGCAAGCTGCGGGCAGATGCCAGAGCACGGGGAGTCTTTGCCGTGTGCCGCTCTGAGCTGCGGCGCACCACTCAGGGCTTTGGCAACTTCAGCCCCGCGGTTGTGGAATCATAGCAGGAGCGCGCACGAACATGGGCAAGCCGACGCGATCAATGTGCTCACGCAGAGGGGCATGCTTGATGCAGCTGTACGCTTGCACGTCAAACCGATAAGGGAGGGGCAAATCGTCCAACTCGCTAGTTACCAAGGAGGCCTCGACGTTGTCGACATCACCGAAGAGCGCAATGTCCACATCGGATTCGCGCCGATGGGTCCCCTTGGCGCGCGAGCCGAAAACTCGAGCTTCCCGAATGTTAGGGTGTCGATCGAAGACGCTACGAATCAACCGTAACGCGCGGTCGTCCAGGCCGAACTCGCTCATTCGCTCTGCTCCTGCAAGAACTTCTGCAGCTGCTCGATGGCTGGCAAAAACCGCGTGTGTATCTCAAACAGAGCTTCGCCCAACAAGCTCTCATCGTACGTGTGCGAGAGAAGACTTCGCTTCTCGAGGATGTCGATCCAAAGCTGACCATCCGCGATCAGGCGCGCCGCGAACGCAGCTTTGATTACGCTTTTGGGCGTTACCGGCGTGAGCTGCACGCCACTGTGCTCCAGATAGTCCTTCAACGTCTTCCAGGCCAGCTCCACCGTATACTCGAAGCGTTGTGCGGTGCCCTCCTTCTCGAGGTCATTGAGCGCATCGGGCCCGTTCTTGAGCGCGTCACGCAGCAGCAAAACGGCCTTGTCGAGGTTCTGGGCTCGCTGTTTCCACCGTATGTCCGCAGTCATCCAAGCAGCTTGCTGCTGCCGTGGTCGCGCGACCAGGGTGACGAGGCCACCTCCCTCTGGCGAACGATGGCGCCTCGCAGGGCCGCGCACAGGCGCGCAAGGCTCATGCTGCAGCGCGGCGTCGCTGTCGACGCCCTGCAGCCGGTGCGCGCGGCCGACCTGACGAAAAACCGACGCAAACTGCAGGGTCCGAGAATAAAGGGCCAGGCTCTAGAGGAACGATCGCGCGGGTATGACAACCACTCTCGACTGCGGCAACCAACTCAAGCCGGTGGTCACGAGCCACAGCTGCCTGCGCGCGAAAACATGCGAATACGATGCCGCTGGCAGCGGCGATGTTGGCATACGCGCCGTGCTTCACCGCACAAGCGCAAGGCTTCGCGCTTGCCGCAGCACGAGACTGTCGCCGCCTGTAGTCGAGCGTGAGCGCGGCCGCCAAACGCGGGTGCGCGTGTACCAGGGCGCGGCCGCAACCATGCCGCGCTCGGCGGGCGCGGCTTGCTCCAAGGCAGTCGGTTGACGCGCGCCGGCTGACAGCGGACCAGCGTCGAGCGTCAGCCGGGCGCGCATCTCAGTCTCTCGCGTAGTCACCCCGGGGTCGGCTGCAGCTTACGGCGGCACTGTCTACCATGCTGTGGGAGCAGAGCACACCGGGACTCCGCGGACCGCTGGGTAAGGTGGAGGTGGGCGGCGCGGAGATCCAGCTCGGTTCGCTCGCGCTCCGCTGCCCACACAGACACCGGCAGCTAGCGGCTTCAGTCAGCCGACGCGCGCCATGCGACGCAACACCAGTCCTGGACCCGTCTTCAACGACGTCGGTCGCGCTGCACCATCGTACGCGGCGCAGAACGCGAAGCTGGTGTCGGTAAGCTCGTAGACGGCGAGGATCGGATGCTTGCTGGCGTACGGGCCGGACTCATCGAGCCAATCGATTGTCTTGGGCTCACGCGTCGCATCGATCATGAACGCACCTTCGAGCACCACAGTGCCGTCCGCAATCGTCACGGTGAATCGGTTACCGACGATCTCGGTCATCGGACGCCAGCCCGCCTCCTCGTCCGCCGGCTCGACGAGACCGTCGCGCTCGTAGTGCACTTGGTGCCACGTGCCCTGCAACTTCGCCAGCTCCGCATCACTCATTCCAGCGACTCTACGCTACGAGCGCTGCTGCCGATCATGTTTGTCTCGCCACCTTCCGGCTGCGCGCTGTCGTGATAGCCTATTGCAATGAATCCCGCGCGCAGCAGCACGGCCACAGCTGTCGAAGACTGTGGCTGGTACCGGGACAGAATTGGCCATGTCGACATCGCGTTGGTGCACGGCACCATGACAGAAGCATCGTTCGAGCACTTCCTCAGAGAGGCCTGCCGCTCGATCGACGAATGCCCGGACGATGCTCGCATCGCGATGTTCTTGGAAGTCACCGAGCCCGCGCTGATGGACGGTCGCTGGCGTAAGCGCATGGCGCAGTCGCTGAAAGAGCGCGCTGGAAAACTCGCACGCACGCGCCCAGCCTACGCGATGGTCACGTCCTCGCTCGTGGTTCGCAGCGCGCTCAGAGTCATGCATTGGGCCGCCCCGCCACCGTATCCCCACACCGTCGTCGGCAGCGCGCAGGAGGCCATTGAATTCATTGCGCGCCATGTACCTGGCCTCGACGCGCGAGCGCTGCAGCTCGACTACGAGCAGCGAAAAGCCCAAGTGATGGCCCAGCGCAGTCGGGTCTGACGACATGGCGAAGCAGGACAAGAGTCCCGAGCCCGCGATCCTCGAGCAAATCTTTCGCGACGCTCCGCTGCCGTTGGCGATCTACAACCTCGCAGGCGAGCTCACGCACAGCAACGACGCACACGATGCTTTCGCAGACGCGCTCGGTGATGCCTCTGGCATCGGCCACTTCAACGCCCTCTACGATCTGCGCTCGAAGCGCGGCGGCCACTACGAGCCGTTTCGACACGCCGTAGGCGGTGCGGTGTTGGACTACGCCTTTAGCGTAAAGCCCGGGGCAGAAGCCGAAGCGCAGCACTTTCGGCGCGTGCTCCTGCCCGCGTACGACGACCCGCAGCGCAAACCGGTCGGCGTCGTCAGTGTGATCGTCGATGTCAGCGAATGGCTGCAGGCCGAACGTGACAAGTCGCGCCTGCAAGCCGAGCTGCAGCAAGCGCAAAAGACCGAAGCGTTAGGACTGCTCGCGGGCAGCATCGCGCACGACTTCAACAACTTGCTCGTCGGCGTGCTCGGCAATGTCAGCTTACTGCTCGAGAGCCTCGCAGCCAATTCACCGCTGCGCCGGTTTGCACACGCGGCTGAGCTCGCGGCTCAGCGCGCTGCCGACGTCGCGCGCCAGCTGCTCGCGTATGCGGGCAAAGGTCAGTTTCGCGTCGAGCAGCTCGATCTGTCGGAGCTCGTACGCGAGACCAGTGAGCTCTTGCGGATCACGGTCGCGCACGGCGCAGAGCTGCATTTGCAGACGAAACCGCATCTCGCAAAGGTCAAAGCCGACGCCACGCAGATGCGTCAGGTCGTCATGAACCTGTTCACCAATGCGCGCGACGCCGTAGGAAACCAGGGGTCGATCACTGTTCGCACAGGCGAGCTGGCTGCAAGTGAGCTCGTACTCGCCGAGTACTTGAACCAACCCGATCCCGAAGCCAAGCGCTTTGTATTTTTAGAGGTCGAGGACACCGGTCAAGGCATGAACGCTGACACGGCTGCACGCATCTTCGATCCGTTCTTCTCTACCAGGCCGTCCGGGCGCGGGCTCGGCCTGAGCGCGGTGCTCGGCATCATCCGCAGTCACGGCGGCGCGATGAGGGTGCGCTCCAGCGAAGGGGTCGGGACCACGATGCGGGTATTGCTGCCCGCGACGAGTCATCTCACAGCACAGCCGAAGCTACGCTTGCCTACGGATGCAGCTGCACGCGAGCGCAGCGGCGGTCAGGTGCTCGTCGTGGACGATCAAGAGATGGTGCGCACCATGCTCGGTCAGCTGTTGAAGCGCCTCGGCTACAGCGTCGCGCAAGCGGCAAACGGGAACGAAGCCTTGCGCGCGCTCGAGCACGAAGCGGCGGCCGCGTCCTGTGTCTTGCTGGACTTGAGCATGCCTGCAGAGGACGGCAGTCAGATCGCGCAGCGCATCAGTACACGGTACCCTCAGCTCCCGATCATCTTCATGAGCGGCTACGAGGCGCAGTCCGTGCCGGTCGCCGATGGCTTCCTGCACAAGCCGTTCACGCTGGAGGAGCTGCGGACCGCGCTGAGCAGCGTGATCACGAGGACCACGCCATGACTGCCTACTCGCGGCGCGCGCCGCTCTCGATCCACTTCGACACGGCTGCGATGTACTCGTCGGGAATGCAATCGCCAGATTCGACGCTGCAGCCGTAGGGCATGCGCGGTGTCATGCCGCAGGGGCCTTTGAGGATCGCGACCAGCGCGCTTTGTGCTGGCTTACCACGCTCTACGAGCTTGCTGTTGCCGCAGGCTTTGGAGACGTACGAAGTGAGCGTCGCGTAGAGCTGTTCGTCGTTGTTCGTTGGCAGCTCTAAGGGGTCGTCGGGTGGAGCAGCCCCGTTGACGCCGTGGCACGGCGCAGCCGCGCACGTGGTGATGCCGCCGCCTCCGCCAAAGACGAGCTTCACCGTCGCGAAGGTCGCAGCAATGCCGCTCGAATCTCCGCCGTCAGCTGCAGGCGTTCCGGCAGCACCAGCTCCGCCGCTGTTCGCTGCAGCACCGGCAACACCAGCTCCAGCAACGTCGACATGCGGAGCTGCCGAGGCTCCAGCGGATGCGCCGCTCCCAGCGGCAGCGCCCGCGCTGGCCGCTTGCGTACCCGCAGAGCTAGCAGAGCTGTCCATCGAGCAGGCAGCCAACACCCACAACGTCGATGCGAACAATCCAAATGTCTTCATCCCAGTTTCGGAGGCCTCCCGAGACTGCACCGAGCCAGCCTCGATCTACATGTCCCGAAGCGCCCGAATCGATCAGCAAACATCGCGCGCAGTACACGCCCCGTGATCGCAGTGGCTTCCAGCCCAAGATCTGACACGTTAGTGACATAAAGCTCGCCGTCCTCGACCCCTGGTGCACCTGTCGAGGACGGGTCCAGTTGTTCACGTGGGTGTGGCTAGCTTTCGATGTGCGACTCGCAACTCACCGCTGCGTTATGCAGCGACTTCAGTGTAGAGTGCGTACGCATAACGTGCTTGCTAGGAGCAAGCCCGGGGGTCCAAAGCATCGAGCAGCGGCGACGCGTCGCATCGCTTTGTGACATCCGCACAGTGTTCGTGACGGGAGGACTAACGAGCATGCTGAGGAATATTGCGCCGACGTCCGTGCGCACACTTTCAACGATCGCGACTGCCCTACTCTCTCTCGCTGCGTGCCGCGGCGAGCCGCAGCCGGCAGCGGCGGTGCCCGAGCAGGCCGCGCAACCAGAGGCTAAGCAAGCGCAAAGAGAAGAGGCTGCACCCGCCGTAGATCCGGCGATGCTCGCCCAGGCACAAGCCGAGGTCGATCGCGGATACAAAGGCACTGACCGAGAGCCGCCGCAGCAAGCGAAGAAGCCGCAACCCGGCAAGAAGGTTTGGATCATCTCGCCCGGACAGATCGGCGAAAGCGCGTCGATCCCCACGAACGCGGCCAAAGAAGCCGGCGAAGCCGTGGGCTGGAAGATGACGCTGTACGACAGCAAGCTCGATGTCGCGAACTTTTCGCTCGGGATTCGCCAGGCGATCGCGGCACGTGCAGACGGCATCATCTTGCACTCGATCGACTGCCCCCTGGTCAAGCAGGCGCTCAACGAGGCGCGCAAAGCGAACGTCAAGGTCTTGGCCTACTACTCGCTCGACTGCGACGACCCATCCGTGAAGGGTGAGCCGCTCTACGACGGCTCGGTCAACTTTGGCTCTCAGTTCGGCGATTACGCTGCGCTCACGCGTGCTTGGGGCGCGGCCAAGGCCGACTGGGTGATCGCGAAGACGCAAGGCAAAGCTAAAGTCATCTCCTTCAAGGAAGACGAGCTGCTCGTCGTGAAGTACATCCGCGAGGGCTTCGAGGAAGGTCTTAAGAAGTGCAAGACCTGTGAGATCGTGAAGACGGTCGACTTTACGCTCGCGGACCTCGGGCCGAAGCTGCAGCAAAAGGCCCAAGGTGCGCTGCTCCAGCACCCGGAAGCCAACGCGATCCATGTGCCTTATGACTCGGCGGTGCTGCTCGGCATTTCGGCGGCGCTGATCGAGTCCGGCAAAAACGATAAGATCGACTTGATCGGCGGCGAGGGCTTCCCCTCGAATGTGCAGCTGATCCGCGACAACAAAGGTCAGGACGCAGCGAATGCGTTCCCATCGAAGTGGACCGGCTACGCCGCGATCGATTCGCTCAACAGCCTCTTCCACGGTGAAAAGCCACAGGATTCGGGCATCGGCTACAAGCTGGTCGATCGCGATCACAACCTGCCGTCTGCCGGTCAGGGCTACGAGCCGACCGTCGATTACAAAGCCGCATATCGCAAAGCTTGGGGAGTCTCGAAGTAGTGGAAGATGTCCTGCGCGTCGAGCGCATCACCAAGACGTTCCCCGGCACGCGCGCGCTGGACGATGTGAGCATGGGTTTCGCGCGCGGCGAAATCCATGCGTTGCTCGGCAACAATGGCTCGGGCAAGTCGACGCTGATCAAAGTGCTCGCCGGCGTGTACAGCGCGGATGCGGTGTCAGGCGGCACCTTGCACGTGCGCGGCCAGCGCTTTGACGCGAGCTCGTTTACGCCCGAGCTCGCGCGCAGCCAAGGGCTGCACTTCGTGCACCAGAACCCGGCGCTGTTCCCCATGCTCACCGTGGCGGAGAACCTCGCGCTCGGGCGCGGCTTCGAGCAGAAGGGGCGCATCCCACGCATCGACTGGGCCAAGCAGCGTGCGCGCGCGGCCCAGCTGATCGCGCGCTACCACATCCGGGCCACGCCCGATCTGCCCGCGTACCTGCTCGACCCTCCGGAACGCACGCTCGTCGCGATCGCGCGCGCCCTGCAAGATCAAGACGACGCCGCGGAAGGCGTGCTGATCCTGGACGAACCGACCGCATCGCTGGCAGGTCCGGAGGTCGAACGTCTGATGACGGGCCTGCGCCGCTATGCCCAAGCCGGCCAGACCATCATCCTCGTCACGCACCGCCTCGACGAAGTGCTCGCTCACACTGACCGTGTCAGCGCCCTGCGCGATGGCAAACACGTGGGGACCTCGCCGACCGCAGAAATGACCGAGCAGAAGCTGGTGTCGCTCATGCTCGGCCACGCCGCGCCCGAGCGGCACTCGTCGCGCGCGCCTAACAGCCCGACGGCTGCTCCGCGATCGCTGCTCTCGTTGTCCGGGCTCAGCGGCGGGCCGGTGCACGGACTGGATCTCGAGCTACGCGCAGGTGAAGTTCTGGGGTTGGCTGGGCTGCTCGGCTCAGGTGCATCCCACGTCTTGCGCCTGTTGTTTGGTGCCGCCGCTCGCAGCGGCGGCAGGTTGCAGCTCTCCGGCCGCGACTATGCGCCGCGCTCGCCGTCGGAGGCGATCAAGAACGGCGTCGCGTACGTGCCACCTGACAGAGCGAGCGAGAGCAGCTTTGCAGGGTTGTCCGTGCGTCAGAACCTCTCCGCCGTCAACATCGGTCGCTACTTCAAAGGTCTGCGCTTGCGTCACGAACACGAAGCCTCGGACGCCGCTGCCAGCATCGGTCGCTTCATGATCCGCACGGCGTCAGACCAGCAGCCGCTGTCCACGCTCTCCGGCGGCAACCAACAGAAGGTCATCGTCGCCCGCTGGCTGCGCGACAACCCTCGCCTACTCCTGCTCGATGAGCCCACGCAAGGCGTCGCCGCACATGCGCGCGACGAGATCCACGGCTTTCTTCGTCAAGCAGCTGCCAACGGCATGGCGCTGATCGTCGTCAGCACCGACTTCGCGGAGCTGGCTCAGTTGTGCGACCGCGTCGTAGTGATCGCCCGCGGCCGCGCCGTGAGCGAGCTCGACGGCACGGTCCACCAGATAGACACCCACCAGCTGACAGAGCTCGCACACTTCGCGCCAGAGGTAGC
>Ga0209082_1000353_pt1 | contig 17412 bp, 16 predicted proteins | sample ColdCreekSource_FD_184127 | JGI IMG/M metagenome (GOLD analysis project Ga0209082, IMG submission 184127) | Groundwater microbial communities from Cold Creek, Nevada to study Microbial Dark Matter (Phase II) - Cold Creek Source (SPAdes) (version 3) | ecosystem: Environmental > Aquatic > Deep...
CGATTCGCCACAAGCTGGAGAACCAACCCAACCTCTGGCTGTTCCAGCAGGCGGTGGATGACTTGATGGTCGAGGGTGACAGGGTTGTGGGCGCTGTCACCCAAGTCGGCGTGCGCTTTCGCAGTAAAACCGTGGTGCTGACGGCAGGGACGTTTTTGGATGGCAAAATCCACGTTGGCCTGAACAACTACGCTGCGGGCAGGGCAGGAGACCCGCCGGCGGTGTCTCTAAGCGCCCGACTCAAAGAATTGAAACTCCCGCAAGGTCGCCTAAAGACTGGCACGCCACCGCGTTTGGATGGTCGCACGATTGACTTCAGCAAGTGCCTAGAACAACCTGGTGATGGTGTAGCGCAGCTGGACGGCACGGTCACACCTATGCCAGTGTTTAGCTTTTTAGGCAAAACATCCATGCACCCGCAGCAGGTGCCGTGCTGGATCACCCACACCAACGAGCGCACGCATGAGATCATCCGCTCCGGCTTTGACCGTAGCCCCATGTTCACTGGCAAGATTGAGGGCGTGGGCCCGCGCTACTGCCCCAGTGTGGAAGACAAGATCAACCGCTTTGCCGATAAAGAAAGCCACCAGATTTTCCTAGAACCCGAAGGCTTGACGACCAACGAGTATTACCCCAATGGCATCAGCACCAGCCTGCCGTTTGACATTCAGTACGACTTGGTGCGTTCCATGCAAGGCTTGGAGAATGTGCACATCTTGCGCCCGGGCTACGCGATTGAGTACGACTACTTTGACCCACGCGCCCTGAAAACCAGCTTTGAAACCCGCGCCATTGGTGGCTTGTTCTTTGCGGGGCAGATCAACGGCACCACAGGCTACGAAGAAGCGGCGGCGCAGGGTATGTTTGCGGGTATCAACGCCGCTTTGCAGTGCCGTTGCTTAGGCTTTGGCGATGCTGCACTCAGCGCGGCAGGCAGCGCTTCTTATACGGGCGACACTTGGCTACCACGCCGCGACGAAGCCTATTTGGGTGTGCTGGTGGATGACTTGATCAGCAAAGGCGTGACCGAGCCTTACCGCATGTTCACCAGCCGTGCCGAGTTCCGCTTGCAGCTGCGCGAAGACAACGCCGATGTGCGACTGACAGAGGTTGGGCGTCAGCTTGGCTTGGTGGACGATGTGCGTTGGGACGCTTTTAGCCGCAAGCGCGATGCTGTTTCACGTGAAACACAACGCTTGAAAGCACTGTGGGCAAGCCCGAAAAACGTGTCTGCAGCGGAGGCGGAGCGTGTTTTCGGCAAAGCTTTGGAGCATGAATACAACTTGCATGAGCTTCTGCGTCGCCCTGATGTGAACTATGCGGGGTTGATGAGTTTGGAATCTGGCAAGTTTGCCGATGCAGATGCGCTGCCCTCGGATGACATAACCGTTGTTGAGCAAATCGAAATCGTCGCCAAATACGCCGGCTACATTGACCGCCAGCATGCTGAGGTCGAAAAAGCGCTGCATTTTGAGCAGTTCAAACTACCACCAGACATGGATTACGCCCAAGTGTCCGCGCTCAGTATCGAGGCGCGGCAAAAGCTGAACAAGCACAAGCCTGAGACTTTGGGCTTGGCATCGCGTATTTCGGGCATCACGCCTGCGACGGTTTCTTTGTTGTTGGTCTATTTGAAGAAGAGTGGTTACAAAGGATTCTCAGCTTCAAATTGAGTAAGTAGCATTGGTTTGTATCTTTTTGTTACTGGAAACATTACAATGGCGAAATGTTCCTTTGCTACAGATTGGCCAAGAATGACCTGCAGATTGTTTGTCTGTTGGCGTTTGCCGTACTTTATGTGACGGCACCCGTTTGTCATGCAGCGTCTATTTATAGATGTGTTGACGCCTATGGTCGGGTGAGTGTGGGTGACTTGCCGTGTGCAGTTAAGCCTGCGGTGGCTTATAAAAAAGAACAAGAAAACAAAAAAGAGCAAGGGGAAGAAAAAGAAAAAGAAAAAGAAAAGCAACCTGCAGCTGGTGCTCAAACAGACAAAGGGCAGGAAGCATTGCTCAGGGATATTTTGGAGCAAAAAATACTGTCCAAACATAGCACCCAATGCAGAGATTTACGACTTTTGCTGCGCAAGAATGGCCATTTTGTATCTCACCCCCTGACAGAAGCTACGTCGTTGTCCGATGTTGATAAACTGGCGCGAGAGCAGTACCAGGTTATCTGTATGGCTCAGGCCAAGGATGTCGTGGTGTTGGCGCAAGTGCAGAGTGAGCGCATCAGCGCAGAGAAGGCGCGTAAAGCAGCATGTGATGTCAAACTTCGCGAATACGAAAGCCGCAAGCATTCACTGAACAGCACATCGAGCGATTTAGAACGTCACGCGTTTGGTGTTTTGCAGGCAGAGGTGTCACGCGGCTGTCGATGAACCTGTGCGTGTAAGATAATCGCACCCAGCATAAGCAATAACAAGCTGGATTAAATTTTTAGAACGCATATGTCAAACGCAAATCTTCCACAGCAACAGTTGCGCCAAGGCGCAGAAGCACTTGGCCTCACACTCAACGACACCCAAATCGCCCAACTCTTAAGCTACCACGCCTTGATTCAGAAGTGGAACAAGGTTTACAACTTGACCGCGATTCGCGACCCAGCCGAGATGTTGACACACCATTTGCTGGACAGCTTGGCCATTGTTGCGCCGCTACGTATCCGTTTGGCGGGCTTGGCTTACCACGACGATGGGGAGCACGACGGCGAGCAAATTGGTAGTGCTGATATTAGAGCAAGCCAATATCTTTACAAATTGCTAGATGTGGGAGCGGGCGCGGGTTTGCCTGGCGTGGTGCTGGCGATTTGTTGCCCAGACATTCATGTAACCTGTGTGGATGCCGTTGCCAAGAAAATGGCTTTTGTGCAGCAGGTGGCGACGGAGCTAAAGTTGCCCAATTTGAAGGCGCTGCATGCTCGGGTTGAGACCTTGAGCGATAAATACGACATCATCACTTCGCGTGCATTTGCCACTTTGCTAGATTTTGTGACGGGTTCGCGGGCAGCACTCAAGCCTGAAACGGGCGTTTGGCTGGCTATGAAAGCGAAGGATACTGCAACTGAGGTGGCTGAATTACCAGCCGATGTGGCTGTGTTTCACGTGGAACAACTCACCGTTCCTGGCTTGGATGCCGAGCGCTGCATTGTTTGGATGAATCTCGTATAAACTCGCTGCATGTTTGGTGTTACTAATTACGGCGCTTTTGTCATCGCTTTTATTTTACTTTTGCTGTTGCCTGGGCCAGGAAATTTGGCTCTAATAACGTCTACCAGCAAAGGTGGGCTAAAGGGTGGTCTGGCGGCAACGCTAGGCATCATGGCTGGCGATCAGGTTTTAATGTGGTTGACCGTTGCTGGTGTTGCTACCTTGCTTTCAGCGAACGCTATTTTGTTTCAGGGGTTGCAATGGCTGGGAGCGGGGTATTTGGCTTGGCTGGGCTTCAAAATGATAACGGCAAAGGCAGGCGATAAGCCGCTTCTTAATATCACGGCGGGGCACTATTTCAGGCAATCGCTGGCTATCACATTGCTTAACCCCAAAGCCGTTATGTTTTACCTTGCGTTTTTTCCTCAATTTATAGATCCCGCCACACATCAAGGATGGAAAACCTACACACTGTTGTCGGTAACGATTTTTGTGTTGCTCTTCTTATATGGCGTAGTTGCTGTGTTGTTAACTCACTACTTGGCAGAACGCATCCGTGCCAACCCACAGGTGACGAATGTGCTGCAAAAAGTGGCGGGTGTTTTTCTCATCGGTTTTGGCGTGAAGCTGGCTTTGGGCAAGTAATTAGGTAAATAAAGAAAATAACAATATGGCTAAGATTTTTTGCGTCGCAAATCAAAAGGGTGGTGTCGGCAAAACCACCACCACGGTCAACTTGGCGGCAGGACTGGCCAAAATCGGCCAACGGGTGCTGATGATTGACCTTGACCCCCAAGGCAATGCGACCATGGGCTCGGGTGTGGACAAACGCACTTTGGAGCTGACGATTTACGATGTGTTGCTAGAAAACGCGTCGATTGCCGAGGCACGCGTCAAAAGCGAGAAGCTGGTTGCTGCGGGTTGCAGTTTTGACATTTTGGGTGCGAATCGCGACCTAGCAGGCGCTGAGGTGGAGTTGGTCGATGTGGAGCGCCGCGAAAAGCGTATCAAAACCGCGATTGAAGCCGTCGATAGCGAGTACGACTTTGTGTTGATTGACTGCCCGCCCAGCCTGTCCATGCTGACGCTGAACGGCCTGTGCTGCGCCAACGGGGTGATTGTGCCCATGCAGTGCGAGTATTTTGCGCTGGAGGGTTTGACCGATTTGGTCAACACCATCAAGCAAGTGCACGCCAATTTGAACCCTGATTTGCAAATCATCGGCCTGCTCCGCGTCATGTTTGACCCGCGCATTACCCTGCAGCAACAGGTCAGTGAGCAGCTCAAAAACCACTTTGGCAACAAAGTTTTCAACACCGTGATTCCCCGCAATGTCCGCTTGGCAGAAGCGCCCAGCTATGGCGTACCAGGCGTGGTGTTTGACCCGTCTGCGCGTGGCAGCGTGGCCTTTGTGGAGTTCGCGGCTGAGATGGTTGAGCGCATTAAAACAATGTAATCAGCGATGTGATGAACCCTGTAATTGGCGGCATGATGGCTCAAAACACCTTAAAACCGCTATTTTTAGAGAAAATATGCCTAAATATGCCTAAATATGCCTAAATATGGCTAAATATGGCTTTAGCCGGCGTATTTGCTGCCTAAGCAGCTATTAAATTTATAGCATTTTGTGATATGACAGTTAAGATTTCACCTCATGTATTCACACTCCCAGGCTGGCAGGGTAGCGGGGCGCAGCATTGGCAAATCCGCTGGACGGCGTTGTTTGGTGATGAGGTGGTAGAGCAACACGATTGGATGCACCCACTGCGCGGCGACTGGATCACCCGCTTGGAAGATGTGGTTCAAAACCAACTCAAAAAACAACCCGAATTGCCCATCGCTTTTGTGGCGCACAGCTTGGGCTGCCATTTGGTGGCCAGCTGGGCTGCCTTGTCGCCCAACGTCAGCAAGGTGGCTGGCGCGCTCTTGGTCGCGCCGCCAGACCCACATCAGGCGAACTTGCCGCCGCAACTGCACAGCTGGAGCAAACCTGTGCTGAACCCATTACCTTTCAACGCAACATTGGTCGCTTCTACAAATGACCCGTTCGGCAGCTTCACAGCCGCGCAACAACTCGCGCAAAACTGGGGCGCTGAGCTGGTCAATATCGGCGAGCGCGGTCACATTAACGCTGAATCTGGGCTGGCTGACTGGCCGGCAGGGCGCGAATTACTTCTTAAAACAACGAACAATAACAACCCATACTAACAACGGATAACAAAAAAACATGGTTACCAAACGACCCAAAGGCCTAGGCCGTGGCTTAGAAGCACTACTTGGCCCCACTTTTGATGAAAACGCCGCGACGAATGCCGCTAACTTAGCCGCCGCTAAAGCCGCAGAACAGGCTAACCCCGGCACGCCGTCAACGCTGATGTTGACCGACATGGTGGCCGGCCAATACCAACCCCGCACCCGCATGGACGAGGGCGCTTTGTACGAGTTAGCCGAGAGCATCAAAGCCCAAGGCATCATGCAGCCTATCCTTGTCCGCAGGCTCACCGCAGGTGAGAACGCAGGCAAATATGAAATCATCGCTGGTGAGCGCCGCTTCCGCGCTTCTAAATTAGCGGGTTTGGACAGCGTGCCGGTACTGGTGCGCGAAGTGCCAGACGAGGCCGCCGCCGCGATGGCCTTGATTGAAAACATCCAGCGTGAAGACCTGAACCCCTTGGAAGAAGCGCAAGGTTTGCAGCGCTTGGTCAAAGAGTTTGCTTTGACCCACGAGCAAGCCGCCCAAGCCGTAGGCCGCTCCCGCGCTGCCGCCAGCAATTTGATGCGTCTTTTGAACTTGGCCGACCCCGTGCAAACCATGTTGATGGCCGGCGACATCGACATGGGCCACGCCCGCGCTCTGTTGGCACTCGACCGCGCCACCCAAATCACAGCAGCGAGTCAAATCAGTGCCAAAAAAATGTCGGTGCGTGAGGCGGAGAGCCTAGTCAAAAAGCTCAGCGCCGAGTTCAACCTAGTCGCCACCAAGCCGAAAAAAGAGAAATCCCGCGATTTGAAGCGTGTGGAAGAAGAACTGTCAGACCTGCTCACAGCCCAAGTAGAAATCCGCGTCAAAAAACGCGTGAAACGCCACGGCAAATTTGAAGAAATGGGCGAACTCAGCGTTCAATTTGGGTCTATGGAAGAGTTGAACGGGCTGATTGACCGTTTGCGGGGGAAAGAGTAAGTTCGCTAGGATTTAATTTTGCTATAAAAATAATAGCTGATTAGGCAATAAATACGCTGGCTACAGACAAAAATAGCGCTGTGAAAGCATGTAGTCGTAGTTTAACTGTAAAAAGGAGAACCCCATGTTGAAAACCATCGCCATCATCATTGCCTTAGCCATTGCAGCTGTTTTGATTTACGCAGCTACCCAACCCGATTCGTTTCGGATGGAGCGCAGCATCACCATCAAAGCGCCGCCAGAGAAAATCAGCGCGTATTTGACCGACTTCAAACAATGGACGGCTTGGTCGCCTTGGGAAAACAAAGACCCTGCCATGAAGCGCACCTACAGCGGATCAAGCACTGGCATGGGTAGCGTTTACGACTGGACTGGGAATAACAATGTTGGCACGGGGCGCATGGAAGTCACGGGCATTCAGCCCAACAAAGTCACCATCAAGCTCGATTTTTTGAAACCGTTTGAAGCGCACAACACTGCAGAATTCACCTTAGAGCCGCAAGCTGAGGGTACCAAAGTGGTGTGGGCGATGTTTGGCCCAGCTCGTTATATCAACAAAGTGATGAATGTGATCGTTGGCATGGACAAAATGGTTGGCCCCGATTTTGAGGCGGGTTTGGCTAAATTGAAGGTGGCGGCTGAGAAGTAAACGTGCTTAAACTTGCATGGTTTTGAAGCGCCAAGACACCGCTAAGGTCAAGGATTCGCCTTTGCTTAGCATTTGTAAACCGGGTTGTCCGGGCTGGTGAAAGGCGTCAATCGGATGGCTCACGGGCTCTATGCAAAAGTGGTCGCCCGTGGTTTTGCGGAAGACTAAAAGATAAGTTGAAGCTGCTGAGTGAGTGCTAACTTCCGCGCTATCGATTGGCTGGCTTAGCGTAAGTTGTAGTTTCTGATCTGGCCAAGTCACGCAAGCCGTGCCATCCCAGCCCGTGAAGCAGTTGTCAATCAGGCTGCCAGCGGCTGAAATGCTAGCGTTTAAATCCCACGTTGAAGGGAAATCAGTCACATGTTCTTTGGGCAAACAATCCGCGTGGCTGAGCCAAACACCGCCAACTTTGGCTTGAAGGGTTGTGCGTTCGTTGCGCGGTAACCACGGGTGCAAACCCAAACCGTAGGGCAGGGGTGTATCGCCCAAATGGGTGACGGTCATGCTTTGGTCCATGCCGCCATCGACTAATTTGAATGTTTGAACAGCGCGGTAGTGGTGCGGGTTGCCGTTGTGTTGGTTTGACTCTAAAGTCATCTCCAGCGATGCAGCATCATGCTGTTCGTAGCGCCAAGGCTGCTGCCAAGCATCGCCATGGATGGGGTAGGGCATGCCTGCTGCGTTGGGGGTAACAGTATGAAAAGTATCACCGACAGAAAATCCACCGCCACTGATGCGGTTGGACCACGGCGCAAGCGGGTACGATGCGCGAACGATTCGCAAAGGGTCGCCCGCGTAATCTACGCCATCCCACGGTCGAAACAAGTCAAAGGGTTCAAAACCGTCTCGCGCAAGCTGCCAAGCAGCGACTGAGCCGCCCATCGCTGGGACTAGCCCCAGCTTTTGAGAATATTTTGGATTCGCAGTGCTGCTTTGAAGCTCTAGACAAACGACTTCATATGCTGATTTCACGAGTTCGCTCACCAGCTGAAAATCTTTCCCGGGTTCATGATGTTGTCTGGGTCTAGCGCGTGTTTGATGGTGCGCATCATATCCACCGCGCCCAAGCCAGTTTCGGTTTTCAGGTAATCCATTTTGTGCAAGCCAATGCCGTGCTCACCCGTGCAAGTGCCTTCCAGGCGCAGGGCGCGGGCAACCAGTTGGTCGTTCAAAGCGTCGGCGGTTTCACGTTCTTGCGGATTGTTGGGGTCAATTAAGTAGCCAAAGTGGAAATTACCATCACCCACGTGACCCACTAAAAAGTAAGGAATGCCGCTGGCATCGACTTCGGCGACGGACTCAAGCAGGCAGTCCGCCAGTTTAGAAATCGGCACACAGGTGTCGGTAGAGATCGCCCGGCAGCCGGGTTTGGACTGGATGGCGGCAAAGTAGGCGTTGTGCCGCGCTGTCCACAGCTTGGTACGGGCTTCGGGCGTGGTCGCCCAGTCAAACGATGTGCCACCGTGCTCAGAGGCAATGTCTTGCACCAGCTCGGCTTGCTCTTTCACACTGGCAGGTGAGCCGTGGAACTCCATCAGCAACATAGGCGCTTCCTCCAGTCCAAGCTTGGAATAGGCGTTGACCATGCGCACAGTGTTGATGTCAATCAGCTCGACCCGCGCAATTGGGATGCCCATTTGGATGATTTGAATGGTGGTTCGAACAGCAGCCTCAATGCTGGGGAAGGAGCAAACGGCGGCGGATATCGCTTCTGGCAAAGGGTAAAGCCGCAGGGTGATCTCGGTCATCACGCCCAGCGTGCCTTCAGAGCCAACCATGAGCCGCGTCAAATCGTAGCCTGCAGATGATTTTTTGGCGCGCGTGCCGGTGCGAATCACCTCGCCGCTGGCGGTGACGACTTCAAGTGCCAACACGTTTTCACGCATCGTGCCGTAACGCACCGCGTTCGTGCCGCTGGCGCGGGTGGCGCTCATGCCACCTATCGAGGCGTCTGCACCTGGGTCTATCGGGAAAAACAAGCCTTCGGCTTTAACGGCTTCGTTGACGGCTTTGCGGGTCACGCCGGGTTGCACGGTCACAGTCAAGTCTTCTGCGTTGACGCGTAGCACTTGGTTCATGCGGCTGACGTCGATGCTGATGCCGCCTTGTATCGCCAGCAAATGGCCTTCTAAAGACGAACCCACGCCGAAAGGAATCACCGGCGTTTTGTACTGCGCCGCGAGTTTGATGGCAGTTGCTACATCTGCAGTCGATTCTGCAAAAACAACAGCGCTAGGTGGTGGCACGCTGAACGAGGATTCGTCTTTGCCGTGGTGCTCGCGCACCGCCAATGCGGTGGAGCAGCGTTCGCCAAATTTATCTTTGAGCGCATCAATCAGCGCTTGTGGCGTGCTGCGTTGGACAACTTCGGGCAGGACGTGAGAGGCGTGTGTAGGTGCGTTCATGGTGTTTAACCTTTATCTTTAAGACAATATCGCCATGGTAATGCGCGAAACGCAGCACATCTCGCCCGCGTCGTTGCTCATGTCAATTTGCCAAACGTGTGTGGTGCGGCCAATATGAACGGGGTAAGCGATGCCAGTAACCCAGCCCGCTTTGACGCCTTTAAGGTGGTTGGCATTGATATCTAAACCAACGGCTTTGTGGCCTTCAGGCGCGGCATACATCGCGCCACAAGAGCCCAGCGTTTCCGCCAAAACAACAGACACGCCGCCGTGCAGCAAGCCGTAAGGCTGTTGGGTGCGTTTGTCTACCGGCACGCGGGCGCGAATGAAGTCATCGCCCACCTCCAAAAATTCCATGCCCAAACGGTCAACAGCCGTATCAATATGGGCTTTGGTCAAGATATCAACTGAGACAAGTTTTTTCCAAATATTCATACAACCAAGTATATACATAAGCAAAAAAAAGCCCACATCACTGTGGGCTTTTGAAAGACCGAGTTAGCTAATCTAATTGCGGTCAGGGAGACTAAATTTGAACCATTAAGAATTAACGGCTGTAAGCTGTTTCACCGTGAGAGGTAATGTCCAAGCCTTCGCGCTCTTCTTCTTCTGGAACGCGCAAGCCGATGACCAAGTCAACCAACTTGTAAGCAATCACAGAAACCACGCCTGACCAAACAATGGTCACCAACACGGCTTTGAGCTGCGTCATCACCTGTGTGGAAATGCTGTAAGCGTCAACTGACAACATGGTTGCTGTCACCCAGTCGCCCATGGCGCTCGGGCCACCCAAAGATGGGGAGGCAAACACGCCTGTGAGCAAAGCACCCACAATACCGCCAACACCGTGAACGCCAAACACGTCCAAAGAGTCGTCCGCACCAATCAGCTTCTTTAAGCCACTGACACCCCACAGGCACAAGAAGCCAGCGATAGCACCAATAATCAAAGCACCACCCACGCCGACGTTACCTGCTGCTGGTGTGATAGCAACTAAACCTGCCACTGCACCAGAGGCCGCACCCAACATGGAGGCTTTGCCTTTGTGCAAGGCCTCAGCCATACACCATGCCAACACAGCGGCAGCGGCAGCTACGAAGGTATTGATAAATGCCAAAGCTGCAAAACCGTTAGCTTCCAAAGCTGAGCCAGCATTGAAACCAAACCAGCCCACCCACAAGAGTGCAGCGCCAACCATCGTCAAAGTCAAGCTGTGAGGCGTCATAGACTCCTTGCCATAACCGACGCGTTTGCCAATCATGAACGCACCAACAATACCAGCAACAGCAGCGTTAATGTGCACAACGGTACCGCCTGCGAAGTCCAGCGCACCCATTTGCCACAACATACCAGCTTTAGCATTCATTGCATCAGCCACTTCTTTGCTGGCGTAGGCATCAGGACCCATCCAGAACCATACCATGTGCGCCACTGGCAAATAGCTGAATGTGAACCACAAGACCATGAAAGCCAGCACAGCAGAGAACTTAGCACGCTCAGCGAAAGCACCCACGATCAAACAGCAAGTGATACCAGCAAAAGTTGCTTGGAACGCCGCAAACACGATTTCAGGAATGTAAACACCCTTGCTAAAAGTAGCTGCATTGGCAAAAGTGCCTGCAACATTGTCCCAAACGCCCTTCATCATCAAACGGTCAGTGCCGCCAATGAATTGATTGCCTTCAGTAAACGCGAAGCTGTAACCGTAAATCACCCAAAGTACCACGATGAGCGAGAAGGTGACCATCACTTGCATCAACACAGACAGCATGTTTTTGCTACGCACCAAACCGCCGTAGAACAACGCCAAACCTGGAACCGTCATCAAAATAACGAGCAAAGTTGAAACCATCATCCAAGTGGTGTCGCCTTTGTTAGGCACGGGCGCTGGTGCAGCAGCAGCCGCTGCGGGAGCCTCAGGCGCTGCGGCGGCAGCCGCTGGCGCAGCTACAGCGGCAGTTGCTTCTGCTGGTTTTGCAGCATCAGCAGGCTTGGCCGCCTCAGCAGTTGCCGTCACAGCGGCAGGTGCAGCCGTAGCCGCTGCAGGCGCGGCTTGTGCCATCGCAAAGTTACTGGTCAGCCACAGGCCTAGGCCTAAGCTGAGGGGGAGGAGGTATTTTTTCATGGTGTGAGTCTCTCTTACAAGATATATTTAATGTTGAGTTACAGGCTTAAAGTGCTTCTTTGCCAGTTTCGCCAGTGCGAATACGAACGACTTGCTCTAAGTTGTAGACAAAAATCTTGCCGTCGCCGATTTTTCCGGTACGGGCGGCGGTTTCAATCGCTTCAATCACCTGGTCCACCAAAGCAGCGCTAACGGCGGCTTCGATTTTGACTTTTGGCAAAAAGTCGACCACATATTCCGCGCCACGGTACAGCTCGGTGTGACCTTTTTGGCGGCCAAAGCCTTTAACTTCAGTCACGGTGATGCCTTGCACCCCAATCGCGGAGAGCGCTTCACGCACTTCGTCCAACTTGAAGGGTTTGATGATGGCAGTTACAAGTTTCATGGGTTCTCCTTTATCAAAATGATGAATCAATAAAGCAGGTTACGTGCCAATTTAGTGCGCCATCAGTCGCAAAAAACGAATTCAAGGCTTGCAGAGATGCTAAAAAAGGGTTACGCTACAAACTGTACAAAAAAACAGCTGTAATAAATGTCAGTAAGTTTTTTAAGTAAATTTACAAATTCATCAGTCTATATTCATGCTTGATTTGCTTTGAATAATCAATGCACCAAAACAGGGAGAAAATCATGACAGGGTTCGCAATGGTGCAAAGTCGCGCAGTTTTGGGGCTAGATGCCCCGTCAGTCACGGTTGAGGTGCATTTAGCTAACGGCTTGCCCAGTTTTACTTTGGTGGGTTTGGCAGAAACAGAAGTGAAAGAGGCAAGGGAGCGCGTACGGTCTGCCTTGCAAAACTCTGGCTTAGATTTTCCTTCTAATAAGAGAATAACTGTTAATTTGGCCCCAGCCGACTTGCCTAAAGACTCTGGCCGCTTCGATTTACCTATTGCGCTGGGCATCTTGGCCGCCAGTGGGCAAATTGAAGCCTCTAAGCTCACAGACTTCGAATTCGCTGGCGAATTGTCCTTAGGCGGCGAGTTGCGACCTGTTCGCGGCGCTTTGGCGATGAGTTTGGCATTGCGCAAGATGGCAATTTGCCCCAAATTGGTGCTTCCCGAGGCCAGCGCCGCCGAAGCAGCCCTCGTGCCTGATGCCGTGGTCTACCGCGCTAGGCATTTGTTAGATGTTGTCGCGCAGTTTGTCCGTGATCCTGCATTAGAGCCCGTGGACGGCTGGAGCCAAGCGCTGTCAGAACCCATCAGCACTGAAGCCAATGTGTCCAAATATCTCGATTTTTTAGACGTCAAAGGCCAAGCCGGTGCGAAACGCGCTCTAGAAATAGCGGCGGCGGGCGGGCACAGCGCCTTGTTGGTGGGGCCGCCGGGCTCGGGGAAATCTATGTTGGCACAGCGGTTTGCGGGTCTTTTGCCACCCATGAATACCGATGAAGCCTTAGAAAGTGCAGCCATTGCATCGTTAGCTGGACGCTTCTTATTAGAGAACTGGGCCCAGCGCCCCACAAGAAGCCCGCACCATTCAGCCAGTGCAGTGGCCCTCGTTGGCGGTGGCTCACCACCTAGGCCGGGTGAAATCTCGCTCGCCCACAACGGGGTGTTGTTTTTAGACGAATTGCCAGAATTGCCCAGAGCCGCCCTTGAAGCCCTGCGCGAGCCATTAGAAACGGGGCAAATCACTATTTCCAGAGCCGCACGCAGAGCCGATTTCCCTGCGCGATTTCAATTGATGGCAGCCATGAACCCATGCCCATGCGGTTACTTGGGCGCAGTCATAGGCAGCACACCACGCTCTTGCCGCTGCTCGCCCGACCAAGTGTCGCGCTACCAAGGCAAGCTCAGCGGCCCGTTGCTGGATAGGATAGATTTGCACATCGACGTACCCACTTTGCCAGCAGCCGAGCTCATCAACGCCCCAGCAGGCGAATCCACCCAAAGCATTCGCGAGCGCTGTATTGCCGCCAGAAACCGCAGCTTGGTGCGTCAAAAAAAGCCCAACCACGCCCTGCAAGGCGTAGACATCGACACCCATGTGCTTTTGGATGATGGCGCAACCAAGTTTTTGAACGTCGCCGCCGCTCGCCTAGGCTGGTCGGCTCGCGCTACGCACCGCACCCTGAAAGTGGCTAGAACGATTGCTGACTTGGCTGGCTCAGAATTCACCCAAGTTACCCATGTGGCGGAAGCGATGCAGTATCGGCGGGCTTTGCGAAGTGCGATGTGAAAAAATTCCCCTTCTTCAGAAGGGGTGCCCGAAGGGCGGGGTAGCAATCCTCACTCGCAGCAACTACCCCGTCGCTTCGCGCCACCCCTTCAAATGAAGGGGAATTAAGGGTGTAGATTTACTATTAATTTAATAGCTACTCAGGCAACAAATATGACGGCTGCAGGCATATTTATTCTCGATGCATCATGCGGTTACTGAACTGCCACCAAACACCGCATATTGCCGCAGCGCTGGTGTGAACAAGCTGTAAAGCATCTTGGGATCAGACAAACTCACGGCGTCTAGCGCTGCCATGTGTTCTGCTGACAATTTAATGTCCAGCGCTGCGATGTTGTCAGCCACTTGTTCTACGCGACTCACACCCATCAAAGTTGACGTCACATTAGAGCGACCGAGTACCCAAGCGAGTGCCACGCGCGCGGGGCTTTGGCCGGCTTCTTGGGCAATGCCTTTCAAACCATCGACTATGCGCCAATTACGCTCCGTGAACAAGGTATCGCCAAACGGGTTTGCACCGTCTAGTCTTTTGTCGTCGCTGGGTCGGTTTTCGCCCGTTTTTGCGGCATCGCGCGGCAAACCACCAGCTCTGGGCGCGGCGGCTTCAACCGTGCTGCGGTCGTATTTGCCGGTGAGTAAACCATAGGCTAATGGGCTCCACGGCATCATACCCATGCCAAATTCTGCGGCCAGTGGGATGTGCTCGTCTTCAATATCGCGGTTGACCAGTGAATAAAAATACTGCATTGCAATTGGCCCAGGCAAACCACGTACCGCTGCCAGCGTTGCGACTTTGGCAACATACCAGGCCGGCGAGTTGGACATGCCCCAGTAGCGGATTTTGCCGCTGCGCACCAAATTCGTCATGGTTTCTAACAGTTCTTCAGCAGGCGTGACCGAGTCCCAAACGTGCACCCAATACAGGTCGATAAAGTCAGTTCGCAATCTTTTAAGTGAGTCTTCTACCGCTTTAAAAACGTGTTTAGCGCCGTTTCCGCCAGAGTGGGGGCCTTGGCCAAAGGCAAAACCACTTTTCGTCGATAGCACGACGTTGTCCCGCAACGTGCGTTCTGCAATAAAGCTGCCGACCATTTCTTCGCTGCGCCCGCTCGAATACACGTCGGCCGTATCCACAAAGTTGCCACCTGCGTCCACATAAGCATTGAAAACATCGCGCGATACCGCGTCGCCCGAACCCCAGCGCGAGGTGCCAAATGTCATTGTTCCCAGTGCCAGTGGGCTGACTGCCAGACCTGATTTGCCTAGGGTGCGGTAGTTGCTGAGCGGTATGTGGTTTGGCATAACTTTACTTTCGGAGTGATTGATAGGATAATAATGTAACGTCAATTTACTTATTTTCCTAGTGACCACTACAAATGTAGGTGAATTATCCCATTCACCAAAATCCGGCCAGATTCCGCGTAAAAAAGGTCGCCCTTTGTCTTTTGACCGCGAGCGTGCCTTGCACCAAGCCATGCTGCTGTTTTGGCGGCACGGCTATGAATCGACCTCGTTGAATGACCTAACCACGGCGCTCAATGTGCCGCCATCGAGCATTTATGCAGTTTTTAAAGATAAAAAAAGCTTGTTTTTAGAGTCTGTCGCGCTGTATGTCTCTGGTCCTATCACCTCAAAAATGATCATCGACGATGCGCAGACAGGCTTTGAGGCAGCCTTCAATTTGCTGAAAGCGGCAGCAGTCGGCTTCACGGGCGCTGACACGCCCGCTGGTTGTCTATTAGCGACGTCTGCCATCAGTTGCTCAAACGCTGCAAGTGATGTGCAAAACGCATTGGCAGCTATCAGGCTAGGCGTTGAAGCGCAATTACTCGACAAAATTGAGCAATCTATTCTGCAAGGCAGTTTGCCAAAAGACGCAGATTCAGAAGCACTGGCGGCGCACACCTTGGCGGTTATTCAAGGGCTTTCAACGCTTGCACGTGATGGTGCGTCACGCTCCAAGTTACTGAAAATAGCCGAAACAGCGATGAAAGTTTGGCCTAAAAGCACATAATTTGCTATATATTTTATAGCTGTTTAGGCAGTAAATTAGCCGGCTAGAGTGGTATTTTGGCCTCTAAAATCAGTATCATTTTGATAGCAAAGGCAATCCCACATAGTTTTCCGCCAAAACGGTAGATGCCGCCTGTGAGTTAACCAAATATTCCAATTCCGCCTCCTGCATGCGCTGCCCAAACGCGCCTGTGTCGGGGAATCTGTGCATCAGCGAGGTTAACCACCAAGAGAATCGTTCTGCTTTCCAGATGCGACTCAAGGCACGTTGGGAGTAGGTGTCGATGCCCGCAGCGCTCTTTACGCCGTCTTTGCCGTAAAACTCAATCAACGCGTTGGACAAGTATTTCACGTCGCTGGCAGCCAAATTCAAGCCTTTCGCGCCCGTGGGCGGCACGATGTGGGCGGCGTCGCCAGCCAGGAACATGCTGCCAAAGCGCATCGGTTCAGCCACAAAGCTGCGCAGCGGGGCGATGCTTTTTTCGATCGACGGGCCGGTGATGATTTGCTCAGCCAGCGCGGGGTCAAGTCGCTTTCTGAGTTCGTCCCAAAAACGCTGGTCGCTCCAATCGGCCACTTTGTCGTCCACCGGGCATTGCACGTAGTAGCGGCTGCGGGTCAGGCTGCGCATGCTGCACAGCGAAAACCCGCGCTCGCTGTTGCCGTAAACAATGGCGTGAGGCGAGACTGGCGGCACATCGGCCAGCACGCCTAGCCAGCCGAAGGGGTAAACTTTTTCGTACTCGGTCACCGCACCCTCGGGCACGCTGGCGCGGCAAACGCCATGGAAACCGTCGCAGCCGGCGATGAAATCGCAGGCCAACTCAACGTTTTGACCATCTTTTTGGTAGCGCACCAGTGGTTTTGTGCTGTCAAAGTCGTGGACGCTAACGTCTTTCGCTTCATAAACAGTGGTCAAACCTGCGGCGGTTCTGGCTGCCATCAAATCACGCGTCACCTCCGTTTGGCCGTAAGCGGTCACGACTTTGCCACCGGTTAAGCCATGCACATCGATGCCGTGGCGCTTGCCGCCAAACACCAGGTCAATGCTGTGGTGGACGATGCCCTCGGTGCTGACTCCAGCGCCCACGCCCACCTCGTGCAGCATGTCCACCGTGGTTTGCTCCAAAATTCCGGCCCGAATGCGTCCCAGCACATAGTCTGGGCTTTGGCGCTCGATGATGATGGCGTCGATACCCGCTTTGTAAAGCAATTGGCCGAGCAACAGCCCAGAAGGACCCGCACCAATGATGGCGACTTGCGTGCGTGTTTGATGGGTCTGATGGTTTTGGGCGCTTAAAGTCATCTTTTAAGAATAAAAGAACGGCGAAAGTTCAGCCAGCTTGAGATTGACAATTTGCGCGATCATCGCCATCATTGCGCGATGAACGCACAAAATACGATGGCCGCACCAAAGATTGCGCCGGCTGACTTCATCGTGGGCATGGCTAAAGGCATGGCTGTGTTGGAGAGTTTCGATACCGAACGGCAACGCCTCAATGCCACGTTGGCCGCCCAACGTGCGGGCATCACCCGTGCTGCAGCTCGGCGGCATTTGCTGACCTTGGCGCATTTGGGCTATTTAGAGACGGATGGCAGCTTTTACTGGCTCTCCAGCAAAGTGCTGCGGTTTTCGGGCAGCTATTTAGCCTCGGCACGCTTGCCACGGGTTTTGCAGCCCACACTGAGCCGTTTGGCTGCGCAAACGGG
>Ga0209082_1000355_pt1 | contig 17261 bp, 17 predicted proteins | sample ColdCreekSource_FD_184127 | JGI IMG/M metagenome (GOLD analysis project Ga0209082, IMG submission 184127) | Groundwater microbial communities from Cold Creek, Nevada to study Microbial Dark Matter (Phase II) - Cold Creek Source (SPAdes) (version 3) | ecosystem: Environmental > Aquatic > Deep...
GTGTCTCGATACGATTCTGATCATTGAGCCACTTACCGTCACCGATCTCCTTGATGTCGAGATAGGCGCTATACCAACGCCCCTCGGCGGTCTTGGAGTAGACCGTGACGCGCTGGCACTGGCTGACAGATGCGCTCGGCAGACCGTAGCCGTACTTGCCAAACCCTTCACGGTTCTCTGCACGAGTGCCGGCACCCCAGATGAGTGAGGCTCGCACCATCTTTTGCTCCATGCCGTGCCCGTCATCGATGACGGCGATCTTGGTCGGCTTGGCTCCGGAGTCGTAGCCGAAGGCAATGTCGACTCGGGTGGCAGCAGCCTGGATCGAGTTGTCGATCAACTCGGCCAAAGCGAAGGCCGTGCTCTTGTAGCCGATGTCTCGCATGCCGCGGACGAAGGCATCGCCGACGACGATGTCCCAGCCGAACGCCTGGGCTTCAAGCTTCTTGATGAGGTTCCGCTGCGCGATGATCCCCTCGGCAGCCTGGCTCTTCTCCATACTCGTCTCCTTCTCAGTTGGGCGAGCCCTGTTGGCCCACCGCGAGTTAGACATCTACTAGTAGGCACGAGCAGCCTGCTGAGTTGAGTGTGCCCAGCGAGAAAGTTTGCCAGACCGCCCCTGCTGGCTGCTGTCACCGCGTATACACGAGGCGTCATGAAGGTTCCCGGGAGTTGGGTTGGTGCTGCAGGGGCGCGCAAAGGTCAGGGAGACTGTCGTGATGAAGGAAATTCGCAACTCACGTCCCGGGGGCGTCCTTGCTGGTCAGAGGCACTTTTGCCGACGCCTTGCAAGTCCGTCCCTCACCTGGGATGGTCGTCTGTCGTACCCCTCCGTCAGAATGACATCGGTGTAAGTTAGGGGAGGTGATGGACGTGTCGACGGCTACCCCCGTCCTGGAGAACGATCAAGAGCCCGACCCGACGGAGAACCCGCGCAGAAGCCGGACGACCCCTAGGACTCGTGCTCCTCGCGTCCAAAAGATCCCAGTTGTACTGATTCGCCCCGAGGAAGGCCTCGGCCGCAAGAGAGATAGAGAAGGTCACCGTGAGCTCCGCCAGTCGATCGAGCAGTTCGGAGTCCTAACTCCAGTCACGGTGCGCAAAGCTCCGGACGAGTCTGGTGACTACTTGTTGATCAAGGGGCAGGGACGCACCCTCGCCTGCCGGATGCTAGGCCTCGACAAGATCCCGGCCATCGTCGTTGACGACGAGTTTGCCGAGACCGAGAAGGTCCAGCAGTTCTTGGTTGAAAACGTCGCCCGCTTGCGCATGCGGTCCATCGATCGCGCCCTCTTGATCGCCCGAGCGCGTGCGGACGGCGAGGAGACTGTGGACGTCGCCAAGCGCTTCGGGGTCTCTGCGACCACCGTTCGGCGACTTGAGTCACAGCTCGACGGCGCCGGCAGCAGAGAAGTGGCGGCGCTGAAGCAGGGCAATGTCAATCTGACTCTCCACGCCCTCATCGCCCGTTTCGTCGGAGCGGCCGAACGTGAAGACGCCGTTGCAGCGGTAGCGCCCTACTCCCTTCGAACCAAGGAAGTAGAAGCACTCTTCATCGCCCTCGGCTGGCAGGAACTGGTTGAGCTCGGCACCGAGCAGAGAGCACAGCGCATTGCGCTCTTGGGTTGGGCCTGCAAGACCTTGAGCGATCTCGATCCCGGCACCATCCCTGAACGTCTCGCCCAGCTGGCGGCTCGTCTTCCAACGAGCTTCTCGATCTCTCAGCCGACTACCAAGAAGAAGGCGGCAGCAAGGTGAAAATTATTTCTCTTGCTCCCAGCGAACTTGTCGTCAGTGAAGAGCTCAGTCGATCCGGCAACTCCAAGCAGTTCGAGGAGCGGCTACGTTCCTCGATCGAGGAGGTTGGTTTAGCAGAGCCGATCAAGGTGGCAGCCTTGCCGACCGGGGGCTACCTAGTCGTGGACGGCACGATGCGACTACGCGCTATCGCTGCCATCCGTGAGGCCGATCCAAGCGCTTTCGAGAAAATACCAGCGTACGTAACTGACTATGAACGCCGGTTCGAAATCCGCTTCCAAACGGATATTTATCAAGATCTATTGCCAAGCCAGCTTGCGATGCTTGTCGAACATCTTCACAAAACTGAGAAGGTCAAGAAGACTGACATCGCTCGCTACATTGGCGTTTCACCGGCGACGCTGCGCAATTACACTGGCCTTTGGCGCCTGATGCAGCGTGGTGGCTACTTTGCTAAAATTGTTGAACTTATGGACGTTGGCGTAATCCCATCATCAAATCCATACGCTTGGCTGCGGCTGACGGGCGATGGCCTGCAGTATGTCCTGCGTGAGCGCCTTTGCGATGGGGTACCAATTAGTACCTGGTTTGAAGAACGCATTACAGCAGCACGCGCAGGAAATACGGACCGCTTCACAACTTACGATGTCGAGTCCACTACAAGCGGCCTTAAGCCCGAGTTCTACCGTGAGGTCGAGGATCTGCGTACGGTCAAGCGCGACCTCGGTCTTCGTCGTGCGCAGCCGCTCTTTGAAGACGTCCCAGTTTCGACGCCAACGCCCAAACCGAAGCAGAGTCACTCAGTGACTGCAGCTTTCAGGCGTCTAACTCTGGTCAAGAAGGAAACCTCCGAGCCTGTCCTGAAAAGCGCCGCTCTCTCACTACGGAAGTATCTGGGATGACCACAGCTACAGACTTGAACTGGTCCGAGGACTCGTTTTTCGAGGAGCCTGAGCCCGCGTCGTTCGATTCGGGTACCACCTCTGAGGGACACCTCTGGCACAGCGCCAGCCCTCGCTGGGGCCACTCCATGCACACGATGTGCTCCTACCATGGGATGTTCCCGGCGAAGCTGGCTCACTACTTTATCCAGCGCTACTCGCGACCTGGCGACCTGGTCCTTGACCCTTTCAGCGGCAGAGGAACTGTTCCGCTGCAAGCCCGGGTCGAAGGCCGGCGCACCATCAGCAACGACCTGAGCCCGCTGGCGTATGTACTCTCGCGAGCAAAGGCGAATCCGCCTTCTTGGGGTGCTGTCAACACGTACCTGGATGGCTTGCAGCAGCGCTATAAACATGCATCGCAGCCCGAGCCGGATGAGTCACCGGACATTTCGATGCTCTTCCATCCGAACACCTTGAAGCAGCTCTGCTATCTGCGCGAGGCGCTACCTTTTGGCAAGGTTGACTCTTGGACTCCGGAGATGTGCATGATCGCCGGCGCCCTTGCCGGGATTATGCACGGGGCTCACCGTCGAGATGGCTCGTCGCAGTACTTGAGCATCAGCATGCCCAACACCTTCAGTATGTCTCCTGCCTACGTAGAGAAGTTCATCCGGGAAAAAGGCCTCACACAGCCCGATCAAAACGTCTTCCAACGTTTGCGCGAAAAACTTGCTCGGCTGTACCTTGACGCCATAGATGGGCCTACGGGTGAAATGCATGCCTCAGACGCTTCAGCGCTCATGGGCAGTACAGCGATCGAGGCTCGAAGTGTTGACTTGATCGTCACCTCTCCCCCGTACCTCCAGGTGGTCAACTATGGGACGGCCAACTGGATTCGCCTTTGGCTTCTCGGCATTGATGGTGTTGGGCGTGAACAGGGCGAGGGTCGCATTCAGCTCGACAAAGCGCTCGACCATCGCCACAACTACGATTCTTATAAGAAGTTCTTGCTTCGTACCTTGATCGGGATGGAGCGTGTTCTCAAGCATGATGGCGTTGCTACTGTCGTGATCGGTGATGTCGCGGACCCAGGCAAGACTGCCGTGGATCTTGCTGACAGCATCTGGAAGGCCGTCGGCGAAGGAACGGGGCTAGAGCTCCTCACGCTGATCGAAGATGATCTTCCGGTTCAGAAGAAGGTCAGTCGCATTTGGGGTGAGACCAAGGGGCAGGCAACGAACCGCGACTGCGTGCTTGTGTTAACTCCTAAAGGCGGCAAGCCGTGGCAAGGTCCAGACGAGATCGATTGGCATGAGCCCTACAAGGACGGCGGTCCTGACGAGGCTCACGACCGGACGAAGTCCATATTGCTCAGCTCCGCAGAGACCCGAGCTTTCGAGGGCTAAGACGTAAGACTGCTTAGCGGCACCTGGACGAGCACTTCCCGAAGGCGATCCTCAAAGCTGCCGCCTTGGGTACGACCGTGCACATCGCTGACGTACTGATGCCACCGGGAGGGGTGCCGCGGCTGACCACCAATAGTCCACACCTGGGTGTGGCCTTGCTGGGCAGCGAGCTCCAGAAGCCACCGAACTTGATCCGAGCGGTGCTGCCTAGCGGTGCCGGTCAGGGCAAGGAGCCCCCAAGCCGCCATCATTTCGTCGCAGCTGGCCAGTTCATGACGCAACTGCTCCCTCGCTTCAAGCCATCCATCGACCTTGCCACCGACTAGGGACAGAGCCGGAAGATCTCGCGCTGGGTTGGCATACAAATTAGCGACGCTGACGACCGAACAGGGAACCACTGCCGGCAATGAGGTTAGACGCGAAAGTGTGCGTTGTCCTGTCGTCGTTGGAGGGCTAGCAAGGACGACGAGCAGATTCACAACGTGATTGTCTCATGCGTCCCGACGTCGCCGTCGACGGAGTACGAATACGCGATTGGCGAGAGGGCGGCTTCGCTGATCTTCCATGGAAAGCGCACGTCGATGTCTCCCCCGAGAGCTATGGGATCACCATGACTGCGCTTGAGTTTTATGGCGGTCATGACGATCAGCATGGTTTGCGGATATTCAGCTAAGTGAAGGGCAACCTCATTGCGCGTCAGTATGATTGACCCTCCGTCTGATGTCGTTCCCTTGACCTCGACAAAGACCTTCTTGTCGCCCTCTTGCTTGTACTTCGAAATCATAGGATTGGGAAGCGCTCACGTCCTTAACAACATATCCTTCATTCTTCAGATATTCGTTTGCCAAGGCCATAGCTTGCAGCTCAATAGCCTGACGCTCCGGGGCGGACAATCGAAAGGATCGACGCACCGGAGCAGCCATCTCTACGTTCGCGATCTTTTCCACGCTTTGCACTTCGTCATGCACGACTGTCGCGTCCATCGACTCCGCGGCGTAGAGGTGACCCAACAGGCGAGCCATCGATGATAGATCGTCGCTCAAGCGTTCCGGGTTAGGAATCCAGCCTCGCTCGTATTCAAAGGCAGCGACGTTACCCAACTCATACCCCTTTCCCAGAAGTGTTGAGCGTGCCTCTAAGCTGATGGCCGTTTTCAGATCATCCTGATGCTCCAACTCATCCCTTAGGATTGTTTTAGCCCAGGCCACACCTGCTGTAATCATCGCCTCAGGCCTGGCGACCGGCGCGCTATTAACCCACTGATTTGTTCCCTTGGTTGAGCGATAAATACACCTTCGAGCCGTCAGCGGCAAAAAGGTAGACAACGTACCAACCGGAAGTTGCCGCAGGGGAATGAAGGTGAGAATACACCCTGACCCAACTCGTCGGCTAACCACTCACGACAAGTGCGTCGAATAAGTTCACCGCGCCGCTTCATGAGATCTGTAGAGGCAGCAGTCCACCGTGGTTGCAACGATAAATCTCTTCTAGCGCAAGCTGCATGGGTCCATGCTAGCTGTGATCTTGTTCAACGGTGAGTCAGCCCACGACGTTCCAGGTGGCCTATTACAGCACTCGTACATTGCAAGGTTCAGATCAATCCGATGCTTTCGTCCGCAGATCAGACCGGGTTGACCTGGTGCACCTGGTGCACGCCGCCCTTGGCCTTCCATCCTTAAGCAGTTGCCGAGACATGTCGTGACAAGATGAATCCATGGCCGCCGCGACCAGCACCCCGTGCACCGTCCGCACTTTGGACGGCCTCCGCCTCGCAGCCACCCTCGACACTCCGGCAGAACCCACCCACCACGGCGCGCTCCTCGTCCACGGTGGTGGAGTCACCCGCGAAGAAGGCGGCTTCTTCACGCGTCTGGCCGCCGGCCTGGCCGAGGCTGGCGTTGCTTCGCTGCGACTTGACCTGCCCGGACATGGTGAGAGCCAAGGGCGACAAGAGGACCTGACGTTTGCTGCCCTACTCAACATCGTCCAGGTCGGCCTGGAACGGCTGCGCACCGAGACCGGCGGTGGTCCGGTGTCGCTCGTGGCTGCCAGCTTCTCAGGCGGCTACTCGGCTTACTACCCGGCGATGCGCCCGAACGAGCTGAGCCGCCTGGTGCTGTTCAACCCGCTGCTGGACTACAAGCGCCGCTTTATCGACGAGAAACCGGCCTGGTCTTCAGGTCAGATCGACGACAAGGGCGCGCAACTCCTGCTCGACCAAGGCTACGTCGGGCATGGTCCGACGTTCCGGCTTGGTCGGCCGCTCCTCAACGACGTCTTCTGGTTCACGCCGCGCAGCGTGCTGTCCGAGATCACGACGCCGACGCTCATCGTCCACGGCACCAAGGACACCTTCATTCCGGTCGAATCGTCGCGTCAGGCTGCCCAGTCGCTCACGTGCAAGCACCGACTCTTCGAGCTGGACGGGGCACAACACGGCTTCGCGGTTCATGACGACCCGACGTATGCCGATCCGCAGAGCCAGGCTTGGCAGGCTGAGGTCATCGCCACGACAGCCGAGTGGTTGACAACCGATCACTGACTCGTCGGTTCGTAGCTAGGCGAGAGCAGCGGCAAAGTCACGAACCGCGGGTCGATGATTCCAAGGTCCGAGCACGGCCAAGACTCGTTTCAGCTCGCGGTTCGTGCGCTGCGAGCCGCTGTCGACAGCTCGGGTGGCTGACATCAGCCCCGTCATGGCGGCAGCATCCGGCTGACCGGACAACGCCTGAGCCGATGCCCTCCATGACAGGAAGAACCCGAAATCTCTTGGGGAGAAGGCGTCTTCAGCGAGTACCTCGTCATAGACATCGAGCGCCCGCCCCGGCTCACCAGCTTCGGCGTAGCAAACGCCGGTCTGCATGCGCAGCAGTGGCAGCTGGTAGTGACTCCCCAACCCTTGCTCATCCGGAGCCGCATCTGCCTCCTGTAACAACTGCCCCGCCCGCTGGAGTTGGTCCTGAACCGCTCCCACGGAAGCACCGAGCATGGCTTCGGCTCGGGCAACCTGCTGGATGGCTTCGGCTCGGACGCGGGTTGGCAGCTGCCACGGACCGGTCGTGGCTGCTTGGCTGAGTGTCAGCATCGGCAGCGGCTCGCGGAGGTCCCAGGCCAGTTGGGCTTTCTTGAGCAGGATGTAGCCCTGCAAGGCGAGATCGCCGGCTTCTTGCGCCCACTCAATCGCCCGGTCATAGCAGTACCGGGACCGAACGCTGTCCCGGGCGTCGCGGTAGAGGAAGGCAGCAAACTCGGCAGCGTCGGCGCCGACGCGCAGCAACTGCTGACGAACCACCGGCTGCACATCGGCCGCACGTTCCGACACCGCTCCCACCAGACCGAGCGCCAATGGCAACGTCGCACCGGTGCCGAGCTGGCCGTCGTCGGCCTTGAGAACGGCCAACTGCCGGGCGAAGGCCTCTACGACGGGGCCGTCCAGGTAGCGGTGGGCATCTTCCAGCGCCGCCGTGATGTGTTCAGGATCGGTGAGACCGAACGCCGACAACGTCCCGGCGGCCAGGCTCTGCTTAAGGAAGTCTCGGCGATCTACTGGGCTCATTGCCTCCCAGCGAACGTCGGCACGCGGCAGTCCGTCAACCGCGTTCCGGCTGGCGGACAGATCTCCGGCATGAACCTCCGGGACAGGCTCACCACCTAGTGCACGTTCGGCGCTCGACGGGTACCCCAGGGCCGCCAGACGGAAGCGGTCTCGTTCTTCAGCGGAGCCTGCCCGAAGCATGGTGTCCAGAGCCCGCTGCATCTCGGGGTGCGGCGTCCGGGCACTGCCCAGGGCTTCCCATTTCGAGACGGTGCGCGGGCTGACGCCAAGGTCAGCTGCGAAATCACGAACGCTCAGCCGAAAGGCGATGCGCAGCAACCGGCATTCATGACCGGTCCATTTCCCCACCGTCGTCATCCTGGTAATCACCGCCACTCCCCGGTGCAATCCTTTCGATGATGGCAAATTACCTTACCGTCGTTTGACCCGCCGGGCGACAAAGGGGCGACGAAAGTTCCACACGGGGACGTCTGCCCTGGTCAGCCAGTCCGCAAGGGTAGATACCAGCACCGGGACAGGGTGCCGGAATCCCTTTTCAATCCCGCCCGTCCCGGTGCCCTCCATCGCTCACGGACGACGAAAAGGTATGTGATGCCGAAACCCATATTGGTCGGCTACCAGACCGTTCGAGTAGACGCGTCGCGTAGTGACGTCGCAAGGGGACGTGGCCTGCTGGGGCGCTTTGCGGCCCGAGAAGGCTTTGCGCTGGTAGGCATTTTCGTGGAGCGAGACGTCAACCGACCGGGCTCGGCGCTGGTGGCCCTAATCGAGACAGCCCGCCGCGGTGGCGTGTCAGCCATCGCCGTACCGACGCCGGCCGATCTGGGCAGTCTGGCTCGGGTGCAGCGCCTCACCCGCGAGCGCCTAGAGCGTGAGACCGGTCTGCGTGTGCTGATTGTGGAGTCACCTCAATGACCGGCGCCCTTGCTCAGCTACGACACCCGATCTGAGCCGACATGGAAGCGAACCTGTTGCAGGCCGAGCTCCACAAGCGTGGCTTGGTGGTGCTGGGAGTCGGTCAACACCGGGCCAATCCGGAAGTCCTGGTGGTCTACCTCCATGGGAACGCCGGCCAGTGGGTCGACGGGCTGGCGCGACGGCTGATCGCCCGAGTACCGGGGGTGCTGGCAGTGACCGACAGCGTGCAAACTCCGGCGATCTTGCTGGTGCGCGTCCAGCCAATCCCCGACGCAACACCAGGCTCGACCAGCTGACATCGGGGTCCCGCCGGTCAACTGGGACAAGAGGCAAGCACAGATACGGCTTGTGAGAAATGCATCCTGGAGAGAAGGACACCGCACTGGAGATCTCCGAATTCAGCGCTCCCGTGGGCTCATCAGTTCCGCAACAGCTCCAGCGGATCGACCTTAATAAGCTCGGCGATCTTCTCCAACGAGCGAAGGGTGAGGTTGCGCTCGCCGCGTTCCAAGCCGCCCATATAGGTGCGGTGGACACCGACGACGTCAGCAAAGGCCTCTTGACTGAGACCTCGCTCGAGACGGAAGGCTCGTAAATTGCGGCCAACGGCTCGTTGCAGGTCACCTTCCATGTCATGGACAAGGCTTCCGACTTGCTACTTGTAGGTCTACAGACTTATAAGTAGCATCAATCATGCACGTGCCCGAAATCAATGACTACAGAAGGAGAATGACCATGAGTGGTGGCGGCGGATTGTTGGACATACCGACCGAGAGCCGGATGAGCGCCCTGTGGCACGGCCTCGGTGACCGGCTGCACCAGGTAGTGGAGGCGCTGCGTCGGCGCCCCTGAGATCTGCGGCCAGCCATCCGCACTACCGGAGATTGAGCCGGAGCGGATGGCTGGCCGCTTTAGTCAAGCACCTGTGCCGTGCTGAGATCAGCCGTCCCATCCACAACGGGCATGGCCAGCCACGACGGAACACTGGTCCGAGCTCGGTCATTTGGGAACTCCAGCAGAAACTGTCCCATTTTCAGCCCGTCGGGTCGACGGACACTGTACCGAGTTACCAACCGCACGGCCGAAACCCGACGGTAATTTCGAAAGATGCTCGCTACATCCTGCATCAAGGTGCCATCGTCTTGCTGAAACAACCTGGAAGTCTCGGGCGTAACCTCAACCTCAATGATTGAAGCTCGCGTCCCAGATAGTTGCCGCGCTGCCGACTTCAACACATTTCTCAAGTTCCAAACCGGCTCATCATCCAGACCTTTGACCGACACCTGCACGAAAGAGCTCAAATACGTGCCGTTCCGGACGTGATCAGGGACTGCGGTGCCACGCCAGCGCACATAATCGGCGCCAGCGGCGAAGACAGTCGGATCATTGGGACCGGGCTCAGTCAACAGTATGGGTGGATAGCGCTTGAGTCGGTGGCCAAGGGTGGCTGACTGTGACAGCACGGGATAGCTGCCCGACCCTTCGAGCAATAGTTTTGCGTCATTGACGATGCCACTAACCCAACCAGTCGGGAGTGCGCCCTTCAGACGAAGGTCGGCCAGTATGCCAACTGCATCCTCACGCTGACTTACAAGTTGCGATAGTCGACCGAGAACATCGTGACATAGGCTCCGGTACCTGATGGAGCTAGCAAGATCCCGCGCTCGACTCTTGCACTCAATCTCGACCTCATCATTCAAGAGAAGATCAGGGCTCTTGCTACGAGACGTTGGGATAAATGCAACATGGATTCCGGCGTGTGCGTAGCGCGCAGCGGTCGTGATCTCGTGATACGTGGCGTAAAAGTCAGCTTCGATTCCACTGCATAGCTTTCGAACCCGCTCATCCAGTCCGGAGACGCCGTGGAGCACCTGAATGTCTCCCGCAAGACGAGTAATTTGCACTTGATGCACCGAGGGTAGCCCATCATGAACGTAGAATTCTTCGGCTGCTCGTATCCATCTTGCTAGCGGGTGGATGTCGTTGCCTTGAACGGTCCTCCAAATGTCCCGAGGCGCAACAGCCACGTCTTCCAAATATTGAAATAGATGCTGCACGACTTGCTTGCCTTGTTCGAAGTTGAAGTCTACGGGAGTCATTTCTGTCCCTTGGTTTACTACCGATGATCACTGCTGCTTTTGATACACCACACACCCTACCCGGCATCAACTCCAACCGAAAATCTTCACGTCAACTTGGAATATTGCTATACTCAGAAGTAATCTATGCACGATCCGCTCCAACGGCTATACCGCACGAAACTCGCGCTCCTGGCGACGCTGCTCATGGTGGCCGGGTTGGCGCTGCTCTTTTTCGCCCGTTGGCTCGATGCCGCCGCCGGCTGGGCAGTACTCCGCAGCTGGCCGATCTTGGATGTCGGCTCCGGACTGTTCACCGCTGGCCTCCTGGGCGTGGCCCTGCAGTACTTCGACGGCCAAGACAGCGAAGTCCGAGCTACCCAACGGCTGGAACGAGTCATCGGGGCGGCGACGCCGGCCATGCGCGATGCCGTCATCGATGGCTTCGCCTTCAAGCCTGAAGACATCGCCCGGGTGGCTACGCCTGAGGTGTTGGACAAGATCATCACCAACGGGCTGGCCATCCGGCTTGGAGACGCTGAGTTCGCCGAGGAGATCTACGACGATCTGCGGCAACAGGCGATCGGCATACCGGAACGGCTGAGCAACGCGCGTACCTCGATTCGCCTATCCATGGATAGGGATACGGCCAAGAGCCGTATCCCCCTGTTCGTCACCACCGTGCGCTGGGAGTTCGACGTCGTACCGAAGTACGGCACCAGGCGCTTCGTCTGCCTGTCGGACCTGGATGAGTTCCGCGACCTCGACCAGGACACGGTGGCGACGTCCGCTTGGTACTTGCGCCCGCAGCCCGGCGTCGACGCCGCCGCCAAGGACAGCTTCGAACTACTCGACTTCACTGTCGATGGTGAAGCTCGGCCGATCCGGCGCAGCAGCAAGCAGGACAGCCAGACCTACAACGTCAGCATGGGCCGAGAGGTCATGGAGTCGGGCAAGTCAGTCCATGTGGCTTACACCTACCGGACGGTGCTGCCAGTCAGCGGACACCGGTTGCTGCTTCGCGTTGAACAGACAACCAAGGGTCTGGCGGTCGAAGTGGACTACAGCGACACCGAGCTGTCCGAGCTCCAAGTCATGGACTTCATCTCCAGCAGCCAGAAGGCACGGATTGGGAAGAGCCCTGAGTCAGTGCCGGGAAAGGTGGTGAGTCTGGAGTTCGATGGGTGGGTGTTTCCACGGAGTGGGGTGGTGTTCTTGTGGCGGTAGAACAATTATTTGTCAGACTATTGCACTCCTTGACGGTAGCTAAATTTCCGGCGAAACATACGATGAGACAACTAAGACGATTAGCGAGCGGTCACTGCCTCTGAAATGGCTTCCGAGAGAATGGATTCGTCACCAATACCCCAGACGCCTATAGGGGTGTCGCGAGATGGAGCGACTACTTCATTGCCGTATCTGTCAACGAAGATACCAAAACCATAGCTCTTTAACACATAATCAACCTTAGGGAAGCGCTCTGTTGTTCCAATCTTTTCGGCATACCCCATGGTCCATGGCCGCTGGTTAAGAATCTGCGCCGGCATTAGCAGCGACCGCTCACACAGCTCATCAGGGTTCGTCAGAGTGCCTGTAGCAGAGCTGCCAGCGAACACCACGGCAAGAATACTACCCGGCGCCATCGGACCAACTGCCATTTTTCCATCGACTACCAAGCCAAAGTAGTAGTCGCCACCTAAAAGTTTGACCCGAAAAGCATCCCCCGTCGCTGGACGCTTCTGGCGACCGGTAATCTTCTCAAGGTGTGGCGCATGATCAAAATCCATGTCTCTATTTTAACAGATCCGTTCACGGGTATGGAATGTTGTGGGACGTTAGCCATGCTTCTCCCCACTCAGCCGCATCCTCATAGTAAGAGTGCTTGGGAGAGATACTATTGATCTCATTAAGGAAACCGGGTGCCTTTGCGCCGCCTGCCCGCTTGATGAGTGCCTGCTCTATCGCTCGGGCTTCGCCGCGGGTCAGTTTCTCGCTGATGCGCTCAATAGTGACGCCCTTTCCACCGGGAGCCAAGTGTTGGACTTGACGACGCTCTGGATCCTTAGTGATTCCCGCATAAACTTTCTTGCCCTTCTTCGTTCCGATGTACACAACCGTCGTCTTTTCTCCGCCAGCAAGCGCCTTTGGCAAGACCTTCGCCGCATCACCCAGAGCAGAAGCTGCGATCTTACGCTTCAGAGAGTGGTCGACAGGAAGTTCATAAATATAACGGTAAGCGGCTTTCTCCGCATTGGCTCCACGGCTGGCGAATTTGGCTACGCCCTTGCCAATCTTTGCGCCATCGCCTACAACGGGGATTAGTCCAGCGGCGCTAAGTGCGGCACCACCAAGGTCCAGGGAAAGGACACCCTTAATGAAGTCCCGCACGTCGCCGATGACCGCGACTCCGCTTGCGAACTGTCCACCGAGGTACTGGAACGATTGGATTTGGGCGTCATTCAGACCGCCGCCATGACGGGCTCCCGATACCCAGTCACCCCAGATGAAACCACCGTAGAAAGCGCCTGATGATTCGTCTTCGGTAAGATCGTATTCCAGCGGGTGAAGCTTCTTGGCATACTCCTCGCTATCGTCGTAGGAATCGCCGTCGATGTTGCGTTGGGTTGGGTCCGAGTCGAAGTCATATTCTTGCTTGTCGGAAACTTTGTCGAAGTCGGTATCAGCTGACCACAGCGAGGTACCCATCGGGGTTTCGGCCAAATCATCCAGGCCATCCGAATCAGTGTCCCGCTTAGTCGGATCCGAAACACCGTAGTAGCCGGTGCCCCACTGACTGGTGGTGAGAGCACCAGCTTCCTCACCGTCGCTGAGGCCATCCCCATCCGAGTCCACCGCAGCCGGATCCGTCTTGTAGACAGTCCCTAGCTGAGTTCTCCAGCCATCCTTCTCGGCCTTATCTGAGAGCCCGTCAGCATCGGTATCAGGAGATCCAATGTCGCCAGAGATCTCCCTGTAAGCGTTCGGCAGCTCACCGGCTTCAGCGATCTTGAAATACTTGCCGTTCGTTTTGTCAGCAATCTCCTGCAAGAGGGCATCTTGGACTCCCGAACCAAGCCCCACCGTATATACGACGGTTTTGCTATTCGCCGCACGGGTCGTCAGCGTGTTCGAGTAGTAGCCGTCACCATCAGTCAGCAGGACAATAACTCTGGCTCGATTGGATCCGGCGCCATGATCAAGCTCGTCGAGCGATGCCTCGACCGCTACGCCGATGTTCGTACTGCCAGAGCTGTCAATCGTGTCAATAAATGCCTTAACAACCGGGAAATCGGCCGTGAGGGGCTGCAACCCAGCGATTGAACCGTCGAAGTCGACGCCACCAGCGAGATCGCCAGTGACGAGGGCGTCAATGAACTGTCTGGCAGCGCCCTTGCGCAGGTCCTCAGGGTCGTTGTCGACCATTGATCCAGAGGAGTCGATTGCCAACATGGCGGCGATATTCTTTGCCGTGCCCGTTCGGGGCAGATCAAGCTCCGACTTCCAGACTCGTTGGAACTCGTCGAGGTCCACGACAACAAAGGGAGAGAACCTGTTGGTGGTGACCTTGACGATGCCGGTCGAGCGGTTGACGGACTGCGACGCAGGTCGGTCGAGTGTTCCGGTCTTTTCGTCGAAGTGGAGCACCGCCAGTTCACCTGCGGGCATCGACGCGGGATCCACCTTGTAGGTCAGCGTGCCAGACGTCAGTGTGCCGGAGCTCACGACGTCAACGGGCTCACCAACCCCACCGGCGATGTCCCCCAGTTGTTCTTCGGCGGACACAATCGAGGCCGTCAGGACGGCGCCCGCCGGCCCAGTCAGCGATGCACTGGCTCCGAGCTGCTTGTTCTGGACCTTGACGGTGTACTTTTGGTTGGCGACCGCCTTAAGCGGGTTTGAGCCTAAGGTGACCTCGTCGCCATCACTGACTCCGTCATTATCCGTGTCGGAGTCCGTTGGATCAGTCTTGTGCTTCGGCTCCTCACCATCGTTAAGCCCGTCGTTGTCGGTGTCCTCATCAGAGGGGTTGGTAACACCGCGGACTTCCTTGAGGTTCGACAGCTTGTCTTCATCGGTGTCGTCCGCTGCATCACCGATGCCATCGCCATCGGAGTCTCGCTTCCGGGGATCGGTCAGCGTGCGAACTTCATCAGTGTCGCTGAGACCGTCGCTGTCCGTGTCTGCCTTCTTGAGGTCAGAGCCGAACCGCGCCTCATTGGCATCCGGTAATCCGTCGCCATCCGTGTCGACTCGCTGATTAGCGGCGCAGTCAGCTGGTGCCTCAGCTGCCCATGTTGGGCCAACTCCCGATGTGAGTGACAGGGTCAGAGCGCCGATCACTACAGCGGCGAGGAGAGTCCGCCGTGGACGGCGATAGAGAGTCAGCGCGACGAACAGGCAAAACAGCATTGCCACAGACGCCGACCAAGGCCATCCCAAGCCGGCAACTGAGCGGGGCAGGTCCGTGTTGATGGGTGGGCCGATTGGAGGACAGTCGTTGAGGGCCGACCTGACGATGCCCGAAATCGATTGACTCGTTGAACCAAACACAGTCAAGCTCCCCGTCGGTAATCGGCCCAATTTATAGGTATGCACACTTTGGTGCGCCTACTCCCCCAGCCATGTGTACATGGTTAGCGAACTGCAAGACCGTCCTGAGTTAGGACAACCAAGCGCAAAGCGGTCCGCCTAGCACCACCAGCATGTATCGCCATGATCAGGCAACGTACAACGATTTCCTCGTGTCGTCCTGCACTTCTCCAAAATTGAGACAGCGGCAACGAATGAGCGCTGTACTGGTAGCTGTCAATGCGTGGCGCGTGGGACGCGAGTTATAGAATGTGACTTCAGTGAAAACTGAGCATGGGAGCGGGACTGTGAACCACGACAGGTCGGTGTCCAACCTTAGGCCGAGAGCGGGGTTACTCGCGGCCAGTCTCATTGCCATCTTGGTGGCCGGCTTGGCGCTGCAGCTGGTAGCTCGAAGTCATGGTAAGGATCCGACAAGCCCCATCGGGGCGCCAGGAAAGACGCCTGATGGGCGTGTCCAGGCGGCCCCGTCGACGCGAGCGGACGGTCCCTCACTTCGTATTGGAAGGATCAACCTCGATAAGCCACTCAGCGGTCAGGGCCTCCGAAAGGGCGAGATTAATCCCAGAGCTGGCCAGCTGATTTGGTTCACAGGCAATGGTCGGGTTAAGCCAGGAACCGACGGCATCAGTGTCATCGCTGGACATGTGGCAAGGGGGAATAAGCGCGACGTCTTTGCTGACCTGAATAAGGTAGGAGTTGGCGATGAGATCGTGGTTACCGATGACCACGGCGTTGAGACACTATACGTTGTCTCGCAGGCATATACCAAGTCAAAGGAGTCGATCCGCCGCGACCCAGCCGTCTGGGGAGATGTAGCCCGCGGCAAACAGATGGCCCTTGTTACTTGCGGAGACGAGCTCGGACTGCGGTCGGATGGTCATCGGGTCGCGAATTTTGTTGTTATAGCGAAGGCTGTTTAACCTCGCCAAAGATCACACCTACGCACGAAGTTGCTAGCGCCACGTCAAACGTAGCTCGGCTGGTTGTTCGAGGTGTTTTGGCTCGCGGTTGGCCCGTAAAAATCTCGTAACGCCACCGCACTACTTCACTAGATATGCGGATTAGGCAAGGTCGCCGCGGGAGTTTTGAACCAGCTGTCGAACGACTGCATTTAACTCTTGTCCATCCCCGGTGTCGATGCCGCCGACGATGAGCATTATGGCAGCTTTACCAAGAAGCGTTTGCCTGGCTTCATGATCGACTATGCCACAGTCCGGGTCGGCGCGGATGCGTAAACTGAGACCTTCGGAGAGGCCAGATAAGATGTCAGCTAGTTCCTCATACGAGATGCCTGGCCGCAGCTGTAAACCATGAGACTCAAAGAGAGTTTTGTATATGGGGATCCAATGTTCATGAAGTAGCCTGTAGCTCTTGCCCGAAGCCTCTTTGAGGTAAGGGTATCTGTCGGAGATAGCCGCAGTAATGAGAGAGGTCAAAATATTTGAATTCTCGAGGACGACCTCAATCTCACGGTACGCAGCCTCTTCGATCGCATCGACTACATCGACAGACTCGTCAGCCAGGTCTTTGGCCGATTCATGTGCAACAGCAATATTAGGTGCCCAATGCTTGACCCAGAGAGAATACGCAAGCAAGTCTTCAATAAAATCGTCACGGAAGGGCCAGCGATCTCGTAGCTTTGCTTCGTTCGCCCAATCAATACCAACTCGTTGAGCCTCCTCGGCCACCTGTCGGTACGCTAGCCACCGAAAGAAGGCGCTCGTCTCACCTTCAGAGCCATTCTCGTTCTGAGATTCTCGTTCTGGTGCGGCGAACTGCTGAGCGACAAGCCGGAGCCCTGCCTCCAAAAAGCTTCTTGTCATCTCATCATTCGCGAGCTTCTTCCTGGCTTCTGCCTTTTTTCGCGTTCCAGCACTCATAAGCCGCTTCAGCACCAGCGAAAGATCGTCACCTTCGGCCGGGCCCGAGACGTTACTTTCACGCGATGGTGTCACCATGTCCGGTTCTCATCCTCTACTTGCGCCCGACCAACCTCAAGCACTCGTCCTCGAACGTTCGAGGACATTCGTCTGTCGACAGGGTAGCGAGCTATCGGCGGTGCCTGACG
>Ga0209082_1000356_pt1 | contig 17165 bp, 17 predicted proteins | sample ColdCreekSource_FD_184127 | JGI IMG/M metagenome (GOLD analysis project Ga0209082, IMG submission 184127) | Groundwater microbial communities from Cold Creek, Nevada to study Microbial Dark Matter (Phase II) - Cold Creek Source (SPAdes) (version 3) | ecosystem: Environmental > Aquatic > Deep...
GATAAATTTTCTCCAAGGCTTGAGTTAGTTTCTCAGGGTGATAGCCGTTATCCATCAGGATGGTGGTTTTGGGTAAAGCGTCTGGTTTAGATTTGAAATAATCAATGTTGTGTCTGAGCATTTCAATATTTGTAGAGACTTCTCCACGAAAATATCGCAGACCTCCACCTCGTCCTGAAAAAGAAATCTCTTGAATATTTCCAAGTATTTTTTTTACTGCTGCATACTCTTTAGGCAAGGCTGTAATGATTCCAATTGTTGGCTCTGTTTCTCTATATTCAGACATAGATGAAGTTGAAGATTGAGTGTATAGCTGGTTGTTTTCCGACTCGCTCTCTTTTTTTAAAGATTCTATTTCTTTCGTTATTCTTTTGATTTCTTCGTTACATCTCTGAATTCCTTTTTGTAGCTCAAACTGTTTTCCTGGGCTATCAGTTATTACAAGTTCACGCTCAAAAAAGGACTTTTTTTCTTGCCAGTTACTCTTCGTTTGTTCTTTGTCTTTTAAGACTTGCTCCTGATTCTCTGCCGACATTTCCTATCTCCTCACCATTCCCTTGATTGTCTTCCATGTTTTGTACATCAATCCTTCTGTATCCATTTCCAGTTCGTAGGAGGCTATGGCAGGAATTAACGGAATAACAACCTTCAACTTTGCTGAGGCTGCTTTATCTGGTTCGTATAACTTGTCTCGAATCTCTTGGAGAATGGAAATTAATTCTGAAGGATAGGTACTAGAAGGTATATGTTCGATAGCTTCAACCGCTTCTTCTACCTTAACTAGTTGAGTTTCTGCTTGTTCATCAGAGATAATAATTGCTTCCTGTGGGTAAAGTTCCCAATATTCTGTTTCGTATCTACGAATCTTAGGAAGAATCTCGCGTTTAATTCGCTGTTTCAGTTCAAAATTAGCAGATTTACTACTACTAATAATCAACTCCTTTTCAAACTCCCCTAATTTTTCGTAGAGCAATTCTAAAATATCTTTTAAATCATTTAATCTAGCGCGATCGATCATTAAAATTCCTCACCTTCCCATAGAAGTGAACTATTTCTTCACTAAAACCTGTAACTCTTCTACTTTAGTTTCCAGGTCTGCTACTCTCTCGCTCAGTGGTATATCTTCAGTAGATTCTAGATAGCGAGCCAAAGCACTAATAACTATCTCAGATTTAGAGACATGAACCTTGTTGGCGTGAGCCAAAAGCTTCTCATAAAGATTAGAAGGGATTCGGACACCTACTGAAACACTAGACATCAAAGCTCTACCTCCAAATTAGGTGTTTAACTAATGTTAGCAAATGTTGAACTCACTAGGAGTTGTTAGAACTTTAGTGCGTGTAAAGTTCTATTCGAGACGACTATTTATACATGACTTACTATCTAGGAATCGATTTTGGTACTTCTGGGGCGAGGGCAATAGTTATTGATGAAGAGAAAACGATTGTAACTACTGTACAGTCTTCTTTTAAAAAGATAGCCGCCAATAAACTGGCATCAAATTGGCAGGATACACTGTATTCTCTAATTGCAGAGATACCAAATGATATCAGAAAACAATTAAAAGCGATCGCGATTAACGGAACTTCGTCTACAGTATTATTATGCGACCCTGATGGTCAACCTATAGCTGCGCCAATTTTGTACAACGATGCTAGAGGTAAATCAGAGTTAGAAGCAATTGCAACTATTGCACCCTTGAATCACGTGGTTATCAGTGCCACTTCTAGTCTGGCTAAATTATTTTGGTGGTATCGACAACCTTACTTTGCTCAAGCCGCATACTTTCTCCATCAAGCAGATTGGTTGGCTTTTTTGTTACACGGAAAATTGGGCAAAAGCGATTATCACAATGCTCTCAAGTTGGGTTATGACGTAGAAAATTTTAATTATCCTCTTTGGCTACAAAATTTACCTTTTAGTCATCTTTGTCCAGAAGTATTTCCTCCTGGTACACCTATAGGAACAATAACTAGGGAAAATTGCGATCGCTTTAACTTATCTCGAGACTGTATAATATGTGCTGGTACTACCGACAGTATTGCGGCTTTTTTAGCCAGTGGTGCAAATCAGCCAGGAGAAGCAGTTACTTCTTTGGGTTCAACTTTAGTCTTAAAATTACTCAGTCAGACCAAAATAGAGGCATCAAACTATGGTATTTATAGTCATAGATTGGGAACTTTATGGTTAGCTGGCGGTGCTTCTAATACAGGAGGTGCAGTATTAAGGCATTTTTTTAACGATCAACAACTCAAGAGTCTTTCACAGCAAATCGATCCAAATACAACAAGCCCTTTAGATTATTATCCTTTATTACGACCAGGCGATCGCTTTCCCCTTAATGATCCTAATTTATTGCCCCAATTAGAACCACGTCCCGCAGATCAAGTCGAGTTCCTGCATGGTTTATTAGAAAGTATGTCCCGAATTGAAGCATTGGGATATCAAAAATTACGAGATTTAGGTGCAGACAAGTTAATTAAAGTCTACACCGCTGGAGGAGGGGCAAAAAACCAGGTCTGGGGACAAATTCGCCAACGCCGTCTAGATGTATTAGTTGCCTCAGCAACCAATACAGAAGCCGCTTATGGAACTGCTTTGTTGGCTAGTGGTATATCTCAACTCTCGTGATTTGGTATAGATATCTGGCAATTTTAGATTTTTGTTGATCCGATGTTTGGTTATTAGTAGCCTGTTCCCACGCTCAAGATCATCCTGTTACGTTCAAAATCCTTGCTATATTAAAATGATCGCTCAAAGTTTTAGTCAGCTTAAGTCCTTCTCGGTTACCCACTCTACAGACTTATAAGTTCCGAAAACATGATCCCACCAATCTACAGCCAATCCAAAGTTACTATCCCATTGATTGTTCTGGTGATGAACATAGTGAACGGGCATTTTCATCCAAAAGCATTTAGTGGGGTTATTGTGCTGTATTTGATGGGCATAAGAAGCAAAAGCTGCAAAGGCTACAGTACCCAAAACCATAATAATTCCTACTGATAGGGAAATTAGAAGAGTTGGTAATATCAGTACGGCTACCAGACTAAAATCTATAAAATCCTTGAAAAATCCTTTTGATGTATTGCTGCGATGATGACCATAGTGAGCAGTAATACCGTTGCCGAATTTAGGCCAGATATGCATTAAGCGGTGAACCCAATACTCTAGAAAGCTAGCAAAAATAAAAGCAAATATGAAACAAGCGACTGATTGCATGATTTTCTAGTTTGTTTTCAACATAATATCGTTCTTTGTAGGGAACTTTGCCGTCAGGCGACGTATTGCTCAACAAACTTGAATATAGGAGATGACTTTTGATAGCCGAATTGTTTCATTGATGGCGCTCGCTATCAGGGTCATAAAACTATATTTAATTAGTTTCATCTATGCTCTTTAGTGATACGCGACTTTTAGATTATAGTTTCATATAGGCAGTATGAACCTTCTCTGATTTCAGATTGTGTAGAGTTATCGGGTTATTGCGATCAACTCTTACCTATTTTAAGCTGTTACTTTGTCCTCTTCCATCAGCATTTGCTCACTATTAGGTAACTCTAAACAGTATCCTGCACCATATACAGTCTTGATGTAATTAGGATGACGAGGATCGGGTTCTAGTTTAGTTCGCAAATGGCGAATATGAACACGGATGGTTTCAATATCATCATCAGGATCGTAACCCCAAACTTCTTTCAGTATTTCGGGGGGAGCAACAGTTTGTCCGTGACGTTGCAACAGACAGTGAAGTAATTCAAACTCTAAATGAGTTAGTTTAACTGTTTTTTCAAACCAGATTGCTTCAAATCTTTCGGGAATTAAGGTCAAAGGTCCAAAATTAAGTATTTCCGAGTGCTTTGCAGCTTGAGGAATGCGATCAGTTCGTCGCAATAAAGCTCTAACCCTCGCCAACATCTCTTCAACTTCAAAAGGCTTGGTCAGATAATCATCTGCACCTGCATTAAAGCCTTCTACTTTGTCCTGAGTTTGACCCAAAGCAGTCAACATTAGAACTGGAATATCAGAAGTTCGCTCATCCCGACGCAATCGCTGACAAACTGTAAAGCCATCAACTTTAGGCAACATAAGGTCAAGCATAATCAGATCAGGTTGTAACTGTACGGCTAAAGCCTGACCTTTGATACCGTCCTCTGCCTGATTGACATCATAGCCAGCCATCTCTAAGTTGATAGAGACTAATTCAGAGATTGCGGGATCGTCGTCAATTACAAGTATTCTAGGCATTTTTAACTATATATAGTAGGTAACAAAGCAATTATGTAATTTTTTGCTTAAACAAAAAGATTAGGATGAATAAAGAATCCTGTCATGATTATAAGCAAAAATGCCCATTGTGTTTAAGTTACTTATCTAGTAATAAACTTTAGTCAAACTTACTGTAGTTATGTTTATTTATGTTAAGTATCAAGGCGCGATCGCATTGAGGCTCTTCAATGTGTTTTAAAGAATTACCTTGAGTGTAAGAATTCTTAACGATAATTCTCATTAAATCAGTTTAATCTAGCAAACTAGGCAGATTTTTAGATATTTTGCAGAACTTAATAAACCGACAAGTTAATCATAAAAAGCAGGGAATTTTAGTATGAGCGTTAATTTAGCCACAATGTTGCGCGAAGGAACAAAAAAGTCTCACACAATGGCAGAAAATGTTGGCTTTGTCAAATGTTTTCTTAAAGGAGTAGTTGAGAAGAAGTCTTATCGTAAATTAGTTACCAGTCTCTACTTTGTCTATTCGGCAATGGAAGAAGAAATGGAAAAGCTTAAAGGTCATCCTGTGATTTCTAAAGTTTACTTTCCAGAATTAAATCGCCAAGAAAGTCTAGAAAAAGATTTACATTTTTACTACGGTGCTAACTGGCGGGAAGAAGCTAAAAATACCAAAGCAGGAAAAGCTTATGTAGAGCGTATTAGAGAAATAGCTAAGTCTCAACCAGAACTATTAGTAGCTCATTGTTATACTCGATATTTGGGTGATTTATCTGGCGGACAAATTCTCAAGAAGATTTCCCAGAGAGCGATGAATCTTACGGATGGTGAAGGAACAGCTTTCTATGAGTTTGATGATATCTCTGACGAAAAAGCGTTTAAAGATAAATATCGTCAAGCTATGAACGAATTACCTATAGATCAAGCAACTGCTGAACAAATTGTTGATGAAGCTAATGCTGCTTTTGGCAAAAACATGGAATTGTTCCAAGAATTGGAAGGTAATTTAGTTAAAGCGATTGGTGTGATGTTATTTAATACCTTAACTCGTCGCCGCGCTCGTGGTAGCACAGAGCTAGCTACTGCCGAATAGTAGAGCCGTTTAAGTTTGTGCCATAAAAAAATAAATCTGGTAAAAAAAGAACAACCCTGAAAGCTGGGTTGCGGTTGATGAGATCGCTATCTAGCTTTCGGGGTTGCTTGTTTAGTTAGACAAATGTCAAATTAACAATCCTAAACTTGGGGCAGGTTACCGCTGGTGTAGGTATCCATTGCAAAAGCAGGAATACGTTCAGCATAGTCTATATCTCTGCCAGTCAAAGATTTGGATAGCTGTGCAAAAGATTCTGATTTTAAATTACGTTCATGGATTGGCTTGGTTTGTTCGCCTAAAAAATAAGCTTGAGTTCCAATAAGTGCTGCCGCAGTCCAACCGATCAAAAATACAGTGATTAATAGAATAGTCATAGTTGACTCCTTTGTTAGTTTTGTTAAGCTTTTTCTCTATGTGTAAATTAATGTAACAAAAACTTGCTTTTACTCGCAATAAGATAAATTTAGGGTTTTCCTTACCGCTTGGGAGTAAAAACCGTAATTCAATGGCTCTAAGCTCTAGGCTATATAGCAAGCGAACTATAGTTTAGGACGTCGTAATCTTGAGAAATAGGGAATAGGGAATAGGGAATGTCTTGATCTTTACTTCGACTGCTATAAACTTTAAGATTGGGTTATCTGTGGCAAGGCAGCAACATTTATCCCTCTTATGTCACTCTCAGAGAGATCGTGTTATTTATAAATTCGACGATCTCTATATCTATATTTTCGCTATTGGAGGTCATATAAGTAGCTAGGCGGAATTAAATATAAAACGTTCTAATTGATAATTCCCTCTTTCACTCCGATTTTCCATTCCTTGTATAACTGTCATGGCTAAGTCATATTCATTGTCAAACATTTGACCCGCAATTTCATGCGCTTTAAGTTGATGCCATTGTGTTTCAATATCATTAAGTTCAGAACAATAAGCAGGAAGGAAAAATAGCAACAATCCTTGTTCTGACCAACGTGACCAACAAGCACGAACTTCTTTGCTCTTGTGTATGGGACTATTATCCTGAACAACCACAGTTAGTTTTCCTGTCTCTTTGAATAAAGAGGCTGCTTTTTGCGCTACCCAATCCATTACTTTGATATAGCTTTTGCTGTTGAAGCCACCTTGAGCCAAACCATATTCAAAACTTGCTCCCACTTGCCATAAACCTAAAATGCTAATCCTCGAACCGTATCTTTTCTGACTTTGTTCTAAACATTTTTGTTCGCCAATTTGGCTGTAGCTATAGCTTACAGGACTCCACAGACAGAATCCTGCTTCGTCTAAGTATTTCAGGTCTATATCTCCTTCGACCGCCGCCATTTTTAGCATGGCTAGATCGGCTTTCTTAATCTCTCTTAGTTGTTTATTTTGCTTTTTCTTGTTGCTCTGTCTGGTTCTTTGACAACGATATCTTTTTTTTTAGTATTCGTCTTAAGCGATCGCTACTTAAATCTACCTCTCTTTCCTGCTTGAGTTTTCGAGCTAACTGAATACTGTTGTATGTTCGCTCTTCTTCGTTTAAACAAGTTTCGATGTATTCCAAGTCTTCAGGAATCCACTTTGGTTTTGCTCCTCTTCCACGGGCTGACCATAATCCTGTCAAGCCTCTGTCTTGCCAACGTTGAATTGCTGCTCTGACCGTATGCTCATGACAATTGAACATTTGAGCAATTTCTGGAACGTTTCTCCCTTGAGCATTTAATCTCAGCATCATAGCTCGATTTCGGGTTCGATAAGGCACTGAGCTTGCCTTCTGTAATTCTCCCAATGTTTCTTGTTCTAACCGACTTAGTTTTACTCTTAGTGGTGCAGGCATTTTTTACTCATTTCTCAGCCTTTCTATCTTATATTTAATTACAACTGCCTACTTACGATCAGTTAATAAAATATGAGTAGAAAGCACATAAGTTACTTGCTAGCCACTTTAATTGCCACTTGTGCAGGCTGATTTTATATTCCTAACATTTGTAATTTATATAAACTGGCGTATAGTCCGTCAGTAGCTAGTAACTCATCATGACTGCCAAATTCAACTAATTCGCCTCGTTTTAGAACCAAAATTTTATCGACGTTACGGATTGTAGAAAGTCGGTGGGCAATAATAATAGCTGTTCGCTCTACTAATAAATGATCCAAAGCTTCTTGAATCAAAGCTTCTGTCGAAACATCCAAACTGGACGTGGCTTCATCTAAAATCAAAACATGGGGATTACGGATAGCAACACGAGCAAAAGCCAGGAGTTGTTTTTGTCCTCCAGAAAGATTTGTTCCCCTCTCTCTCAAGGTTGTGTTGTAGCCATCGGGTAATTCTTCGATGAAACGATCAATATTTACCAACTTGGCAGCTTGTTGAACTTCTTCGAGGGAGTAATTATCTCCTAAAGTAATATTACGTTTAACATCTCCAGCAAAGAGGAAACTTTCTTGTAAGATGACACCGATATAACGACGCAAATCTGCTTGGGGAATATCTCTAATATCAATCCCATCGACTAAAATCCTACCTTTGCTTGGTTCGTAGAGACGACACAGTAGACGGATGATCGAGCTTTTTCCCGCACCCGTTGGCCCGACTAAGGCAACTTTTTCTCCTGGTTTAATGGTAAAGTCTAGACCTTTAATGACGTATTCGTCAGTTTTATAGCCAAACCAGACATTTTCAAAGCGAATCTCTCCTGTTTGAGTTATTTCTGAAGTGATTTTGCTTACAAGGCGATCGCCAGGAGTTAATAAAGACCGATGACCTTCGGCGATAGAGATAACCTTATCTCTAATCTCAATTGGTTCACTCATCAACTCAGTGATCCGTTCGATTGCCGTAAATCCAGATTGAAACATCGTAAACTTATCGGCAAACTGGCGCAGAGGATTAAATAGCCTTTGGGAGTAGAGAATAAAAGCCGATAAAGCCCCGTAAGTCATATTCTCTCGCAATACTAGGATACCACCTATCCAGAGAACTGCTGCGATCGCAACTAAGGCAATCCATTCCAAAGTAGCCGATACAGCCGAATCATGAAAAATAGTTTTATCAACTTCCAGACGGTAGCGTTCATTAATTGAGCGATACATCTCGGCGTTATATCGTTCTCGTCGAAATAGCTGGACAATATTAATACCAGAGATATTTTCTTGCAGCATCGAGTTCAGTTTAGAAAGCTCTTCTCTAGCTTTATAATTAGCTTTTCGATACTGTTGCTGAAAATAAATAATTAACCCCGTCACGGGAATCAACATAAACACCAATATCGATGCTAACTTCCAGTTAACCAGATAAATAGTAACTACAATCGCCACAATCGAAACAAAATCACTAACTACGCCAATTGCCCCACTGGCGAAAACATTCCCCAAAGCTTCTACATCGCTAGCAATACGGGTTATCAGCTTACCTACGGGAGTACGATCAAAAAAGCTCGAAGCCAGAGAAGTAACGTGAGTAAATAAATCTTGTCTTACCTCGGCAGTAATTTCTTGTCCAATTTTTTGAACTAAATAACCTTGGATAGATGAAAAAATTAGACGAATAACCACAGTTAGTAGTAGCAAGCCTACCAACAGATTAATGCCTTTAGCATCGGACACTCCCCGCAAAAAAGACCAGGTTGGCTCTTCCCGCAGCAGGGATATAGCCTGTCCAATAATTAACGGTTGAATTGCTCCAGCGACGGCTAAAGGAACTAGCAACAGTAAACAGATTAATAAAGTTCCCCTACTTTTACGAGCATAAGGAATCAGCTTGAGAAACAACCGCCAATCATTATCTGGGTTTTTCGGTTTAGTTCGTGGTTCTTCGGGGTGAGTGGCAACAGTCATAAACAATTAGCAATTAACAGTTCTGAGTTTTTCTACCCAGCTATTAAGATCATCTCGATTGAGGCGATAACTTAAAGGATGAGCAATCAATCTAGCACTACTTTGATAAAGAACGTCAATTTCAATTAAGCCATTTTCTTGGAGAGTTTTACCCGTAGAAACTAAATCAACAATCGCTTCTGACATTCCTGTAATTGGCCCTAATTCCACTGAACCAGACAACGGGACTATCTCGACTGGTAAATCAATCCCATCAAAATATTCTTTGGCGCAATTAACAAATTTAGAAGCAACTCTGCCGTGGGGTGGTAATTCAACCGATTGTCTGTAAGAACTAGCTGCGGGTACTGCTACTGACAGACGACAATAGCCAAATTCAAGATCCGCTAAATTAGCAACTTCAGGTTGTTTCTCTCGCAAGACATCATAACCAACAATTCCTAGTTGCGCTTGACCATACTCTACATACACAGGAACATCTTGCGCTCTAACTAATAAAGCTCTCGCGGTGTTGGTAGGCTCGGTAATTTGTAATTGTCGATTAGTTTTATCCAGAAAACCACTAAAATCTAAACCCAAATTCCGCAATAAGTCGATACTGTCTTTCAACAGTGCGCCTTTCGGTAAGGCAATAGTAATCATAGAAATTATTTATTGAAAAATAATGAATCCAAAACAAAAAATTCAAACTCTAAGCCTCTGGCATCATAGCAAAGTTACTGATCAGTTTTAGATCACTTTTAGATCTTATGTAGATTTCAACGAATAGCCTGCTAAAAATGCCCTTAAAATCGAAAAAAGCATTTGAAATGTCTAAATTCCAAATGCTGGTTGAATATAAATATGCAATTTCTTAAATCACATTAAATTTTGTACTGTAATTACGACTAAAGGTAATAATTTATTTAAACCTTATGGTTTTTTGAACATATGATTAATTCTAAAATTATAAATCTACTATTAGACAGATTTGTTGTTGATTGGAGCTAAGTGTGACTGATTCAAGGCAATAACAAAGCAATAAAATTATGCAGCCTGAGATTCTAACATTGTGCCTAATTGTTCAATACCCTTATGTAAATGACGAGTTACAGTCATTGGACTAATACCAATATGTTTTGCCGCCTCTTTACGGGGTAAATCCCACAAAAATACACATTCAATCGCTGCTTTGGTTTTGTCTTCTAACTGATTCATTGCCCTCTGTAATTGCAATTTATCGTCTTCTAATCGTCGTTGTTGTTGATAGCGCGGATCAGCAATAGTATCACCAAAAGTTATCGAAGAATCTAGGGAATTATTAATTACCGCATCTAAACTAATTGGTAGGCGATTTTGAAGAGCTAGCTGGCATTCACTCCACTCTTGTAAAGGTACTCCTAAAGTATTAGCTAATTCTATATCTCTCGGTAAACGTCCTAACTTTTCGATTAAATCTTTTCTGAGTTTTTTACCTTTGGCATAAAGTTCTTGCCATCTACGAGGAATTCTCATCATGCTGCCTCTATCTCTGAGGTAATGTAGCATTTCGCCACGAATATAAGGAATCGCAAAAGAACTAAATGCTGAACCTTGATGGGGATCAAAACGCTCGATCGCTCTAATTAGACCTAGATAACCAATTTGTTCCAAATCTTCATAGGGTTCTGCACATTTTCGACAAATTTGATGCGCCACTTTACGTACTAACCCTGCATTTAATTCGACTAATTTATTACGTAATCTTAAAGAAGGGTTGTGGTGATAAACCTGAAGCAATTCCATGCAACGATAACTAAGAGATTGAGTAGTCATAGAGATCTAATTTTTCAGTATTAACAATTTATTTAGGTGAATCTAAATCTCATTTTCTGTTGAGAAAAAAAGCTACACCATAGTTGTTTTACGGAAAAACCAAAACATAGTTTTTTTTTCTACGAGCAAATACGCATAAAAAGTGCTGGTATTTTGTGCATATTTGTCAAAAAAACTATTTATTTTAAATGACTTTTTAAAGTTGAAATTGCCGAACTAAATACGTAGATTCAACTAGATTATTTCTTCTATTTGTAATTCAGTAAGCCCTACAATTCAAGGTTAATTTGAGACAAGAATTTAGACATTCTTACTAGAGTACATATTCTGGTTTTAAATATTTTAATTAGTCATATATTTATGATGAGAAATAGCTTGTCCCGCTTCAGGGATTAGCAACTAGCTATAATCAAGCTTCGATGCTCGATCTATTAACTAGTTGCTCAAAGCTTCGCCTTGAAGGGCGACATTCCTACAAAGTCAAGAGAATTATCATTGCATTATCAACAAACTATAGTTTGGCGAGTTCTTCGGCTAAAATATCAACAGTTAAACGGATTTGTGATTCAGAATGATTACAGGTCACGAAAAATCTTAAACGTGCAGCATTTTGGGGTACGGAAGGATAGATCATAAAAGGAACATTAATACCCCGTTTAAACAAATTTTGGGATAACTGTATTGATTTAAGCGAATCACCAACAATAATTGGTATTACGGGAGAATCTTTACTCATTCCCGTATCAAGACCTTTTTCTCTAGCTAATTCTAAAAAAAACTTGGCTCTAGCCTGTAAACGAGTTGCTCGCTCTGGTTCGGCTTTGAGAACACGAATCGCTGCTAAAGTCGCAGCAGCGTTAGGAGGAGACATTCCGACGCTAAAGACAAAACCTGGGGCAGTATACTTAAGATATTCGATTAGAGCTTTAGAACCAGCTATATAGCCGCCACAACTAGCAAACGATTTACTTAGAGTACCCATCCAAAGATCGACATCTTGAGGATTGATGGCGCAATGTTCGCTGATACCACGACCACTATTACCAATCGTCCCCATAGAGTGGGCTTCATCAACCATCAAAAATGTTTTATAGCGTTTTTTAAGTTCGATAAATCGGGGTAAATCGGCAATATCCCCATCTGTACTATAGACCCCCTCAATCACGATTAGCGATCGCTTGTAACGGTGACGGCGATCGCTTAAAATAGCTTCTAAAGCAGCCGAATCATTATGGGGAAAGGCTACTAAACTAGCACCAGAAAGAAAACAGCCTTGAAGAATGCTGTTATGGCTCAAGGAATCATAAATAACTAGGTCGTTTTGGCCAAACAAATGACCAATAGTGGTGACGTTAGTTGCATGACCGCCGACCATAATAATGCTGTCTTCGACACCAATAAAATCAGCAAGTTCTGTTTCTAATTCTCTGTGTATCGGTTTTTCTCCCGAAATTAAGCGACTCGCACAGGCAGAAGTTCCATAAAGGTCGGTGGCATCTTTCGCTGCCTGAGATACTTCAGGGTCGCCACACATCCCGATATAGTTATAGGTAGCAAAATTAATTAATTCACGACCGTCAATGGTTGTGCGATCATTAACTACTTTGTCTTGAGGAACAAAGAAAGGGTTGCCATTACCCAAGCTTGCTACTTGTTTTTGTTGCGCTTGCAGCTTTTTATATTCAGGAAAATCTTCAAATTTATAATGTTCCGAAGGAATTTCCCGTTGATTATTATTTTCAATATTTTCTGGGATCGCCAAATTTGCGATCGCACTTTGCGCAGCAATTTCTAAATTTTTAGCAGAATTCAACTTACTCTCAGATAAACTACTAGTAGCTAAATATTCAGCTAAAGTCTTAATATTCTGATAATCCCAGAGTAAAGTTGGAGGAAGGCGGCAACCCAGATAATCTTCTAGATCACCCGACAAATTAATTGCTTCTGCCGATTCCAAACCATATTCTTCAAAATTTTGTCGCACATTGATTTGATGGGGTTCAATTTCCAGGACTTCTGCTAGTTTGTCAATTAACCAACCCTGTATTGCTTCTGCTTCAAAAGCAGCACTAAGACCTTTTAACTTGCCATTTCTACTGGGAGAAATGTTTTTGTTTTCTTTTCCATTCAAAGTTTCATTGAATAGTGTCATTAATAATTCACTCCTACACCACTTTATTGAGAGTTCGCCGCGGGGAACTCGCCCTGCAGCAGAAGAACGAATCCTTTAGGGGTCGCTTGTTTCTGGTCTAGCCGACACCTTTCCAGACCATTAGACCGGATACGATGGTTATTTTGCCATGAACCCCCACTAAGATACCAGAGTATCTAGCAGGGGTTTGTTTTGGTTGCTTGGTTTTCAATTTAATGGCGACCCCACTTTTAGTTAAAGATATAGATTAATAGATCGAATCTATAACAAACTAGTGTAGATCGCCAGTTATTGATTGAAATATATTTTAGATCTTAGCTGGCAACATATTCTCGAACGTAAGCTCTCCGTCTCCTCAACTGTGCCAAAGCTTGATGCTCTAACTGACGTACTCTCTCGCGGCTGATGCTCATTCTTTGACCAATTTTAGCCAAGGACAATTCTTTCCCGTCTTCTAAGCCGAAACGTAAAGAAATTACTTCTCGCTGTTGAGGAGTTAGATCCGCCATCAGACTGTACAAATCTTGCCGTAATAGCTGCTGAGTCGCATAGTGATCAGGAGAAATTCCGTCATCTTCGAGCAATTCCGATAGTTCCGTATCCTGATTGTCACCAACGCGCACGTCTAGAGAAATTGGTTGACGGGCAACACTCAGATACTCACGAATTTGAGCAGTTTCTAAGCCCAACTCCTCAGCAATTTCTTTAGGTTCGGCACTACGTCCTAGCTTTTGTGCTAATTCTCTTTGGGTTTTCTTAATCTTATTTAATTTTTCGGTAATGTGAATTGGTAGACGAATCGTGCGGGCTTGTTGAGCGATAGCTCTGGTAATTGCTTGACGAATCCACCAATAAGCATAGGTAGAGAATTTGTATCCCTTAGTTGGATCAAATTTTTCGACTCCTCTCTCTAAACCCAAACTTCCTTCTTGAATCAGATCGAGAAATTCCATATTACGCTTTTGGTATTTTTTGGCGATGGCTACTACCAGACGCAAATTTGCCTCGATCATTTTTCGTTTTGACCGTTGTCCTGCCTGCATAACCCTGTTGAGTTCTACTTCACTCATTTGGACTTTTTCGGCCCACTCCTTCAGACTGAGCTTAATTTCTAGCTGACGCTCTAACTCTTCTTTCTCGGTTAACAGGATCATCATTTTCTGTACGTCCTTCCCATAAACAATTTCTTGTTCGTGGGTTAACAACGGTACTCGACCAATTTCATGCAGGTAGGTTCTGACCATATCTGCCGAGTAGCTATTTTTTTTGGTGGTTTGTTTTTCGATGTTGGCTTTAGGCATCTGTACAGTTATGACTCCTTATAAACTGATTAAAAGTCAGCGATACTTCTTCTGTGGTTGAATCAGACTTATAGCGAGAGCTGGCAACTCCTGATTGGTTCTAAGATTGATAACTTGGAAGTGCAAACTTAACATTCGTCCGACTATATTTTTAGACGCTATGCTCTAGCTAAAGGTTCAACTATTGTCTGGACAATGCTAAGTTTTTAGCTAACGTCGCCGACTTAATTACATTTTTTTATGTGTGTGACAATTTTATTACTTACTTATACCATGAACTAAAAACAGTTCAAAAGAAACTCTCTTCGGAGGCGGATTGCCGAACATTTTTTTCGGGTATTGGGAACTATTAACTTTTGATGAAAAGCTAGTTGCTAGTCGCTAATTAATAGCAAACAGACTGAAAATTGCGATCGCCAGCCACGATAAAAAGCAGTAGCGAGTTAAACTTAAAGCCTGCTCAATTTTGTCAATTGAAATTGATTCAAGAGGATTTCCCAACAGAGGTTTTTCCTTGATCACTCCTTGATAAGTATTATTTCCGCCCAACTGCACCCTCAAAATGGCAGCATAAGCACACTCACTCCAGCCTGAATTAGGACTGGGATCTTTGACTCCATCTCGACGACAAATAGATAGCACTTGTAAAGGATTGCCTGAAAATAAGCTTAAAGTAATAACCGTTAGGCGACAGGGAAGCCAAGTTAAGCGATCTTCTAGTTGTGCGCTAAACCATCCCAAATCCGTGTAGGGTTCACGACGATATCCTACCATCGAATCTAAGGTGCTGGCTGCTTTATAAGCTAAAGCTAGGGGGAAACTACCTACTCCTGGAATAAATGCGCCTAAAACAGCATAAAAAAGCGGTGCGGTAACTCCATCAACAGCATTTTCTCCCACTGTTTCTAGTAATGCCCGTAATATTTCTGACTCTGATAAATTGTTGGTGTCGCGACCTACATATAAACTAAGACGAGAACGAGCCGTATTTATATCCCCTGAATTGATCCCTTGTAAAACGTCTTGTACTGCAACTCGCAGACTTTTTGCCGCAAAACAACTAGCCAGTAAAATTACTTCAATGGCTATACCTAGACAAGGATGAACTAAAGTTGATTGCCAAACAATTAGCCAGCCCAGTAGCCCACTGCCGATAATTAAGCTCACGCCCAAAATCACGCCACTAAGGCGACGTTGCCATCCTGGTTGAGCAAACTTAATTGCTAATTGAGTATATTGTTGAATTATCCAGCCCATAACCTGCACGGGATGAATCCACCCCAAAGGGTCACCAATTAAATAATCTTGAATAGCTGCCAGGAGTATAATTAAGCTTAAATGTTGAATGCTGAAGGTAGAAATGATCGCCAATTCTTAGGGATTAATTACGAGTTTGAGGAACCTTGCTTTGCCAATTCTGAACATCAAAAGGTTAAATTATGAATTTATCGATTAGGTCTTTATCAAAAGAACCAAATGTTAACCTCTACTTTAATTATTTAAATCTTTCGAGATTAAACAATAAAATTATTTTCTTCTCCAATAGCCGCTTGCCAACTGCGGGCATCATAATATAGGTCAGCTAAAGTAATAGTATATAACGCTTCTTTTAATTTGTGATGTAATCTTTGCCACAAACTGAATGTCACCCAGTCTTCAGCAATATTTGGATCAGGACAGTAATTAGGTAAAGGTTTGATCGTTTCTCCTACTGCCTCTAAAATTTTGCCTAAAGAAATTTGTTCTGGTTTATGAGCTAATTGATAGCCTCCCTGGGCTCCCCTTACGGATTTAACTATGCCAGCGCGTCGCATTTCAATCAATAGCTTTTCTAAATAAGGTGCGGGTAAATCTTGACGTAGGGCGATCATTTTGACCGATGTTGGTCTATAGTCTGGTTGCAAACTAAGGTCTAATAATGCTTTTACACTGTAATGACCGCGAGTTGTTAATTTCATTATTATTTTTTAAATCCTTAGTGAAACTTATCTATGTAACTCGATTTTTTTAATAAACTCAACAATAATAATTTATCGTTATGCTGACACTATCTAAAAATTTAATTTTCAATTTTAATTGAGTTAATTATGCTCGATAAGTGTAATATAGTTTTATAGGAAGATAGCAAAGTAAAAGATTATTGTCTTTGTATAACTTTAGCTAAAAGCAAATCTGTAAACCAAATAAATTTTTAGTTGTTTCAAGTTGATGGCAAAAGCAACCCACCCACAACCTTTAATAGGTTCAACGTTAATCGATAAAGTTAAAGAACTGGGGAATCTCTCTAAAGAGGGAAAAGCCAGAGAATGTGGCTATTATACAGTCACTAAAAACGGCGTAGAAAGAGTCAATATGATGAAATTTCTTAATGCATTAATTGATGCAGAAGGAATTGAATTGGACAGCACTTCTAATGGTCAAGGTAGAGGCGGCAGGTCTGCCAGCTATCGTATCAGCGTACAATCTAACGGCAATTTGTTAATTGGCTCGGCTTATACTAAAAAAATGGGTCTGAGACAAGGAGATGAGTTTGAAATAACTTTGGGTCGAAAACATATTCAACTTCGACAAGTAGATGCTGATGAAGAATAATAAAATTTAAAAAGTATTTATAACTCAGCTCACGAGTAATAATTTGAATCTGAAGTCCAAAAAATATAATAATTCTTAGAGGTGTTCGGTTGATTATAAAATAAGCAGCCGTGTAGCCTCTATTTTATGTTTAATTCAAGTTAATCTTATTTGCTTGTCTGTCAAGAAAAACTAGTCTGCTACTTGAGTC
>Ga0209082_1000359_pt1 | contig 16886 bp, 15 predicted proteins | sample ColdCreekSource_FD_184127 | JGI IMG/M metagenome (GOLD analysis project Ga0209082, IMG submission 184127) | Groundwater microbial communities from Cold Creek, Nevada to study Microbial Dark Matter (Phase II) - Cold Creek Source (SPAdes) (version 3) | ecosystem: Environmental > Aquatic > Deep...
GGCAATAATAATCTTGATGGCGGAATAGGAAATGATACCCTGATTGGTGGTAGTGGAAATGACCTACTCAAAGGAGGTTTAGGGAGCGATCGCCTGACGGGTGGAACAGGAAGCGATCGCTTTATCTATGACACTAATGCAACATTTACTACTAGTTCGGTAGGAATTGACCAAATTACCGACTTCGTGAAGGGTACTGACAAGATTGTACTGGATAAAACCACCTTTACTATGCTGGGGAGTGTTGTCGGTGGCGGATTTAATCTCGCCAAGGAGTTTGCTGTGGTAAGAAGTGATACAGCAGCAGCTACTGCGGAGGCACTAATTGTCTATAGCAGCGAGACTGGTAATTTGTTCTACAACCAAAATGGAGTGATAGCGGGGTTGGGTTCAGGTTTTCAATTCGCTACTCTGACTGGCATTCCTGCTTTGGATGCTCATGATTTTGAGCTTCAAGCTTAATCAAAACAAGTTAATCGCGCTTATTACGAGCGATCGCTAATACCATTTAGAATGAAATAGCCTTGAGGCGAAGCCCCTGGCTGTAAACTACAAGTCTTAAGCTATAAGCCAATCAGACTTTGGGATCCTAAAGTGGCGCGGGTAGTCAATTTAAAAGCTTAGAGCCTGAAGCTTTTTAATAAATTTTTCCCCCAACTTCTCGCCTTGAAGGACAATCATTTGTTACAATTACTGGCGTTAATATTAAGATTACAATATTTGTTCCTTGAGCCAAAAACCATTAGACACTATTACCGCCAGTGATATAACCCTAGATACATTAACCCAGGAACTAGCAGCGATTCAGCAAACTGGTTCTAAACGAATTGCCCTACTCGGTTCTCGTCATGTGCCGTTAATGCACCAACAGCTAATTGAAATGATGAGTTATGCTTTGGTTTTAGGAGGTAATCGGTTAGTTACTTCTGGAGCTATTGGAACTAACTCGGCAGCGATCAAGGGTGCGATGCGTGCTGACTCAAATTTGTTAACCGTAATTTTGCCTCAGAGTCTGTCTAGCCAGCCTAGAGAATCTAAAAAACAATTAGAGAAAGTAGTTCATCTAATTGAAAATTCTAACAACGATCATATGTCCCTGGGAGAAGCTAGTGCTATGTGCAACAGCGAAATTATCTCTCGTTGCCAACAGTTGATTTGCTTTGCCTTTCATGACAGCGATACTCTTTTGAAAACTTGTCGAGAAGCAGAGGAACAAAGAAAAATCGTCACTCTGTTTTATTTTGATTAAGCTGTTAAATTGATTTTCAAAGCGCAATTACAAGTCATAGATAGTCATGCACACTTGTCAGTAATCGCTAGAACTACTAATCGCGAAGTGGCAACTGTTTGAGTTTGTCTGTTGATTAGTATTTTTTATGCCTTCCCCTATTTCCCATCTATTTTAGATAGTTAGATAGATAGATAAAGCTGGTTACAATAAACTGGGAATACCAAACATTGCTCATGACTGCCAGACCTGTAAAACACCGTGAAGAACATATTTTGATTGTTACCGATGGCAAGGGTCATCGCGAAATTCGTCTTCAGGATCAAGTTTACTCGATGGGGAGAAGCGCTCACTGTCGTATTCTGCTGCAATCTCAATTTGTGTCCCGTCACCATGCCACCCTGGTAAAAAGAGAGCAAGAAGATCATCATTACTATCGCATTATCGATGGCGACTCAGAAGGAAAACATAGCGTCAATGGTTTATTAGTCAACGGGAAAAAAGTTAGGTTTCACGATTTAAAAAACGGCGATCGGGTGATTTTTGGTCCCCAAGTAGAAGCGGTGTATGAATATCGAGAATATGATATCTTTCCTACCATTCCCCCTGACGATCCCTACGACATTACCCTCATTGATCCTGCGATGATTGACGATGATGAGGATGAGTGACTAGCAACTCATGTATATTTACATTTTTGGTTGAGACATGACAGCTTTTCAGAACCTGCTAGGTCAATCTAGAGCGGTAGAATTATTGATGGCTGCGATCGCCAAGGAGCGAATTGCGACTGCCTATCTTTTTTGTGGTTCCTTGGGAATTGGACGCACCATCGCTGCGAAAAATTTTACCCAGCTTTTATTAACTACTGGTTTATCTCCAGAAAAACAGCACCTTGCTAGCAGAAAATTATCCACGGGAAATCATCCCGATTTGCTTTGGGTTGAACCTACTTTCCTCAAGGGAGGCGAATTATATACTACTGCTCAAGCTGCCGAACAAGGTTTACAGTACAAAACCCCTCCCAAGATTCGGATTGAACAGATTCGCCAGATCACTCAGTTTCTTAATCGTCCTGCCTTAGAAGCCACAAGACAGGTGGTTATTATTGAGGATGCCCAAACTATGGCGGAAGCACCTGCCAATGCTTTATTAAAAACCTTAGAAGAACCTGGCAATGCCACCCTAATTCTGATTGCTCCTGATGCCGATTCCCTCCTAACTACCTTGGTGTCTCGCTGTCAGAAAATTCAATTTAATCCTCTCTCCTCCCAAGACTTAAGCACTATTTTGCAAGAACATAATTATGGAGCAATTTTAGACCATCCTGAGTTAATAGCGATCGCTCAAGGAAGTCCAGGAATGGCGATCTCTGCTTGGGAGCAATTACAACTAATTCCCGTTGAGCTATTACAACAGTTAAAGCGATTACGCTCCGCGCGACGCGAAGCTAGTCCTTTAGGGTACCCTAAAGGATCGCCCCAAACTCCCCTAGAAGCTATCAACCTAGCTCAAACTATAACTACTCAGCTAGATAGTTCAACCCAATTATGGCTGGTGGATTATCTACAATATTATTATTGGCAGCAAAATCAGCAGTTACGGCTAATGGAAACCTGGGAAAAAACTCGTGACTGTTTACTCAGCTATGTGCAACCTCGTTTGGTTTGGGAATGTGCGCTGCTAAATTTAATTTCCAGTCCACAAATTTTGCTCTAATTCTACATTAGTAAAATGGTTAATTTTCAAGGTTAATTTTCAAAAATTTGCGCTGCGGTGAGATTGAGTGCGGGAAACTGTGACGAAAGTAGTTGTGATTCACCACCAAAGCTACCCACTTCCCTATAACTACCATCTGATAATTCCAAAATTAATACTATTTGAAGATCGGGGTCAATAATCCAGTATTCAGGGATTCCACAGTCTTGATACTGTAATCTTTTGGCAACATAATCGCGGTCACGCTGCAATTCTCCAGGACTAACTACTTCAACAACTAATAGAGGAGGAGACATATTTAAGCGAACTGTATTGCGCTTTGCCAATTTTTCAATATGTTCATCGCGCAAAATCGTCAAATCAGGATAGCGATTCCTCGGTTCGCCATTTACTTCCAACTCCAGTCCATGTCCTCGTACTTGGCGATAGCCAATCAGAGTCGCAAATTGAATTAGTAAGAAGGTCGCAATTTGCACATTTTTTCCCGATTCTGGCGGCACTTCGATCAATTCTCCATTAAATAGTTCGTATAGCTTATCGGTGCCATCATCATAGGCTAGGTATTCTTCAAAGCTTTGAAACCTCGGCTTAACTCGAATCATGGTTTAAATGGGTATAGAGTACCAGAGACTATAGCAATCCTATTTGATTCATGAAACTACATTGATTGGTTTTAAGTAGTAGGTAGTAAGCTGACATGCATTTAAATTGGGATTTTTAAAGTCCAGACTCCTTATAGCAATGCTGGTGAGCGATCAAAATAAATAAATAACAGCTTAGGTAGTAGAAATTTCTCATTTCATTTGGGATTGTTATATCTAAAATCTTAAGTCATCGTTTTGGATCAAGATAAATTAATCAATGTAGATAATTTCATTGAGTTTTTGCCTCGCTAAAGATGAGATATGCCGCCCCTGCCAGCAACATCGCTGCAAAAAAGTAGTTACGGGTCACAGGAACTTTCATGTAGCTAACGCTAAATCCCGCAAGATTAAGCTTTTCGTGAAAGAAAACTTTTTTGCCCGTTTTCAGTAGCGCATGAGCGGTGTTGTAAGCATGATCTTTTCTAGCTCTAGCTATTTGTTGATGCAATCTAGCTTCGCGCAGTGCAAGTTTACGACGCTGTTTACTGCCCTTTTTTCTAGCAGCCTTATGCTTCGATACAGACGCTAGTTTACTTTGAGACTTTCGGAATGACTTTAAACTAGGTAATTTAACACCTTCACTGGTAGCCAGGTAATCATTTTCATGGAGTACCGCATCCATACCCAAGGAATTATTCCAACTGGGAACAATGTTTGATTTAAAGTCAGGGATGGAATCATCTTGAAGTCTCAAGTTAATATACCAACCATCAGTCGGTTGTACCAATAACGACAAATACGTAGCCAACCATTGAGTACTAGCTTTTGTTCTGTAGTGGGATTTAGTCGATACTGATAGTTGTACAGCACAATCAATATAGACTAATAATCCAGTAAATTCAGCATCATCTCATTACTAGCCACGAATCCAAGCTGTTCATAATTCCGAACTATCGATAAGGTTGACACTTACCACCCAAACCATCAACGATCGCACAGGTATTATGGGACATCATCTCGACGTAATTTTTGGCTTCTCCCAGTCCGTCGGCATAGAGTTTTTCTGGGGATAGTTTGACCTCCGCAGCACGAGCAACATTTTGCATAACGCGATCGCTGGCGGTGGATTCAGCAAAAATAGTAGGAACTCCTGTCTGTTTGATTTTTGCCGATAGTTGACGTACCTGGGATGCGGTAGGAGAAGATTCGGCACTTAAGCCATGCAGAGTTTGATAGTCTTCTAGAGAGAATGCATTAACATAATAATTCAGAGAATCATGGGTGGTAACTAAAACTCTTTGCCCTTCTGGAATCGTGGCAATTTGATCTACAATCCAAGCATTAAGTTGCCACAGCTTTCCTGTGAAAGTAGTGCTGTTTTGGATGTATTGATCTGCTGCTTGAGGATTAGCCTGGAGAAATATTGACTGAATTAGCTCGACCATCTTGACAGTATTTTCGATGCTATGCCACACATGGGGATCAGGTTCTAACTCCGATTTGTTGCTTGGTGCTTCCTCTGACTCATGATCATGCTCCTCTGCTTCGTGGTGATGTTCTTCTGGTGCAACCATAATTGGCTCGGTAACTACCTGTTCGTATAAGGCAATTTTTGGAGTTTCGGAAGCTGCTAATAACTTAGTGATTTGAGGTTCTAATTCATACCCCCCATAGAAAACCAAGTTCGCTTCGGCGATCGCTTTAAGTTGGGAAGGAGTCGGTTTATAGGTATGAGGATCTTGATTTCCATCCAGTAAACAGGTTAGCTCAATCGTTTCTTGGGCAACAGTTTTAACCAAATCACAGATCACATTATGGGAAGCAACTACTTTAGGCTTTGAATCCGCCTGAGCAATATTGCTCTTGTGCTTTAGGGTAGCAGAGATCCCACTGGCGACAACACCTACAATAACTAAACTCAGGATAGATTTGATTTGAATATTTTTCAACATAACCACTAAAAATAAAACCTAGAGGCTATCTTAATATATAATGAGATCCGTTATCATTTTATTGTTCAATGCTGGAAGTTTGCAATCTCAGCGTCAACTACCGTCATACCATCGCTGTCGAAAACGTATCCTTCGTTCTCCAACCAGGACAGGTAACGGGATTATTCGGTTCTAACGGTGCAGGAAAAAGTACCGTAGTTAAGGCGATTTTAGGTCTAATTCCCGCAGCGTCAGGTATTGCCCAGTGGATTGGTCAACCAGTCAACAAACAGCTAAACAAAGTGGCCTATGTACCACAGCGATCGCAAATTGATTGGGACTACCCCGTCACAGTCGAAAAAGCGGTGATGATGGGCAGAGTAGCTACCACAGGCAGGTTTCGCAACCATAGTCAGCAATCAAAACGATTAGTTCGCGATGCTTTAGAGAGGGTTGGGATGGGACAATATCGTCACCATCAGATTAGAGAATTGTCGGGAGGACAACAACAGCGAGTTTTTTTGGCCAGAGCGATCGCTCAAGAAGCAGATTTACTCTTGTTTGATGAACCATTTAATAATGTAGACCCCCAGACAGAGACAATTATCTTTGATATTTTTGCTGAATTAAAAGCACAGCAGAAGACTTTGTTGGTAATCAGTCACGATTTGAGCGAAACCCTAGACAATTACGATCAGCTACTATTAATCAATAAACGGTTGATTGCTGCGGGGACAAAAGAAGAAGTTTTAACCAACGAAAATATCAATCAGGCTTATAACAAGTTCTTTAATTTGCCATTGCTGAGTTAGCCAATTGGGTTAGCCAGCGATCGCGTTTTTCCCTTTTTCCCTTCCCCCTTTTTCCCTTCCCCCTTTTCCCTTCCCTCAATGCTGACTTGGTTAATTGAACCCTTAGAATTCGAGTTTATGCGCCAAGCGATCGCCATTGGTTTAGCTTTGGGCATCCTGGGGGCAGTAGTGGGGAGTTATTTAATTCTGCAACAGATGGGGATGATGAGTGAAGTGATTTCCCATGCAGTTTTACCAGGTATTTCCATCGCCTTTTTTCTAGAAATCAATATTGCCATCGGTGCATTTATCGCTGGGGTATTAAGTGCTTTAGTGGTGATGGGGATTCAAAAGCGATCGCGGGTCAAAGTCGATGCAGCGATGGCACTAACCCTCTCCAGTTTCCTGGCAATGGGGGTAATTTTAATTACCACTCTCAAGACGAATCAGATTAATTTGAACGAAATTCTGTTTGGGGATATTTTGGGGGTGACCATTGAAGATGTCTGGCGCACAGTCATAATCACGGTCATTATTTTAATCCTCACTAAGCTTTTTTATAAAGAACTAGAGTTCTACACCTTCGATCCACTGGGGGCAAAAGCTGCGGGATTGCCCGTCAACCTGCTCTACTTCGGGTTAATTTGTGCCATTACTTTAACCATCGTTGCCAGTATGCAAACCGTGGGGGTATTGCTAGTCATGTCCTTATTAGTGGGCCCTGCAATTACAGCATATTTACTAGTTAAAGAACTATCCCAGATGATGTTTTTGGGTTCGATTATTGGTATAGTTGCCACTGTGGGCGGAATGTATAGTAGCTATTATTTCGATTTACCTTCTGGTGCTGCGATCGTGATCGTCATCTTTGCTTTTTTCTTATTAGCATTGTTCTTTAGTCCAAGTCAGGGACTTTTCACCGAACCTGAACTGAGAAGTAAAATCTATCGAATGTTTAGTTCTAAGTATTGATCATGTTTCCCAGCTATATACCATCCGCAGTTAGTAATTTAACCGAAGCAACATCGATCGCCTTAGCAACCCAAATTAAACAGGCAGCTATCCCGACACCTTTAGCCACAGAACCTGTAGTGACTACCTACGTTAGCCAAGGAAGCGGTGGTACACCGATCCTGTTAATTCACGGTTTTGATAGCTCGTTACTAGAGTTTCGTCGGCTATTACCGCTGCTGGCAGCGCAACAGTCAACCTATGCAGTAGACTTATTGGGTTTTGGCTTTACCCAACGCAATTTAGCCATTCCCCTAAATCCAGAAAATATTAAAACCCATCTCTATCATTTTTGCCAAACTGTAATTAAGCAGCCTGTAATTTTAGTTGGTGCTTCTATGGGTGGTGCCACAGCGATCGACTTTACCCTGAGCTACCCTGGACTAGTGAAGAAGTTGGTACTGATTGATAGTGCAGGTTTAGCCAAGCAACCCACCATCGGCAAGTTGATGTTTTCCCCCATTGATACCTTTGCTACGGAGTTTCTGCGTAACCCCAAGATTCGTCAAAGCATCAGTCGCACTGCTTATTTTGACAAGAGTTTTGCCAGTGCAGATGCTCAAGCCTGTGCTGCACTGCATTTATACTGTCCAAATTGGAGCAAATCTCTAATTGCCTTCACCAAAAGTGGTGGCTACGGATCTCTGGGTAATAAAATTACAGCGATCGCTCAACCAACTCTAATTATCTGGGGAAGACAGGACAAAATCCTCGGTATCAAAGATGCCGTTAAATTTGAGCAAGGCATTGCTGATAGTCGGCTGGTGTGGATTGACAACTGTGGTCATGTTCCTCATCTAGAGAAGCCCGATGCTACTGCTGGGGAAATATTAAAGTATTAAAATTTTAAAACAATTGTTGGGAAATACTTAAGATTGACTTACTTAGCTTAACATTTCTCAGCTTTAATCTTAAGATTGTGATTGGGATAGATTTATTTTAAGAAACCATACTTTTTAAACATAATATAGATAAATAAGTAACAATCCAAGTAAAGTTTCATGATATCTGATCTTAAATACGAAATCAAACAAGCCGATGACCAAAGGTGGGGAATTTATCAAGGCGATCGCCTGCTAGCCACAGTGGGCAGTTACGAAGCTTGTGAGTCCATCTGGAAGTATTTGCAGAAGGAACTCTCCTACACTGATAATATTAAGTCTCGTCTGTCTTATCGTAATGCTCTCAACAAAAACTTATTAGTTAATCCTACTAAGCACGCTGTTTAATTCGACTTTTTATTTAGTTGAGACTAGAAAAAACACTATAAGAAATAGATAGAAAAGCAGTAACAATACAGGCTATTTGAATTTTAAACAAATAACTAAGATTTTTCTCTAGTCGTTCCTGACTATATTTCATACGGTCAACTTTAAACTGAAGATGGGAGTCGCGATCGCGTAGTAGTGCCATTTCTTTTTGCATCATGCCCTCTATCTTTCGTTCTAAATGTTCCCCTAACTCATCGCCAGAATTTTCTTCTAATCTATCCTCCACTTTTGCCAAAGACTTGTACAACTTGTTTATCCTACGGTTGATCTCGGAAACTTCTTCAAATTCTGACTTAGTAATAATAATTTTTTGTAAATATTTTTCTGTCAGTTCAACACTCAATTGAAAATATCCCTGGTTAACATAGTAAATAGCATTTTTTAGCTCTTGTGCTGTAGTGGTTTTTAATAAATAGCCCTTAGCACCATTTTTCAGCGCTTTGCTCAGATGCTGCTCGTTATCATGGACAGTGAGAATTAATACTTTAACCTGGGGAAATTGCTGGGTAATGATTTTGGTGGCGCTTAAACCATCCATTTTAGGCATTTCCACATCCATCAAAATTACATCTGGTTGTAAACGAGGAATTTGTTCGATCGCCTCCTGACCATTATTAGCAAAGCCAACTATATTCATTTCTGGCTCAGGTTGAAGATAGGTTTCGATTAGTCTATGGGTTAAATTCTGATCGTCTACTACAAGAACGTTAATCATCTAAATTATGGTTAATTGCTAAAGCTAGCCCGCAGCGTTACGCTTAATTTGCTTTGTTTAAAATTTACTGATTAAGTATACTGTTTTATCTATTCAATATTCAATTAAAGTTCAGCGGTATTGTAGCTCTAAAATCTTGGCTGAAGTAATGATTCTAGGAACCAATGTTATGTTTTGTAATAAAGGTTGAACTTATATTTATTTAGAACTCAGGAAATTAGAGCTAGCTTAATTCTGGTCAGCTATAGATGGCTTCTATTGTTACTCTCGGACGGTTATTTTAAAATGACATAGTAACTATTTAGGTAATAAATTATAGAAGCTCACAATAAGTTTAATTGGACAAATGTTAGTGATCATTTATGTTCTCTAGTTAAGCTTAAACTTATGCTTTAAAGTTACCTGATAGAGATATTTTTTCTGTTCGTAGCTAATGTTTTTTCGGTGGTTGAGTAGCTCCAGCCAAATAAAAGTAAAAACGACAAGATGGCAAAACCTTTCAAATGGACTTATCAAGGTAAAGCTTTAACTCCTTTAGTGATTACCTTATTTAAGCTTTTCTCCCCTAGTCTGTTGAGATTCTGGGGTTAAATCCAGACCACGATAGACTTGCTCGATGGGAAAACTTAGATTAATGCTTTTTAGTTCGACCATATCCCCTTCCTGATAATTAATAATTATCCAATCACCAGCATCATTTTTATGATACAAGTCCATCTCAATACTTTTAGAACTAACTAACAAATAATCTCGTAAACTGGGGTTCTGCCGATACATTCTAAACTTACTACCTCGATCATAAGCCTCAGTGCTATCAGACAAAACCTCAACTATCAGACACGGGTAAGTAATATATTGAGTCGTAGTCCTATCCTGTTCATCACAAGTTACGCTGACATCTGGATAGGTATAGTTGTTGGTTTCGACAATATTAACTCTGAGATCTGAGTTACCAGTTTCACAGCCACTATCTTCTAAATGATTGGCAAACAAAGTAATAAATCTCACAGAGATTAAACTATGATTTTTGCTGCCACCACTCATGGCATAGACTTCACCGTTGATATATTCATGCTTTTCTAACTGCTGCTCTTCCCAAGCAAAATACTCTTCAGAAGTAAAACGAGGGAAATTATTTTTTACTGCAACCATAATTATTAATACAGCAATCCTAAATGAAATGAGAAATTTCTATATGCCCTAAAGGATTCCCTATCGGTCACGAAGCGGTATCCTTTAGGACTACCCACCACCTACTACCCACTACCAATCAATGTAGCTAAAAATTGTGTTTTAATGCTCCAGGTTATTTTAAAATAATATGAGTACCCAAAGCATGTAACATAGTTCCAATAGCGCTCTTGACCCAGGCAGTCCCATGTCGTTAGCCCAGCCCAAAGGACAGAAACTCAACGTCTCATTTGCCCAATTCTGGTGGTGGTTCGCAATTGCGGCCATTATGTTTTTTTTTCTTGCGCCGATTCTTTGGCAGATACTTACTTCCCTCAAGCTTAACGAGGATATTTCCGCTATTCCCAACGTTTATTTTCCTAGGGAGTTGACCACAGAACATTACACTCAGCTATTTGACCGTCGTCCATTTTCCACCTATGTCTTGAATAGTGCTTTAGTAGCCAGCGTTTCTACTATTTTATGCTTGGCATTAGGTTCTCCCGCTGCCTATGTCCTCACGAGGATGAACTTACTAGGAGAAAAATTAATCCTGATGGGAATTCTGATTATTACCCTATTTCCTTACGTACTATTGTTTTTGGGCTTACTCGAAATAGTTAAAGCCCTCGGCTTGGGTAATAATTATTTGGCTTTGATTATTCCCTACACAGCGATTAATTTACCCCTAACAATTCTGGTGATGAGAAGTTTTTTTCAGCAACTTCCTCAAGATTTAGAAGATGCGGCGAAGATGGACGGCTATAAAACCTGGGGGATGTTAGTGAATATCCTCCTACCGATGACTTTGCCTGCTCTGGCTACCACGGGAATTTTGACCTTTATTTTTGCCTGGAATGAATATATTTTTGCTCTAACCTTTATTACCGAAGAAGCCAAGAAAACCATCCCTGTGGCTACTGCCCAGTTGGGAGGTGCAAGTTTATTTGATATTCCCTATGGCCCTATTGCTGCTGCTACAGTTTTGGGTACTCTACCATTGGTAATCATCGTTTTGGTTTTCCAGCGTCAGATCGTTCAAGGATTAACGGCAGGCGCAGTAAAGGGTTGAGCAAAGGGTTGAGTCAAGAATATTTACTAACGTCCAAGCCTTCAAAGAAAGTAATCAGTTTTAGTTTTTGAAGTAGTTCCCCAATGTACATATCTGAAAGTGATAAAACGCTGATCCGTCAGCTAATCGAAAAGCAACTAGAGGCATTTCAAGCCAACGATTTGGCAACAGCTTTAGTTTTAACTAGTCCAAAGATTCAACAAAAATTTACTCCCCAAGAATTTAGTCACATCATCAGGGATAAATACGGTGCGCTACTCAAGGCTCGTTCGGTTATGTTTCGTGGTTTTACCCTCGTCAACAATTTCCCTGCTTTAATTGCCATGATCATGGATCAAGAAGGAAACCTAGTAAAAGTCTTATTTATCGTGCAGCATCAACCAGACTATAGCTGGTGCATTCAAGGTTACGAGCTAGTCGGTATCAATGAGAAGATTTTTTAGTTTTTAGTTTTTAGTCCCTTTCTTCAACAAATTTGCCACTGTATCGATTAATTGCTGTGGTTGAACTGGTTTACCTAGATAGTCCGTTGCTCCTAAACGATCAGCTTCTTGGCGATGGCGATCGCCTGTACGGGAAGTTGCCATCACAATCGGGGTATTTTTAAAGGCGGGTTGAGCGCGAACTTTTTCCAAGAGTTCAAAACCATTGACCCTAGGCATTTCGATATCTGAAAGGATTAAATCAATTCGTCCTTGGTATTGAGCGATTTGATCTAGTGCTTCCTGTCCATCCCGACAGACTAGTACCTGATAACCCGCTGCCAACAAGACTTTCTCCAGCATTCTTCTAGTCGCCACCGAGTCTTCAGCAATCAATACTGTAGAAGTAGTTTGAGCAACGGTAGTATTATCATTATTGTTCAACGACCCTGGGGTAATAGTTTCTTTAGCAATTCCTTGGGGCATGATCACGGGAATTACCGCACCTGTACCAAGAATCGTACAGCCGACAATATAAGTTGGGACAGGGATAGTTTCATCAAAGGGTTTAACGATTAATTTTTCTTCCCCAGCGATCGCATCAACTAAAATTGCTAACGGCTCAAAGGAAGTTTCTAAGACAATACATACTTGCCCCTGGGCTAATTGTAATGGTTGTCTGGGGCAAGGAAACAAGTTGGACACAGATGATAGGGCAATCTTACGACCCTGCCAGTTTAATTGCTTTTGGTGTTCGTCAGTAAAATCGAGTTCACGATAGGGCAAGATCTCCAGAATGCTGGTGTGAGGAATAGCAACTAATCTATTTTGTAACTGGACAAGCATCAAGGATTGTAAACTCAGGTTCAAAGGTAGACTAATGGTAAAGGTAGAACCTGAACCCACATCCGTGGCGACAAAAAGCTGACCCCGCAGTTGACGAATCAGGTTGAGAACAATATCCAAACCCATCCCACGACCAGAAATATCACTAACCTTGGCAGCAGTAGAAAAGTCTGGCTCAAAAATCCAGTTCACTATTTCTTCTGAGGAATAATCTTGGATAGTTTTATCGGGGGGGCAAATGCCTCTTTGTAAAGCACGCTGAAATACTTTTTCAGGATTAATACCGCCCCCATCATCGTTAATGGTAATTACTAGCTGGTTGTTTTGTAATTTAGCACTTAAGGCAATGATCGCTGACTCCGTTTTATTGGCAGCTAAACGTTCATATTTAGACTCAATTCCGTGGTCGAAGGCATTATTGAGGAGATGAGTTAAGGGAGTCTGTAGTTGTTCCAGGAGAATCTGGTCGACGAGGGTGTTTTTGCCTTCAATTTTCAAGTCTACTAGCTTATCAAAACGTTGACTTAAACCACGAATCTGGGGAATAAATCGTTTAGCGAGGGTGTCAAAAGGAACTAATCGTGAATCCGTCACCTGAGAGTAAAGAGTATTGAGATTTTTCTCACTATGTTCGAGATCCTCTGATAACTCTCGGTCGATAAAGTCAATATCAGTACGAGTTTCCTGAATCTGGAGCATTAATTCTTGGAAAGATTGCAAACTGGAGTGGAGATCGGTATAGTGATCCATCTCCAACGAGTCAAAGCTAGTTTCGTGGTTACTCGCATTTTGGTAGGGACTTCCCGAAGATTCAACGGAAAGTTGATTATATAAATCTTGAATCTGTTCCCGAATCGGTTCAAATTGACGAGTGAGCGATCGCAAGCGACGATTTGCCTGATTTAAAACCCGCTGTTGACGACTGATGCGAGATTGACTGAGGATCAATTCCTCAACGTTGTTGGTCATCCCTTGGAGTCTTTCGAGGGAAATCTTAACTTGATTATTGCTGGTAGGGGCAGATTTTTGGACTTCGGCTACCTTAGCCACCTTGGCAACCATCTTGTCTTGGACGGCAGCAGGAGGAGCAAACATCACTGTGGAGGGAGAAGCATCTTCATCATGTTCATCAAAGTCAAAGAATCCCGTATCCGAACTTAGAGCCTGATCTCCTGGGGATTCAGCATAAAACTGACTAACGGCAATCGCTTCTGGTTCATCTGATTGATTTGTGAGATATAGATCTCGCTGTTGACGGATTTCTCCTACCAACTCCTGGACAGTTAACAGAACCTCTAAAGGATCACCTTCCGTCAACAATCCTGCTAGTAATCCTGCAATGGGGGCGATCGCTTCAACTAGCCAAGGTAGTTCCCAAGTCTCACCGAGGAAGGTACATTCGTCGGCAAAACCTACTAGAGCTTCCTGAAGGATTTCCGCTGGAGTATCCATTTCCAGATCGGCGATCGCCTGACATAATGCCTCTAAATCTTCCTTGAGAGTTTTGGCTACTAAACTACGTTTCCCATCCTGTTCAGGTGTGCCACTGGCTGAGCTTTCTATGCTCGTCGCTGCCAACTGCTCTAAGTACTCCGTAATCTGCTGGCGTAACTGACCAATAATTTCTTTAGTCAGTAATAAAGCCTCAGTTGCATCTGACTCTAGAGCTTCGGCAATGGGAGCAACAGCCTCCCCTAACCAGGAAAGATCTAAAGTTTCTGCCAAAAAACCACACTCATCGGCAAAAGCTGCTAAAAACTGCCCCAGCAAGTCGGCATCAGTGTCCAACTCTAAGGCTTCGATCGCCTCAAAACTGCTGGCTAATTCCCCCGTTAAAGTATGACGAACAAAATCATGATTATTGCCACTAGCCTCCTGTCCCCCAGATTCCGCGGGGTCAAAATTTTCATTGCCCGCCACCAAAGCTTCTAGAGCAATAAGTAATTCAGGGTTAGCGATCACCTCATCGACATTGTGTGCCTGACTCACCACGAATCCAATTTCATCAATGCTATTTTCCACCAAAGCCCAAGCCAGCTCAACTTCGGCAATCTGAGATTGCTGTAGCCCCACTAAAACATCTTCCATTTTGTGGGATAGCTGTTGCAAACTAGTTAAGCAGGCTAACCCAGCACCCCCTTTAAGGGAGTGAGCCGCCCGCAACAAAGCTGTATAGTCTGGATTATTGCGGTCTTCAATCCCTGTCCTTAACATCTCCAGATACTCAGGAGCATCTTCATCTAAGAAACATTGGCGGGCTTCGGCGGTAATGGCAGCGAGGATTGCGGGGTCTAACTGAGAACTCATTTTGGCGTTGGTGATTTAGTAATGACGGACAAAATAACACTGCTATAAGCTATAAGCAATTGAATACACTGTCGAATTCATCTTGCTCGCTGCGATCGCGCTGCTATTTTTCGAGTTTAAACTGGGCGATCGAAGATTGCAGGTTGACCGCTTCTGATACCAAGGTTTGCAGAGACTGCACCACGCTTTCGGCTTCCGTTGAATTGAGCTTAGAGCTATTGGCAATCCCGCTAATCTTCTGGTTGACTACCAAAGAAGTATTGGTTTGGTCGGTAGTACTGGTGGAGATGTATTTGAGATATTCATCAATTTGTTTACTGGTATCTGCCAAACTACGGAGGTTGAGTTTGGTCATATGAACTAGTTCACTACCATTAACCACCTCAGAAGTACTAGTTTCCATCCCTTGCAGCACCAAAGTAGTGTCCTGCTGAATTGTAGTCACTAGCTGTTGAATATCTTTAGTCGCTTCGGTAATTCGATCCGCCAGACGACGGACTTCTTCCGCTACAATTCTGAATCCTTCACCATGTTCCCCTGCTCTGGCTGCCTCTACCGAAGCGTTGAAGGCGAGTAAGTTGGTTTTTTCGGAAATACCAGAGATAATTCCCACAATTTGAGCAATTTCTTGGGAAGATTCTGCCAGTTGTTTTACCTTTTTAGAGGTGTTAGCGACGGTGCCACGAATTTTTTCAATACTGCTAACGGTAGCATCCATTGCCAAATCTCCTTCTTTAGCTTGAATCGAACCACTACGGGCGATTTTAGCTGCTTCCTGGGCATAGTTAGCGATGGTGGCGACGGATTGATTAATTTCATCCATACTGCCTAACGCTTGGTAGATTTCTTCCGTCTGTTTGAGGGCAGATTCGGAAAGCTGACGTACCGAGCCTTCCCCTGCGAGGGATAATTGACCCACCTGGGTAGAAACCGTCTGTACTTCTTGCAGCAGTTCTCTGAGTTTAGTCATGGTGGAGTTAAAGGCATCGGCGATCGAACCCACTGCCCCATCAGTCATCTGGGCTTTAACCGTTAAGTCTCCTTTTTTCGCACCTTCCACATCCAGTAGCAAACTCATTACCCCCTGTTGCAGCCTCTCTTTTTCTTGCCGCTGTTGCTTGGTTTCCGCTGCTTGGGTATGGAGTAGATCCTGAATTTGCCCCGCCATTTTATTGATGTTATTACCTAAATCTGACAATTCATCGTTACTCGATATGGCGAGACGAGTGTCTAATTTTCCTTCTCCTAATTGAGCAACGGCTTCTGCTGCTTGCAAAATTGGCTGAATAGCTTTTCTGCCAATGATCGAGGCGATCACAGCTACTAGGGCAGAAATCCCCAAAGTTCCCAGCACAAAGGCAGTTAGTAGTTCTTGCTGTCCCTTAAAAGCGTCCTCTTTCTCCACCGTGGTCATGGTACTCCAGCCCAAGTCTGGTAACTGGGAACGAAACTCGTCCTTAAAGGAGGAAAAAGGAATATAAGAGGCGATTTCATCATCAGCAATCAAGGTTTTGTTCCCAGATTTTTCTACGCCCTGGGAGTTTGCCTGTTCTTTTTGAAGTTGTCCAAAAAAGTCAAAGTGATCCCCCGCAGGTTGAACACTTCCTGGCAGAGCTTGAATTTCTTTAAATTCTTCTTCTTCAGATGCAGCGAAAATTCGTCCTTGATTGTCTAACAGATAATTTTCTTCTTGATTAACCGCGAGAATTACATCTCGCAGATATTTGGTAGGAATTCGCGCCCGCATCACCCCAATATTTTTTCCTGAAACTCGATCCTTAACGGGGGCAGCCAAGTAAACAGCTAAAACATTAGAACC
>Ga0209082_1000361_pt1 | contig 16829 bp, 17 predicted proteins | sample ColdCreekSource_FD_184127 | JGI IMG/M metagenome (GOLD analysis project Ga0209082, IMG submission 184127) | Groundwater microbial communities from Cold Creek, Nevada to study Microbial Dark Matter (Phase II) - Cold Creek Source (SPAdes) (version 3) | ecosystem: Environmental > Aquatic > Deep...
CCGTCCCGGGGTCAAGGGTCCAGAGTGTTGCGCGTGTCGTCGGAAAAGCGGGATCAGGGTTCATCGCGTAAAGCGTCCCTGCCGCGTCAAACGCCAAACGAATCACCCCTGTGGTGGTGGCCCCCGGGGTGCCGACGATGACCGGAGCAACGAGAGGTGTACTCGGATTCCAGCGCCACAAATTAGGATTCGCGTTACCCGAGTCGAGATAAAACAACATCCCATCACTCGGCCGAGTTGCCAGTGTTGCGGACGAGGCTAATGGGGCTGCAAAGGTGACAATTTGTGTCGCTGGTCCGCCCGCAAGGGTATCGACACTGAAAATACCCTGGATCGTTATGCCATAAAAAACCTCCGCCCTCGCCGTCTGAGCCTGAAAAAAGATCATCAGCCCCAAGAGGCAAGCCAACAGCGGAATAAAAAACGACCCAAAAATACGTTTACGAAACAGGTTCACAGCAGAACTCTGAATTCAGGCGATCCTATCGTACATCCAGAAACGACCTAGCATCCACCCGGCACGAAAAATCAGCCCATGGGTGAATGTACTTCAATTCCACGGGAAAAATCAACACGGGACTGAAATGATTTTGGCTGGGGCGGGAGACAAGAAAATCGTCCGAACATGGCCATCAGGTTGTGTTCGAACGGTTCGGTCGTTATACTACCACTGGCTTCAGTAGATGGCTTCCACGCAGCTCCTATACGAAAGGTTTTAGGTCTCGCGCAGGAATAACTTGAACACAAAGAGCCGTCGAGACACTCGGCTGGCAAGACACGAGGAGTGCGCAACCCCTTTTGGGTTGTAAGCGACGAACAACGTAGGTGGCCGAGATGGATCAGCGGCACGACTGTGCAAGTTATTCCTGCGCGAGACCTTATGTTCACAAAAATGTTTTTGATAACCGAAAAAATTTCCAGGAAAACACTGAAAGAGATGGCAGATACACAGTTTGGTGAAATGGTTAAAGCCGTGGTTGATCTGGGGCAAAAACGGGTGGTGGTCGGGGGAGAGCTGCATGCCGATGAAGAAGCCCTTTTTCTGGAAGCGGGTGCACACCAAGAAGACCTATGGGGAATCAATCTTTATCCCGATCTGCCTTCATCGGAATGGATTGAATTTGATTCTATGATCAACATTCGGCCCCGTCAGGGAAATCGTTCACGACAGGTTGAAAATCCAGAAACACGAACCCAGATTGTCGCCATTGTAGATAAATGGATTGTGAACATTTAACCCCACCTCTCCACCAAGGATTGGCTGATGGCCGCTGGCATTCTCTGTCATTGATGGAACAGCTCGCCAACATCGGCAGTGAGACAGGGCGTGCGATCTCATGGCACAAAAGAGGGAATCTTCTTTACCGAGACCATGCCCTTCATCGGACATTGGAACTGATTGATTTAACTCTGTCCGATCTACGATGGCGTGGCCGTCTTCGAGAAATCACCCGAACACGTGAAGTTCTGTGTGATCTCTTTTACGGGGAGAATGTCTATAACGTTTCAATGGACGAATTAGAAAAATATTTCTACTCGTTTGCATATGCTGTCCGATACGGATCAAAACCCTCTCAGTAATTGTGTTGTTGGCTCCCGTTTATCGTTCATAAGATCAAAGGGCGTATTGATGCTTTTCAGGCAACCCCGAAGTGCGGAGGGGAGAGGAATCCACGCGACCTCAATCTGACGGATGAACGCACAGAGGGAACGCTCTCCGGTTTTTATGCTTTTCTGTATCTCTGGCAAAAGCGTCGCAGGAAAGTAGCCTGGAAATGGATCGAACATCTCTCCGTTATCTCCTGAAAACATAGAGGGACATTCCTCTTTTTCGAGCAATTCAAAAAGGGCCGGTTGGAGGAACGGCTGATCACACGCAACAACAATGTACCGATCATCCAAGTTGCTTTCTAAAAGGGTCGCAATGCCCGAAAGCGGGCCTTCATACGGGTACGGATCCACCAAATGGGGACATGTTGGCAAGAGATCCGGCGCCCCTCCAACGATCACGACCTGTTTACAAAATGTGGCGAGAGGCCTCATGACATGTTCTATCATAGAGCGCCCATCCCATAAGAGAATCCTTTCTTTGGGACGCCCCATCCGCTTGCTCTGCCCACCGGCAAGGATTGCCCCTGTATGTGCGAAGGTTTCTTTTACCTCCTTTGTCATCAACAACCTTCACAAGGGTCTTCCCGTTTAAACCTTTAGGGCACCTCTAAAAATCGTCTCGGGGGTACGACCCCTGCGAGGGGTACGACCCCTGCGAAGGATGCGACCTCTGCTACCCTTTACGCAGCAACGTGTGTTGCACCACTTCTGTATCATGTCAATATCCAAATGTCCAGAATCAGGTTGACAGGTTGACAAACATTACGATGAAAAGGTAGATTCACCCTGCGTTGTCCAGGGCTTATTGGCCAAGTCGTTCCTTGTACCAAACGAGCAGCTCGGCCTTTATTGTGTTCAATAAAACAATTGAAAAAACAAGGAGAAAATCGTGCAAGAAGAACTTGAGGTACTGGAGGCCCGCGTGCAAGAACTGGTGGAATGGATCAGGCGGCTTAAAAAAGAAAAATTGGAATTGGACATAGCCCATCAACAAAAAGAAAAAGAGTGCCGTCTCCTCCATGAGGAGAAAGCAACCGTGCGTCAGCGTATAGAACGTATCTTACAAAATCTCAACGAACATGCTGAAGAGAAAGGGTAGATAAGCCCTTTTGTTCGAGCGTCGGGGAGTGGGGTGATGAATAAATACTCGGTCGAAATTTTTGGACAGCGGTACCTCTTGAAGGGGGAGGCCGCCCCTGAGGCCATGACCGAAGTGGCAGCCTTGGTGGATAAGAAAATGACGGAAATGGCCAAACACTCTTCTGGAATCGCCCCCGCCAAACTTGCGATCCTGGTAGCGCTCAACATTGCGAACGAACTCCTCGAACTCAGACGAGAAAAAAAAGAACGCGATCTCTTCATCGGAAAAAAGACAAAAGACCTGATTGAAAGAATAGAAGATGAGTTCGAAGAGCTTCAACTCGGTTGAGTCCATTGCGTGCCCCTGCCTACCGTTTCACGAGAAGTTTATAAAATCTCCGAACTAACCGCTCTCCTGCGTGCCAAGCTTGAATCCGATTTCTCGGATGTCTTCCTGACAGGAGAGGTCACCAATCTAAAAAGTCCCTCCTCCGGCCATCTCTATTTTTCCTTAAAAGACGAACGGGCACAGATTCGGGCTGTTCTATTTCGTTCGTACGGTCGGCCTCCCAAATACCTTCCCCAAGAGGGTAAGTCATTTCTGGTGCGTGGACACCTCACCGTCTACGAAGCACGGGGAGAATACCAACTAATCGTTGACTATCTGGAACCGATTGGAATCGGTGCATTGCAAGCGGCCTACGAAGCCCTGAAGTCCCGTCTTCAAGCTGAAGGGCTTTTTGATGCGGCACGAAAAAAAACGATTCCCCTTTTTCCAAGAAGGGTCGTTTTGATCACCTCCACGACGGGTGCCGCCTTGCAAGACATGCTAAAAGTGTTCATGCGTGATCCGCTCCCTTGTGAGGTTCTGATCATGCCGGTCTCAGTTCAAGGAGAAGGTGCCGCAGGTGAGATCGCTCACATGGTGCATAAAGTGAACTTCATCAATAAGGAAAGAGAACCATCTTGCCAAATTGATTTACTCATTCTGGCACGCGGCGGGGGATCATACGAGGACCTCGCTGCATTTAACGATGAAGCGGTCGCACGCGCCATTGCCGCCTCTCAGATTCCCATCATTTCCGCTGTGGGGCATGAAACCGATGTAACCCTCTCTGATTGTGTGGCTGACTTGAGGGTCCCCACCCCTTCAATTGCTGCGGAGGAAGTGGTTCGCAACATTTCCATGCTGATCCATCGCTATATCCTGCTTGATAAAATGTTGGGGCGAGACATTCAGGATCAAATAGCAGCAAGACGGACGCATCTCTCCTATCAGATGCGTCTCCTTACCTTGCCGATTCGATCCACCGAATATTTTTTTAATCAGGTCGGGTCCATGATGGTGCGCCTCAGAGAGGGTATCAGCAAGGGACTCAGCGAAAAGCAGGAACGATTGACCCGATGCAGGCAGGCCCTTCACCACCTCAATCCGATCCAGAAATTGGAAATATCAAAGGGAATGTGGCAAAGGCTGAACGATGCGTTGATACAGGCCGGAGAAAATGGGATGACAGAACGGAGACGGTGTCTTCAGGTAAAAATGTCGGAGATCGCTTTATTAAACCCACTCAACGTGCTGACACGCGGGTACAGCATTACCCAAAAGATACCCTCACGGGAGATCCTTCGAGATGCCGGTATGGTCGAAGTCGAAGATGAAGTGACCATCACGCTCCAACGTGGCGAGCTGCTCTGTTCTGTGAAGGGACATCTGTCGGGTAGAACATAAACCAGGAGTAACGACTCAGGTCACTCCCCTTTTGGCCCATGACTGCGTTGCTGTAGCGCTCGAATCCTCACGTATATTCCTATACGCTGCGGTTCTGCGCTCCTCGCGCCTTGTCCTGGGCCAAAATAAAAACGACCTGAGTAGTTACAACCAAGATGCGAAAAATGAAGGATACCCTGCGTTCCAAGATACGGTTGTCTCTCCCCCCCTCAAAAGAAACGATCATCGAACGTTTTTTCTCAAACACGGGGGAAACATACGATGAGGTGGTCCATCGTTTTACGTTGGGGATAGATCGGTTGTGGAAAAAACAGATATTGCAGCGAATCGCTCCCCATCCGAGCAGGGTATTGGACATAGCTTGTGGTACTGGCATTCTCACATTTGCCATCGCTCAGAAATATCCGCAAAGCCACGTGGTGGGCGTGGATATTTCCAATGGCTATTTGGAGGTGGCAGAGCGAAAGAGGATAGCAATGAAAGTAAGCAATGTTACTTTTTATCATTGCAAGGCGGAAGATTTTACAACAGAAGAGCGCTTTGATGCGGTGACAACTTCGTATCTTCCGAAATATGCTGAAATAGACATTTTGGTTCGAAATATCAGCAAAATGCTCTCTCCCGGCGGAAGGGTCATCTTTCATGATTTCACCTATCCAACAAACCACCTGCTTCAAATCATTTTTGAGATGTACTTCAAGGTCATCCAGCGCATCGGTCTCTATCCGGAATGGCGAGAGGTCTTTTTCGATCTACCCGATCTGATTCGGGAGAGTCGGTGGGTTCCTGATCTAACGCAAGCGCTGGCGCGGGAAGGGCTGATCGAAATAACGGTGGAGTCGCTGACACTACAGGGTGCGGCGCTGGTCACCGCCCAAAAAGACCTTACCCCGCAGATTTTACCCCTAAACGTTCTACCAAAATGGCAATGAGCATCGCCACGAACGCCGACATCAACGTCGAAATAAGAACAATCCGGAATCGCTTCGGGCTTGTCCTCTTCTCTGGGGCCTTGGCGATATCCAATACCGTCACCGTGGGGCTGTCCTTGGTCTCTTCTATCCTAGCCATCTCGTATTGCTGGGTCAAAAGCTGGTAGATGGCTTCCTGAATTTTGGCCTCACGGACCAGCTGGGTGTACTGGAAGAGAATCTCTGGTAACCTTTCCGTTGGGATGAAAATGTCTTTTTGATCCATGTTGGCACGATCGAAGGTGCCCTTTTGAAGCATCGCGAGCTGTTCTTTCAATCCCTGAATTTGTCTTCTGATAATCTCGACCTGTGGGCTCGCCGAAGCAGAATAAGAAAGGAGCATTTCAATCTCTACCTCCTTGGCCATCACCTGTCCTTTGAGCGTTCCGATTGCATCAATGATGGTTCTGGATTGATCATCCAGTTTGACGGCTTTGTATTGCTCCTGAAAGACCCTGACCAAATTTTCTGAGGTATCCAGGTCATCCTTTGTTTCCTTTAGTCGCCGATCAAGGAAGAGGCGTGTCCGTTTTCCTCTCGTCATGACAACATCCTTATTGATTCGATCCAATTCGTCCACAAAGGCATTGGCTATCCGAGCGGCTTGTTTCGGGTCTTTGTCCTCAACAGCAATACTAATGATGTTCCCTTTTTTTGATTTTCGAATGGCAACCGCTCCTTGCAGGCCATTTCTTACCTCTTCAATGGTATCAAGCTTATACTCTTTCTTTAAGTTAAATTTTGTGATGATCGCATCTTGAACCCTCGGACTCTCCAAAATTTCTACCCATAAACTGGCGGTATCCTCACCATAGCCAAATTGGACCATCATCATCATACCCAACCCCAATCCGGACGAACCTTCTTCCGTCGGCGGGAAGAGGGTGGTGGTGGCGGTGTATATTTTGGGGAGCAGAAGACTCACGACCACAGAAACCACGAAGACACCGAAAACGATGAGGCCGACCCACCACCTCCGTTTAACCAGTATTCGCCAATAATCCAGCAGGTTGATCTCGTCGTTATAGGAAAGCTCATTTTCCATTCTATTTTTCTTTCCTTTTCTCAGACCATTCTTTCTGAAACAGAGGATCCACGATGCTCCCAGTAAACATGCTCAAAATCCGAATAGGCCAACGCCAGACCTGTTTCCATATTCACTTCTGGCTGCCAGCCTAGACCTTGTATGCGGCTGGAATCCATGAGTTTTCGGGGAGTACCATCTGGTTTACTCACATCAAAAACAATATCACCCCGATAGCCGATGATTTTGGCCATGGTGTGCGCCAAATCGGCAATGGTCATATCACTGCCAGACCCCACATTGAGATGACTTTGCATCGGTTCGGTGTGGGCATCGTAGGTGGCCTTGTTCAACTCCATCACATGGATGCCCGCGGCAGCCATGTCATCCACATACAAAAACTCCCGCATGGGGGCGCCGGTTCCCCAAACAACCACATGCGGTACCTGGTTGATTTTGGCTTCATGAAAACGCCGAATCAGCGCCGGAACCACATGGCTGTTTTCCGGGTGATAGTCGTCGCCGGGGCCATAAAGATTGGTCGGCAGGACACTTCGGTAGTCCCGCCCATATTGGCGGTTGTAACTCTCGCAGAGTTTGATACCTGCAATTTTGGCGAGGGCATAAGGCTCGTTGGTCGCCTCAAGCTTGCCCATGAGCAATGCCTCTTCATGGATCGGCTGCGACGCGAGTTTGGGGTAAATACAACTGGAACCGAGAAACAACAATTTTTGAATGCCATGCGTATGGGCTGCATGAATCACATTGACCTCCATCATGAGATTATCATAGATGAATTCAGCGGGGTAGGTGGCATTGGCATAGATACCCCCGACCCTGGCCGCCGCCAGAAAAACAACATCAGGCTTCGTTTCGTCGAAGAATCGTTCCACAGCAGACTGCCTTCGTAGATCAAGCGCGTCACGGGTTCTGTAGATCAGGCGGGAGTATCCTTTTTCTTTGAGCTTTCTCAGTATCGCAGAACCGACCATCCCTCTGTGACCTGCGACATATATCTTGTTCCCTTTCAACATCAATGGTCTTCTCTGATCTTCTCAAAAAAAGAGGTGGTATGATTTGTATAATCAAACCCCTTTTGGGAGGATATATCTATGCCTTGACCGATCGGCGCCAGCCCCACCCGTTTCATGTCATAGTCGCTCATGATCTTGATCAGTTCCTCGAAGGTGGTCCTCGGCTCCCAGTGGAGATTTTTCCGGGCCTTCGTTATATCGGCCTGTAGATGCGCCACCTCGGTCGGTCTAAAATACCTTGGATCTATTTCCACGACGACCTGGCCGGGTTTCAATCCATCTGCCCATTTTTCGTCCACACTCCTGACGATCCCTTTCGTCTCTTTTCCCGCTCCGGCCCATTCCAAATCAACCCCGGCATAAACAAACGCCTGTTCAACGAGTTCCCTGACCGAATGGCTTTCCCCTGTGCCGACCACATAGTCGTCGGGGCGATCCCGTTCCAACATCAGACACATCATCTCGACATATTCCGGGGCAAACCCCCAGTCCCTCTTCGTATCTAAATTTCCAAGATAGAGCTTCTTTTGTCTTCCGGCGAGAATATTCGCCACGGCCCGTGTCGTTTTTCTTGAAACGAAGGTCTCACCACGGCGCGGGGATTCATGATTAAAGAGGATGCCATTGCACACAAAGAGGCCGTAAGCCTCCCGATAATTCACCGCCATCCAATAGGCATAGACCTTTGCAGCGGCGTAAGGACTCCTTGGATAAAAGGGAGACGCCTCATTTTGGGGAGGAGGCGTCGCACCAAACATTTCCGAAGACGATGCCTGATAAAAACGGGTCCGGATACCGCTCCTCCGGATCGCCTCCAGTAACCGTGTGGTACTCATCCCAGTAATTTCCCCGGTATACTCCGGCATGTTAAAGCTGACTTGCACATGGCTCTGTGCACCGAGATGATAGATTTCATTGGGCTCCAGGTTGTAGATCAGATCGGTCAACTGCCCCACATCGGAAAGATCCCCGTAATGAAGGAAGAGTTTTGTCCCCTGCACATGCGGATCTGAATAGATATGATCAATTCGGCTGGTATTAAACGTGCTGGCCCGTCGGATCAAACCGTGGACTTCATCACCTTTTGAAAGCAATAGCTCGGCAAGATAAGAGCCATCTTGGCCCGTAATACCGGTCATCAAAATGCGCTTCATCGTATTGATCCACCACTTCCACCATGGAGTCTGGCATAATCATCATTGAGGCGGACAATATCATCTTCACCCAAATACCCCCCATTTTGAACCTCTATGATTTCCAAAACCGTCTCTCCATGATTTTCCAACCGATGTTGTATCCCTTTGGGAATAAAGGTGGACTGCTGTGCAGAGAGTTCAGAAACCTGATCCCCACAGGTCACCATGGCGATTCCACTGACCACCACCCAATGTTCCGACCGATGGTGATGATATTGCAAAGAAAGCCGCTGTCCTGGATTGACCAGTATGCGCTTTACCTTATAAGTCGGCCCTTCGGAAAGGACGGTATAGGCCCCCCATGGACGGGAAACAGTGAGTGGAGAAGAGAGTTCTGGGATGTTGCGTCTACTTAATTCTTCTACCAGTTGTTTAACTTCCTGTGCCCGATCTTTTGGACAGACCAATACGGCATCGCCTGTCGCCACGACAATTTGTCCAGAAAGACCGATTGTGGTCAGTACACGATCATGGGATATTAAAATCGAATTCTGGCTGCCCTGATCCACCACTTTACCTAGTACAAGGTTCCCCATGGAATCGGTGGGGTGAAGCGCCGTCATGGCAGCCCATGATCCAAGGTCGGACCAGCCGATGTCTGCTGGGATGACTGCGGCACGGCCTGTCCGTTCCATGACTCCATAATCAATAGAGATAGGAGAAAGCTGTTCATAAAGCCCCCGAATAGCTTCCGATTCGTCAGGCGTTCCGAGCAGGGGTTCGATGTTCAAAAGACCCTCCCAAAGCTGGGGCAAACATTCCTTTATCTCTGCGAGTATTTTATCAACACGCCAAATAAAAATTCCAGAGTTCCAATAAAAGCGCCCCTGATTACAATAATTTTTAGCGGTCTCATAATTTGGTTTTTCATGGAATGAGGCCACCCGATAGCACTGTGTCGTTGTGGTTGTATCGGCAGCCGGAAGAGTTGCCTCGGAAATAAGATCCCCTCGACAGATGTAGCCATAGCCGGTTTCAGGGTGGGTGGGTGTGATGCCGAGGGTGACCAGTTCGCCACGTTGTGCCATCTCTTCGCCAAAACTCAAGAGTTCTAAAAATATTTTTGGTTGAGTGATCAGATGGTCGGAGGGTAAAACAACCATGATGCCTGTTGGATCTACCCGCCCAATGGAGATTGCTGCGAGACCGACCGCCGCGGCCGTATCCCGTCCAACCGGTTCTGCGAGGAGATGCAATTCGTTTCTCGTGCCTATGCCATCTCCAAATGAGCGGGCCATCTCACGGGCTTGGGCTTGAATCTGGTCAACTAATTCAAATCGGGTGACCACCCTGAAACGGTTCCATGGAATCAGTGGAAGTAACCGTAAAATCGTCTCCTGAAACAAGCTTTTTTCCCCAAATAACGAAAGAAGCTGTTTGGGGAAAGCCGTACGCCCCACAGGCCAAAACCGTGTTCCGTTGCCTCCAGCCAGGATGACTCCATACATGGTCGCCAGAGTATGTGAAGAAAGACGCCCCTGTCAAGCGTCCGCATCCGATCTGTTTAGGGCACATCTCACTCTATTGAAAAGAGCTGCTTACAGTACTATCATCTGCACAATGCGTTTTTCTGGCATCTCTCCAAGCACTCCCACTTGTCACCTAATCAGATAACCAAATGATTCTAGAAGGCGCGACAACGGGGCTGAAACCGCTCCAAATCAAGCGATTGAATCAAATCGCATCTCGAAAAATTAAATCAGACCGTGTCATCACGGCCGAGCTGGGTCTCCTGCTCACGGTGCTCTCGTTTGAAATCGGCCGTCAGATCGGAATCCTGGTGGGACGGGAGGGGACCATTCATGCCGTCATCATCGGGAATGAACGCGGACTTGTACTCCCAGACATCACAGACCTTCGGTTTGGTAAACGGGCGCTCCGAGGGGTGCGGCTCATCCACACCCATTTGAAAAACGAGCCGCTCAATCAGGACGACCTGAGTGATCTCGCGCTGCTTCGGCTCGACATGATCGCAGCCATCGGAGTCCGAGGCGATGGGACCGTCGGCGATGTCTATCTTGCCCACCTCCTTCCACCCAACCCGGATGAAAAACTGTATGAAATTCACCCCCCCGTTTCTATCCACCAACTCGACTTTCCCCTCCATGTCTTTCTCTCCGACTTGGAGTCTGAGTTTGATGCAAACGATCGGCTTCGGACGGCCGACCTCCGAAAAGAACGCTCTATTTTAATCAGCGCCTCGACACGACACAAAATGGATCAGGAAGAATCGTTGGAGGAGTTGGCCGAGTTGGCCCGTTCTGCCCGTTTGGTGCCGATTGATCGGGTTGTTCAACGACTCAAAGCGGTGAACCCTCGCTATCTTTTAGGCGCAGGGAAATTGAAAGAAGTGATCATGAAGGCGCTCCAACAACAGGCTGATATTTTGATCTTCGATCAAAACCTCACCCCACTTCAGGTGAAGATGATTGGAGAAACGACCGAGATGAAGGTGCTGGATCGCACCCAGTTGATCTTGGACATCTTCGCGCAACGGGCCAAAACACGGGAGGCGAAGGTTCAGGTCGAGCTGGCTCAACTTCGTTACCGCCTGCCACGCCTCGCCGAACGGAGCACTGCCCTCTCTCGACTGACGGGGGGAATTGGGGGAAGGGGTCCCGGAGAGACACGCCTTTCGGTAGACCGGAGCCGTACCCACGATCGAATTACACAGCTTGAGCATGAAATCAAGGGGTTGATTCGGGCACGAGGGCAGCGACGCAGTCAACGGATTGATCGGCGCATCCCGATTATTTCCATCGTCGGGTATACCAACGCCGGTAAAACCACCCTGCTGAACACCCTCACAAAAAGCAATATGGTGGCCGAAGACCTCCTCTTTGCCACACTCGATACCGCCACCCGCAGGGTCCGGTTTCCAAGCGAACGAGAGATGATCGTCACCGATACAGTGGGGTTCATTCAGTCCCTTCCAGATGAATTGTTGGGGGCGTTTCAATCTACGTTGGATGAATTGAAAGATGCCCATTTGCTTATTCATTTGGTAGATATCAGCCACCCCAGATTTGAATGTCAGATTGAGACAGTTGAGAAAATTCTGCGAAAATTGGAGTTGAGCAATATCCCACGCCTCTATGTCTTTAATAAAAAAGACCAGGTGAATCCAGAGATGGTAGAGACAGTTTGCAGTCGGTATGATGGTATCGCTGTCTCTGCCATTAATCCGACCAGCATGGGCAATTTCTTTGAGAAGGTAGAAACAGCCTTGGGCAATAAAGGAACGGATCAGGAAGGGTTTCTATGAACGTCATTGGGCTGATCTCTGGGACCTCCTCCGATGGGGTGGATGCGGCACTCGTCCGGATTCAGAGCAAGGGGACACACTGCAATATCAAGCTCATTGCCTTTGATTCTTACCCCTATCCAAAGGTGTTGCAACGGCGGATCATTGAACTTGCGGCCGGCGTTCCGAAACCGGTCAGTGAATTGTGCCACCTCAATTTCTACCTCGGCGAGCGATTTGCCGAGGCCGCTACTCGGATTGCAGACAAGGGCAAAACACCCCTTGAAAAAATTGCGCTGATCGGATCGCATGGCCAGACTGTCCATCATTTGCCGACTCCGAAACGAGAGGGGCAATGGTCCGTCCGATCCACCCTCCAGATCGGAGAGCCTTCTGTCATCGCCGAGCGAACCGGTGTGACGACGATTGCAGATTTTCGATGCCGTGACCTCGCCGCAGGAGGAGAAGGCGCGCCGCTGACCCCTTATCTCCACGCCCAGCTCTTTGGCCATCTAAAACATTCACGGATCGTTCTGAATATCGGGGGGATCAGCAACATCACCTATTTGAAGGCCGGGGCCGATCTGCGTCAAACCCTTGCATTCGACACCGGACCCGGAAATATGTTGATAGATGGATTGGTTCAGCACTTGACTGGGAAAACGATGGATCGGCAAGGGAAGATGGCACGGGCGGGTGACATTCATCCTAAACTTTTGGCCGAACTGATGCGACATCCGTTTATCAGGAAGCCGCCCCCCAAAAGTACCGGTCGAGAAATGTTTGGGGCGCCTTTCATTGAAAGGATCGTCCGACGTGGAGAGGCACTCAAAATAAATAGAAATGGGCTGATCGCCACAGTGACCGCTTTTACAATCCACACAATTGCCGACGCCATTGAACGATTTATTCTAAACCGTGGCGAAACGTTAACCGAAGTCATTGTAGGGGGAGGGGGCGCCCGTAATCTTGCGCTCATGGAGATGCTCGGAGCAAGGTTGTCGCCGGTTCCGGTTTTTGATTTTGAGGCGATCGGCTTTCATAGCCGTGCCATTGAAGCGATGGCCTTTGCCTTTCTTGCCTATGAAACCGCTCATCACCGACACGGCAACATCCCGTCGGTAACCGGCGCCAGTCATTCGGTGGTTTTGGGTAAAATTGTGCCGGGTGACGATCGCTGAGCGACGATCATGAGTGTTTCGAGAGGGAAGTGAATGCCCGATAAGTTAATCGGTCGGCCTGCCCCGTTATTTGACATCCGTTTGTTTCTATAATAAAGTGACCTTGTCGGTTGTCGTCAATGGAGAAGCCCATGGAACAGAAATCGCTTTCGGAAATATACCACCAAGAAACAAAATATGCCGAATCCCTGATGGGGAAATTTCAGCATCAGATTGAGTGGAATCGGCAGCCCTCCCCATACAAAGAATACTGTAGTGAAAAAAAGGTCGACCTGCTCCCCTATCTTCCTTTCAAGAACAATCCCTTCACCGGAAAACCTCTACAAAGCAAAGAAGATTCCGGCTATCCGTTTGGAAAATTAGAAATCGCAAGGCTTCTCTATTTTACCAATGGAGCAACGGGTGTTTTGCAATATGTCAACGGGCAAACAACCCTCCTCCGATCGGCCCCCACCGCGGGGGGACTCTACCCTACCGAAATCTATCTGGCTATCCGGAATCTTTCTAGTTTCGAAAATGGCATTTATAACTTCCAAGTGAGAGATCACTCACTGATCTTGGTTTGGGAAGGTGATTTTTGGAACGAATTTGAACAATACTGTCTCAGGCATGAGGCCGTCTCTGTATCCAACCTTCTCATGATCTGTACGGCCGTTTATCAACGAAGCGCCTGGCGCTATCAAGAACGGGCCTACCGACGGATACTGCTGGATACCGGCCATATCATCGGCAACATGGTTGCATATGCACAGGAGGAAGGATTCACCCCCGTCCCCATCGGGAGCTTTTACGATCGTCCCCTCACCCAACTGCTTTTTCTGGACGAAGCCACCGAGGGGCCTCTCGTCATCACTGCCTTACCACAGACCTCTAAAATAAATCCACGTACCCTTCAGAACAGCGTCGCTTCCCCAATCCCCGCAAACGGGGAAACAAATGAAAAAGGCCAAACTCTCCAATTAAAATTGCATTATTCGTCTTTCATGGTTCCAGAACAGGATGTTCCGCCTGTCCCCTCTCCCATTTCACTTCATCCGATATTCGTACAGTCGAAATATCCGGTGAGAGAATCGCTTGTTTTACCATCTGTCGCAATGGATTGGGAGCATGGTACGGGACAGACGATTCTCACCCGCAGGTCTACACGGGCGTACACGGGAGAAGCTCTCCCCAGAGAGGACCTTGCGGCGATTTTAGAATATGGATACGCCCCGCTCCATACCTCTCCGCTTCCCCTTTTGGACGCAGACAGTTTAGAAACTTATCTGGTGATTCAAAATGTGACTGGATTACGGGCGGGGGTTTATCATTACCAGCCGATACCCCATGAACTCCACCTTTTATTAGAAGGCGATTTCATACAAAAGACATGGCATTTTTGCCTGGGACAGGAATTGGCTCGTGATGCCGCAGCCCTCCTGATCCATACCGCCCACCTCAAGGAGGCACTGGGTAAACATGGAAACCGCGCCTATCGGTATCTCCACCTGGATGCAGGACATCTGGGGGAACGGGTCAATTTGGCCGCAATCCGATTGGGGTTGGGGGTCAGTGGAATCGGCGGATTCTATGACGACGAGGTCAATGCGCTTCTTGGGCTGACCCTCGAACAGATTGTGGTCTACATTACGACGCTGGGACAGCCGCAAAGATAAAACCATGGTAACGACTCAGGTCACTGCTCCTCGCGCCTTGTCCTGGGCCAAAATAAAAGCGACCTGAGCAGTTACAAACCATGAATGAAGTAGACTGTATTCGGTGTCACCAAAAGGGAAATGCCATTGAAGGACCTTTTCCTGCTGGAAAATTGTGGGATACAATTCGATTGCAAATTTGCAATCTTTGTTGGAAAGAGTGGCAGGCCCAATCGGTCAAAATAATCAATGAATATCGCCTGAACCTACGTGAGCCATCCGCTCGTGAGGTGCTCTCCACCCAGATGAAGATTTTCTTTAATATGGCGACTCCCTCTTCGAATGGTTCGACTGCTGTTCCCATTCAGATACTCGATGTATAGTCCGGCCACTCTTTCTTCAAAAATCGTTTCGAAACACATCCCACCCCGTCTGCCTCCTTTGTCCAAGGAACGACTTAGGATGGCCAAGGTCATCAACCAGCTAACCCGAGATTTTCCAGAAGCGACTACAGCCTTACGATATGAAACGCCGTTTCAACTACTGATTGCCACCCTCCTCTCGGCGCAATGCACCGATACGGTGGTCAATCGCGTGACGCCAATTTTGTTTTTACACTATCCTACCCCCGACAAAATGGTGGCTGCCGATCTACACAGTATCGAATCCATCATTCGATCCACCGGTTTTTACAAGAACAAGACCCGCCACATTTTAGGGACATCAAGAGGGTTGATCGAACGGTTCGGCGGCCATGTCCCCAATACCATGGAGGCGCTGATTAGCCTCCCTGGTATTGGCCGTAAGACGGCGAATCTTGTTTTAGGCGAAATTTTTCATCAACCGACCATCGTGGTAGATACCCATGTGCGACGGGTTTCCAATCGGCTTCAATTTACAAAATCGGATAACCCAAATAACATTGAGTTTGATCTACGCCCGTTGATTCCAGTCAAGCAGTGGACTTCAGGTGCCCATCGGATACTTCTTCACGGGCGACATGTGTGTAGGGCGAGGATACCAAAATGTGGGGAATGTTCCCTCTTCAATCTCTGTCCGGATGAGAAGAACAAGACACGGAGAGTTTAGATGGTCAGGAGCGGTACGTTGTTCGTTGTGTCTGCGCCGTCTGGGGCAGGAAAAACCACCCTCTGCCAAGAGGTGGTCAAACGGGTGCCTCACCTCATTTATTCCGTCTCTTACACCACTCGAAAACCCCGATCGGGTGAGGTTCACGGGAGGGATTATTACTTCATTGACCGCGCCCAATTTCAGCAAAGGATCGAAGCGGGCGATTTCATCGAATGGGCGGAGGTACATGGAAATCTATACGGGACATCACAGAAAATACTTTCTGACTTTACAAGACAGGGAGACGATGTTATCATGGACGTCGACGTGCAAGGGTCTATGACGCTGCAAAGCAACGGCAGTATTGGTGTTTACATCTATATCCTTCCACCCTCTTATGAGTCGCTTCGCGAGCGACTGACTCGTCGTCAATCCGACTCACCGGATGAGGTTGCCAGACGGTTGGCAAAGGCGTCTGACGAGGTGTGGAGCTATCGCCGTTACACCTACGTCATTGTTAATAGCAATTTTCAGATTGCGGTGACACAACTTGAGGCCATTGTCCAGTCCGAGCGGTTGAGAATGTCGTCCATTGATTCCGGATGGATTGCGTCGGTATTTGGCCCGGCGCCCATCTCGTAAAAAAATTGTGTTCATTTTCCGACGTAATGACAAAAAATAAAATAATATTAAGGATAAACCATGGATATTCTCTCGCTTCCGATTGACATTGATTACTCCAAAACAGATTCAAAGTACAGGATGGTGATTTATGCTGCGCAACGTGCAAGACAACTTGCGGAGGGGTCTCGGCCACTGGTTTCGTCCCGCTACACAAAACCGACCACCCTTGCGATTCAGGAAGTCATCGAAGAGAAGTTAGAAGTTTTGTTTGGAAAAGAGGCAATCATCGCTGAATCTGAAGCGAGGCAATTGCGAGAAGAAAATAGACGTCGCACGTTGCTGGCCGAGCGGCAAGAGGCATTGGTTCGAGAAATCAAAAATGATCTGAATCAATTTTTTGATAACACCACAAAATCCAAAGAATCCC
>Ga0209082_1000367_pt1 | contig 16637 bp, 18 predicted proteins | sample ColdCreekSource_FD_184127 | JGI IMG/M metagenome (GOLD analysis project Ga0209082, IMG submission 184127) | Groundwater microbial communities from Cold Creek, Nevada to study Microbial Dark Matter (Phase II) - Cold Creek Source (SPAdes) (version 3) | ecosystem: Environmental > Aquatic > Deep...
TTTTGGCTGTGCGTGAACTACCGAACGCTGAATCAAAGATTACAGCGTCGGCTTCCTACCCAGAAACTAGCATAGTAGTAGACTTCTTACGTCCTCTATTACTACGTCTTACAGTTTGACGATAGGCTTTATCCCCTGTTCCAGAGGTCAAGTTTAAAATACGCAGTCCTTCATCACGGATGTTAGTCGCTGCATTGATATCTCTATCATGATGTGTTTTACAGCGTTCGCAATCCCAAAATCTTATTTTTAGTGGCAAACTATTAACTTGATTAAGACAAACATTGCAGGTTTTAGAGCTAGCAAAGAACCTATCAACTTCTTGATATACCTTTCCGGATTGCTCTGCTTTGTACTTAAGCATCGTACAAAACTGACCCCAACCTACCTGATTAATTGCCTTAGATAGTTTATGGTTTCTCACCATGTTTCTGATTACCAGATTTTCAACTACAATAACTTGGTTTTCGTTTACTATCCTGCGTGATAGTTTGTGTTGGAAATCTTCTCTACAATTAGCTATTTTATTATGAATTTTGGCAACTTTTAATCTAGATTTATTACGGTTATTAGACCTTTTTTGCTTTCTAGACAATTGCTGTTGCTTAAGTTTTAAATTACGCTCGTGTCTTTTGAACCATCTAGGGTTATCAAATTTACTACCATCTGATGTGATAGCAAAATGGGTTAAGCCCAAGTCAATACCTATCGCTTTACCTTCAGTGTCAGTGGGTGGTTTCTCTACACCATTTTCAAATAGAATAGAAGCGAAGAAAACTAAAGGATCTAGGAACGCAGACAAGCAAGTTAACTCGGTGGTTTTCGTAGAACTTTGATTGTCTGACGGATAATCCTGCTTTGGTTCTGGTATGGCGAATGAGATTAACCACGACTTGTAAGCTAGTCAATGGTTTACCTCGCCAGTTTTGAGTGATCTGAGAAAAAAGACGATGCTCAATTTTATTCCATTTACTTGTACCTGGCGGAAAATGGCACACATGAATAGTTTTGCCGATCTCGGTGGCTAATTCTTGTAATTTTAATCTCCACAATCGAGTGCGATAACCATTGCTACCTCCACAATCTGCCGTAATTAGAAGATGTTGACTATTGGGATAAAAAGGTTGTCCCATTGAGTACCACCAATGACGAATCGACTCGACCGCCAACTCTGATGTGTCATGATCGATGCCTACATTGACCCACCCTTTATTTGTAGTTTTCTTCCTCCTCCTTTGGCACGAATTCTGCTACTCTTTTTGGCGGTTTTTGCCGAGCCTGATTTTTCGAACAAATAAAGTCCCGCTTGGATTGTCGTCCGAGATAGTCCAGTTGCCCTAGAAACCCAACTAATCCCTCCCCATCCTAAGCTTTGAGCTTCCGTTGCTGCCCAAATACGACGGGTTTTTTCGTTCAAATAAGGCAATAACTTTTCATACTTGTTTTGAATCTTTTCGATTACCTGATGCTCGGACATCTAAGACTTTTATTCAGTTACGTTCTCATCATCTAACTTTTTCAGAAATTGTTCAAGTTATTTTTACATAATCCATTAGTCTGTTCTAGAACTCATCTTCAACCATGGCGATCGCCTGTTGAAAAGTTAGTTGGTCGTTTTTCAAATTTACGGACTCTTTAATTGTAGAATCGTACCATTGCCAAAATTCGGTTTCAGATGAAGATTCTTTAAGCTTGTCTGCTACTTTGTGAGCCTTGCTTAAAGCGGATACTGCGCCGTCTAGGGTAAAGCTACAAGAACATTTGTGCTTGCTTCTAGACTTGTTAGTAGTCTTAAACTGTAAATAAATGTTCTGTCCCTCCTTGACCAGGGTTACCCCCTTGGGTGATTGCTTCTTGTACCTCTGAAAATCAGATAGTAAAGTTTCGTAACCAATCTCGCCGTCGTAATTCTTGCTCACTTTTTTAAGATTAATATAATATTTTTAAAAAGGAAAGAATGATTTATTTGAGCTAGGGATGTTTGTTTCGGCTTGACAAATGCTTGCTGTTTTTGATTAAGATCGCCTTTTTCTTTCATATTGGTCAAAGTATCAGCGATCGCTTGGGCTTTTTTTCTGGCGTATTAACATTATTCCCCTCAGCAGTCAGTAAAAGATTTTCAAAAGTACAGCAGTAAATAAAACTAGTCCACAGATGCTCCCCCAGTGACTCGATCTCAGCATCTCCTTCAATTCCTAGCAGTTTTAGAAGTGGTAAAAAAGCTATCAAAGCCAAGGTCATAATTAAAAATACGGGAGTAGGAAGTAATTGCAGGGTTTCAAAGCGCAGTTGTCCGATAAAAGCTGGTAGTAAATTAAAAACTGTCTCGGCTGTATTGATGGTGTTTTGTTCTGAAGCGACGCGCTCGCCATTTTTAATCTGAATTGAATGGAGAGCAGCCTACTATTTCGATCTCAATCATTTCTGACAAATCGATGAATCAAAAAAAATACTACCTATGGGACAGTTGGCAGATCAAAGAACTACAAATCAACTTAAACACTATCTTGTCGTTGCCATTTCTCTGCTGCTATTAAGTCTAATCTTGCGTTTACCTTTCTTCTTTCCTGATGTCATCGATTGGGACGAAAGCACATTTATCCTTATGGGACAGTCTATTCTGGATGGACATCTTCCCTATACAGAACTCTGGGATAATAAGCCACCTCTGGCATTTGTCTGCTTTGCCGTCTTTATTGCGTTATTCGGCAAAAGCATAGTTGCAATCCGCTTTGCGGGAGCATTGTGTGTCGCTTTAGTCTCTTTTTTAATTTATCTGATCGGTAAAACGATTTGGAGCGATCGCATCGGTATTTTAGGTGCAACTCAATTCATCACCATTTCTAGTGTGTTGCCCGAAGCACAAGCGCTCATGACCGAACATTTGGCTCTAGTACCTTTAATGGGTGCATTGAGTCTGTTAGTTGCTCAAAAACCAACGCCTCTAATTCTGTTTGCGGCGGGAATTCTAATGGCGATCGCAACATTGATTCGTCTTAACCTAGCCTATGTTGGGCTGATCGTTGGCTTATTGCTTGTGTTCCAAAAACCATTGCGCTCAAGTGCTGAATTTCTTAAGCGCGGACTCGCTTATGCCTGTGGAAACCTTCTGGTGGTATTTCTGACTTATATTCCTTATGCGATCGCAAATTATCAGCAAACATGGTGGTCGTCAGTCATTTTTGCTCCCTGGATTTATGCTAACTCTCAATCAAAATCTAGTTGGGATGTCATAGGTCTGAATGTGTTGTGCGTGTTGATCCTAATAGGGGGTTGGCTCGGATTAAAGTTGCTCTTTAGGCGATGGAAAAAGATTTCTCAAGTCCAACAAAATCAGTTGACCTTGTTAGTGGTGTTTTTCTTGGCTACAGAAATATCAATCTTGAAAAGTGGAGCTTCATATAGCCATTACACCATTCAGCTTTACCCCTTCTTTGGTTTAATCGCGGCGTTATTGTTAAATACTTTTCTGCCTAGCAAAGTCCGTTTACGGACAGTTATTACGGTCTTGTCGATTTTAGCGATTTTGTTATCAGAGATTTTTACTAAATACCAGATAATTGCTGAGCGCGCTTTAGCAGGTCAACCGCTTACCTATGGCCCTGGATACGAAATAGCAACTTATCTGAATCGAGAAAATGTCTCCCAAGGACAGGACAGTTCTAAAGACGGGTTTCCCGTCGCAGGAAACTGTCCGTCTGTTTACATGATGAGCGATCATATTGCTTACTGGCTTACAGATCTCAAGCCTTTAACTAAATTAACAACTCATCCTTCAAATATTTCTAGAGAGTATCTTCTTAAGGCTCTGCTTGGTTCAGAGGCGACAACTGAGACGGAAATGGCTAAGATACTGGCTCAACAACCGAAATTCATCGTTAAGAAAAAAGATTTATGGTACTTGTCGGATAAATTAGCTGCCAGAATCTTGCTGGAAGAAACTTTAAAAACGCAATACAAACTGGTCAAGGAAATTCAAGAAAGAGAAATTTATCGCAAAATTGAACTTCACCCCAATTAATAGATTTGAAGCCAAGCAATTATAGGAACTAACAAAGTCAAGAGTCAAGAGTCAAGAATTTAGTTTTGACGTAAGGATTCTCCGAGCCTTTTAACGCGAAGAAGATGCTAGTTGCTAGTTGCTACAAAACTGCCATCTCCTTCAATCACTTCTCCAATTTGATAAGCGGCAATCTCTTTCGATTTAAACCAGTTAATCGTAGATACAGCCTGTTCTGGTGGCACAATTACCACTAAGCCAATGCCCATATTAAAAGTATTTAACATGGCTGATTCTGCTACATTACCAGCTTGAGCCAACCAGCGAAAAATAGGCGAAATCGACCAACTGTTAAGATCTACTTGTATCGATTGACCTTTACTTAAACAACGGGGTAAATTTTCTGGTAAACCACCGCCAGTAATATGCGCCATCCCGTGAACTTCTATTTCTGTACTCAACATTTCTAAAATCGGTTTGACATAGATACGAGTCGGGGTAATTAGTTCTTCTCCCAAACTTTTGCCGCCTAAAATTTCTGGAGTATCCTCCCAAGAAAAGCCACCAGAATCGATAATCTTACGTACCAGACTAAAGCCATTACTATGGACTCCCGCGCTAGCCAGTCCAATAGCAATATCTCCTACCTGCACTTGGGAACCATTTAGCAGTTTGCTTTTTTCGACCACACCAACACAGAAACCAGCCAGATCGTATTGTCCAAGCTGATAAAAACCAGGCATTTCGGCTGTTTCACCTCCCAAAAGGGCGCAACCACTCAGACGACACCCTTCGGCAATACCTTTAACGACTCCTGCCAACTGTTGCGAGTTGAGTTTTCCCGTCGCGAGATAGTCAAGAAAGAATAATGGTTCAGCCCCAGAAGTCAGAATGTCGTTGACACACATGGCAACTAAATCTATGCCGACTGTATCGTGGCGATTTAGTTCTTGGGCAATTTTGAGTTTCGTCCCCACTCCATCTGTACCAGATACTAGGACTGGTTGTTGATAACCCGATGGCATTTGAAAACAACCACCAAAACCACCTAATCCACCTAAAACCTCAGGTCGATTGGTACTTTCTACATCTTGACGAATTTGAGCAACAAAAGAACGTCCCGCTTCTACATCAACACCAGATTCTTTATAGTCCATGCGTAATTTTTAGGTAGACGAAAACTGCCAAGATTAATCTTTATTTTGACTATCAAGTCAATGTAAGTTTGGTTTTAATTTTACCTTGTTAAGAGCTTTATTTACTCTAGCGATCGATTAATTTAGTATTATTTGGCAAAGAACGAAATTAACCGCTGAATTTGAATTTTTAAACTTAATTGAGTATTAAATTGGTTAAATATTTTTTAATATTTAATTTGGATTAACCTGATTTATTTCAAAGTCAACTACTTTTCGATATCTTTACATTGTCCTGATAAATTACCAATGCACAATGACAAAGAATAATAGTCTATCTTTTGTTTAAAATAATTAAAACAATTAATTTTATAAAAAACAATTAGTTGTTTAAAAATGGTGAAGTCATGAAATACAATAGCAAATCATTTTCTTGGAATCTTTTTTTTATCTTAGTTACTTTTGCCTTTTGCAATTTATTTTCGATTTCTAGCGCATCAGCCGCAGGTAACATAAATAGTAAATACAAAAGACAACCTTTTAAAATAACTCCTCAAATAAGCAAGAAAAGCAAACTAAATTCTAAACAACCTAGAAATAAAATTTCTAATAAAAACATTAAAAATATCATAAATCTTGATCGTCAATCTCGTTCTAAATTGAGCAACAATGAGCGGATGATTCCCTTGCCTAATCAACTTGAAATTGCACAATCATTTCGAGGGCAATCATTTACAGGTGAAGCTTCATGGTACGGCCCAGGATTCAATGGTCGTACCACTGCCAATGGTGAAACATTTGATCAAAATGCCTTAACTGCGGCTCATCCTTCTCTACCCTTTGGCACACGAGTAGAAGTGACTAATATTAACAACGGTGAGTCGGTAGTGGTCAGAATTAATGATCGCGGGCCTTATGCCGAAGGTAGAATAATCGATCTATCGGCGGCTGCGGCTCAAGATATAGGAGTTGTTGAATCGGGAGTAGCACCCGTAGAGGTTAGTGTTTTGGGAGAGTAAAAGATTCTGGTTTCCAGAGGAAAGCTTTTAGTGACTAGCCACTAGCGACTAGCAACTAGCTATCAAATACTAAGTTCTAAGATAAACTGATAGCTGATTACTGATAGCTGATAGCTGATAGCTAAAAAATAATGTTGTTAATCAACAAAATTCAAGAGTTACGCTCTCACTTGGCAATCCATCGGGATAAATACCAAATCGGTTTAGTCCCGACTATGGGAGCGTTGCATTCAGGTCATCTGAGTCTGATTAAACAAGCGATCGCTGAAAACGATTTAGTTGTAGTCAGTATCTTTGTTAATCCTCTACAATTTACTCCCACAGAAGATTTAGCTAAATATCCCCGTCAGTTAGAGCAAGACTCTCAATTGTGTCAGCAGTTGGGAGTCGATCTGATTTTTGCCCCTGACGTTAATGAAATGAATAGTGGTGGAGATACTGATACTCAATTTAGTACAACTACTGTTGTCCCGCCTGAACATATGGCTGCGGTGCTGTGTGGTGAATTTCGCCCTGGTCATTTTACGGGAGTTGCCACTATTGTTACTAAGCTGTTTAACATCGTACAGCCCGATCGCGCCTATTTTGGTCAAAAAGATGCTCAACAGTTGGCAATCATCCGCCGTCTAGTAGCAGATTTGAATTTACCTCTAGAAATTATTTCCTGTCCAATTATCAGAGAAACATCGGGATTGGCTCTAAGTTCTCGTAACCAGTATTTGACACCTACAGAAAAAGAACAAGCCGCCCAAATCTATCGCAGCCTACAGCAAGCAGAAACAGCATTTAGACAAGGCGAATCTAATTGTGCGGCTTTAATTAATTTAGTTGAACAAAAATTAAATTCTGTTCCAGGGGTTAAAATTCAATACGTTGAGCTAGTCGATCCTGATAGTCTTCAGTCTTTAAACAAGATCGAGGGTCAGGGACTACTGGCGATCGCAGCTTATTTAGGTTCTACTCGTTTGATTGATAATATTGTGTTGCAAAAAATTGTGTTGCAAAAACGTCAGCCAATTGTCGCTATTGATGGCCCAGCAGGAGCGGGAAAATCTACCGTTACTCGTCGTGTTGCCCAGAAATTAGGCTTGCTATATCTCGATACGGGGGCGATGTATCGGGCGGTAACTTGGTTGGTCATAAAATCAGGTATTGCTATTGACGACCAAGATGCGATCGCTCTTTTAGTAAAAGATGTAAATATTGAATTAACTTCCCCTAATACTGCGGATTTACCTACCGTAGTTCAGATCGATGCTCAGGAAGTTACTACGGTGATTCGCACACCAGAAGTTACGGCTCAGGTTTCGGCGATCTCTGCTCAAGCCGCTGTGCGTAAAAAGCTAGTAAAAACACAAAAGCAGTGGGGAGAAAAAGGCGGAATTATTGCCGAGGGGAGAGATATTGGTACTAACGTATTTCCCGATGCCGAATTAAAAATCTTTCTGACTGCTTCAGTTACCGAAAGAGCCAAAAGACGCTGGCAAGATTTACAAAATCAGGGACATCCAGATATCAGTATCGAAAAGTTAGCCCAAGATATTCAAAGGCGAGACAAACAAGATAGTAATAGAGAGATCGCGCCCTTGAAAAAAGCTGATGATGCAATTGAATTGATTACTGACGATTTAACTATCGACGAAGTGGTTCAGAAAATTATCGATCTTTTCAACGCCTTGTAGAGCCTTGTGCGATCGCCTTTTTAATCCTTTTATCCGTCCTCAGAAACACGACGTAATGTTCTCTTTCCCATCACTGCGTGCCTGGGGTTATCAACCAGTCCTGTATCTAGAAGCACTACACCAAAAAGTATCGTCCATCCCTTGGCGCGTTGTAATGTTGCCTCAGAAACATTACTGTATTCGGAGATCGCTTGATCGCGTGTATGGCGATCGCCGAAAAGCATCCAGATAGAAGCAAGGTCTGTGGCAATATCACCTGAGGTTATGTCGCCCCAATCAATGATACCTGCGATCGCACCGTTCTCGACTATGATATTGCGTGGGTGAAGGTCGCCATGTAGCCATTTTGCCTCAACGTCAATAGGCGCGCTCAAAGCCTTATTCCAAGTGTTCTTGATCTCTGGAGTAATCAGGTTGGTTTTCGTCTCAAGTCTTTGCATTCGTTGTTCTACGGAAGTTGCCCGCTGACACAACGGCACACCGCGCACTGCATTGAGTGGCGCATTGGATGGTGCAGGCAGATGGAGCGATCGCAAAAAGGAGGCAAATAGTTTTGCTTGATTTGCACGAGGTTCTTGTAGATCGGCAGCTACACCAGTCAGCCAAGGTAAGACGCTCCATCCCCAGGGATAACCTCTTCCTGGTTTGCCTATTCTGTAAGGAATTGGAACGGGTACGGGAAGCCGATCTGCTATTAGTGCCAGCCAAGTTTGCTCATTTTCGATGAGTGTAGCTGCGGCTTTTCGACGGGGAAGTCTGACCGAAAAGCGATCGCCCAATCGAAATATTGCATTATCCCAACCAGAATCAACAGGATAAATCGGCAGGTGCTTCAAATCTGGGTGCTGTTCCCCTAACAAACTATAGACAAGAGGCTCATCTATTTCGACTTCTGATCTGGGCGTTTCCATTGACCTAGATTTTCTTAGGTTGCGGTTAAACAGGGACATGGCATACTGCCTCAATGTTATGTCCATCTAAATCTAAAATGAACGCACCGTAATAATCGGAGTGATAGTGAGGTCGTAGCCCAGGACAACCATTGTCTCGACCACCTGCTTCTAATGCTGCTGTGTAGAATGCCTGAACCATCTCACAAGTTTCAGCACGGAAAGCAATATGAATTCTAGGGGTGTTGACCTCTCCCTGACTAATCCAGAAATCTGCCTTTCCGTTTATTCCAAAACCTGCGACAGAAGCATCAAACTCTTTCAGTAATTGATAACCAAGTGGAATTAAGGCTTTGGCATAAAACTCTTTGCTTTTCTCAAAATTGCTAACGTTAATACCAGTATGATCAATCATAACTTTCCCTATTGCCTCCTTTGACAAAATTCATTACAAATTTTAATTTCGGGTATCAGTTTTACCTAAAACCTTATCTTCAACTAGAAAATTGCCAAGGCAGTTAAAGCGACCAAACAGACTAACTGAATAACTAAGCTTAAGAGCCACCAGCAGATAAATGTCGAATCCTGACCGCGAGCAGAAGAACAACGACAGCAATGATCCACAGGATGAAAATTACTAGACCCCAGAGGGGAAAGGTCATATCGATAGTGGGCATGACTGACTCCATACACTTCATCTTGGTAAACGGACTGCTTTCACTTTAGCTTTTATCTCATCGATCAACCTTAGCCTTGATTTATCGAGCTTGGCTCCATAAACATGATTTCCCAAATGTGGCCATCTAAGTCCTGAAACCAATGAAAATACATGGAACCGTGATCTTGCGGTTCATTATAGGTTGTTCCGCCGGCGGAGATCGCCTTGCGAACCATTTCATCGACTTCTTCTCGGCTCTGGAAAGACAAACACACAAGCACTTCTGTGCTTTTCGTTGCATCACAAATTTCTTTGGGAGTAAAAGTCTTAAACTTGTCTTCAGTCAATAGCATGACAAATATGTCATCACTCACGATCATGCAAGCAGCCGTCTCGTCAGTAAATTGGGCATTAAACCCAAAGCCGAGTTTCGTAAAGAACTCCACAGATCGATCAAGATTCTTGACTGGTAAATTCACGAAAATTTTAGTAGCCATAGTTTCTCCTTTTAAACATTGCTAGTTGACTGTGCCGCTTTATCTATGTTCTCGCCGTTTTTCGTTGGAACGAGGGAAACCACCGCTCACCGTTTTTTGATACGCATCCGTTTCCCTCTATTCCACACTTTTCGGCTCTAGCATTCCGCTACTTCTGTCGCCGATAGTGCGCCGTCATGAACTCACACCATTTCCCGTCATCGCCCAGCATATGAGATGTCAGCACCCGAAGATCGTCGTTCTTGAACTCGATCGCGTCCTTGTACTTTGCCATCTTCCCTTCGTCGGACATAGCGGGTCCCTCGGCATTGAGCGTTAGCACCTTTTCAGACGCATCTAGTTCACCGTCGTAGACCCAGAGGTGGGTCATCATCGACCCGATCCATGTACCCACGTAACGCTTCTTCTGAGGGTCATAGCCGAGCGTCATCATCGTCGTCGCAGCCCCACATCCCGGCATCTCACCCTGCCCTTCAGCCAGAATCCAGAGTCCGCCAAGTGATCGCACGCTCTCAATTCCTGTGGACTTCTCAGGGGAAGTGCCTGGTTTCATTGTCACCTCCGTTTCGTATGTCCACTCGCCGACGAGCTTCTGAAGCCAATGGTGTTCGTTCTGCGGCTCAGTCTTCATCGTTGACTCTGGTTGAGTTTTGTTTGTCTCCATTGCTTTATCTCCTGTTTAGCTATTAAATCAGTTGACAGTTGACAGTTGACAGTTGGAGGAATTTAACCCCCGATCTTTGTTAATGCTTGAGCAAAAGATTCTCTAGAGTTTCCACCCATCTCTTTGTAAAAAGATGCCAGCCTACACTTTTTCTTGGCTGGCAAATAAGGTTTTGATTCGCTCGTCTATTTCTGCGGGTGATACATCCTCCTGATGAGTCGCAATCCACCAATGATTCCCAGTGGGATCTTTCACCCCCGCAGTGCGATCGCCGTAAAACTCATCTTTTGGCTCCGTCATTGAAGTAGCACCCGCTTGAAGCGCGCGATCATAAATTGCGTCAGTATTTTCAACATACAGATAAATAAAACTCGGCATTGGCTTACACTCTTCCTTTGCTTCGCTCACCATGATTACTGAATCGCCAATTCTCACCTCAGCATGCATGATGCAGCCTTCTGGGTGTAGGGTACGACAAGTTTCCTTTGCTGCAAACGCTTGCGTGAGAAACTCGATGAGAGTTTCTGCCCCTTGCACGATCAGGTATGGCGTAACAGTGTGATAACCTTCAGGGATTGGTTTGACTGTCATAATCGTTGCCTCTTATAAATAAGAACAAAAGTATTATAGTTCAAATGAATTAAATTGTCCAATTCAGTGCAGTATTTGGTAGCTCCTTTTTCTTAACGAGAAGATTGCCAGGACAATCAAGCGAAGCAGAGCGGATTTGTGGCAGCAACGCGATCGCGCTATTTGCCGAAATCCACCAAATAGCGATAGAGAACAGATAATCTTGAGGTAACTTAATTTGGTTGGGGTATGTTCAACGACTTGGTATATTTTTGACGAATTCTACGATTGCGCCGCTCTCTCCCAGAGAGCAATGGTGAGTGATGCCGCTGCCGCCAGTCCCGCTACCGTCCGAACGTGGTTCCATAACGTCCAGTTGGTAAGGTATTTAGCCCATAGGGTCACGCCGTCAGTGCTGTTTGGATCGGCGATCGCCAGGGCATCGTTCAGCGGGACATTGAAAGCGATCGTCAGTTCGGGAGACGCGAGCCGCGCGCAGCCGCCGAACGGTGCCAATCACCGGACACCAATAACTTTTGCAACTAACCGACCAGACTGAATTATTCCGGTGCATTGCGATTGTTCGACGGCGGCTTCAAACTGCCTCGCACTTGTCAATTCATCACGGTTCTATTTTATGCTTATTTGCTCCATTCATCCCACACCCCTCTCGATATCTTTGCGATCGCTGCTTCACGAGTTGCCATATCAGCTTTAGCATCGGATACGAAAACTGCGATCGCTAAATGATGTCCATTCGGTAGCGTTATGAGTCCTACATCATTGGTTGCAATCGCCACCCCATCGAAGGTGCCTGATGTACCAGTCTTGTGAACTACAACTGTTCCTTCGGGCAACATACCTTTAATGCGCTTTAGACCTGTCGGTGTTTCTGTCATTAATCGTCGCAATAAGGCATGACTAGATTCTGAAAGCCCCCGTCCTTCATGAAACACACGCAATAAAACGATGGTGGCATCAGGTGTTGCATGGTTGCGATAAGGCACCGCTTTATCTTTTATAATCTCTTTAAATGTGTTAGCGAAAATGATGTCATTGACACCAAGATTCTGCAAATGCTGAGTCACAACCTTGGGTCCACCAATGAGTCGTAACAGTACATCACAAGCTGTATTATCACTGTTAGAAACCGTATACTTCAAGAGTTCAGCCAGACTGAATTCTTTCCCTACCGCCTTCTGGTCTAGAACCGCGCTACTTGAGGCAATATCACCTGGCTCAATCCGAACTTTTCGATCGAGTTTTAATTTTCCTCGATCGACCTGAGCGAGCACAGCCATTCCAATCGGAAGCTTGGCAACGCTTAGCATCGGGAATTGTTGGTTTCCATTGAGCGTCACTGATTGTCCGGTTTCTAGCACCCTAGCAGTAATCCCAACACGCCCTTGAGCCGTGCGAGCGATTTGCTCAATGCGATCGCGTAATTCGTTTTCGCTGTTAGTGTTAGATGCTACAACCTCTTTCGATGAATTCGTTTGGCTGTCTTGGTTGTGCGCTCTGTTATTGGAGCTATTGCCTGTGCAACCAACAGTTAACACAGTAAACAAAGATAGGCAAAATATGCCAAGCCACAGTCTTTTAATCGTTACTTGAATCATAATTTCCTCATTGGGATCGTGATGCGTCTAGAACTACACTCGCTAATACTAAATTTCGGACTTCAAGAGACTTTCTCAGATTTTGGATTTGAGGCTAACAGAAAATCTTCAAAGTGCGCCTTTACAGACTAAAGCCGTCGAACGACCAAGCTCACCCGCCGCCGAAAGTCGGAGCGACGCGCAGCGAGGCACGAGCGAAGCAAAGCGCAGGCTGTAGGCGGTCGCAGCGCCTTGTTGTGTTGATGTTGGTTGGCTTTAGTCGGTGGCTGGTCTGTAATTCTGCTCCATCCACTTGATGCCAAATTGCTTTAAGTCATCGGCATCAAAGAGGAAAGACTGTGCGTTTCCAATTTGGACCGAACTGCCCTTGCCCGATACCACATAAGCCTGACCAATATCGAGAAAGTAATCCCAGTTGCCAAAATCTGCAATGCCGTTGGACGTATCAAACTCCTCTATATCAGCCCACACTCGCTGTCCGTCTTGCAAGATGGGCATCTTGTAACGGTCAATGCGCTTGTCAGGAACCCTCGCCAAATGCTCTGCGTGATGCAAAAGCGTGATATTTGAGAATGGAACGCCCAGAAGCAGCACTTGGCCTTTAATCTCGCACAGGCGAGCTAATGGGGAACCTTCCCCCATGCCATATTGAAGAGGATGAACCTCGGTGAGCCACTTGGCATACTGCCCAACGGCAACGAACGAGGCCAAAGGATGATTGCTGCGGTGAGCATCAGTCCAAGTGCGAAGATACTCGGCCAAGATACTCATCTCGCGGTGATCTGCGGGTGAAGTAGCCGGGTCGAATGGTGGACATTGAGCCAAACAAGCCTGCTGTTGTTCTTCCGGCCATTGCGTCATGTGGTAAGGATTACCTTCCCAACTTGCCAACATCATCACGGTGCCGCTTGGCGTTACAACATTTAGTAACGCCTCAAGCACTCCGATGGGGCCGCCTAAAACCCAACCGGCAGCCTTGACAGAAGCGTGCAGCATGACGGTCTGCCCCGCTTGAACACCTATTTTCTTCAATCCCGCTTCAATTTGTTCCGCAGTGATGGAAGGAACTTCCACTTTCTCCATATTCTACATTATGCCTATGATTCCCTCGTTTTGGAACTACCGTGCGTAGCCAAGCCGCGCGCATCAACACAACGCCCCCGTTCACGCGCCGCCCGCAACCTCTCGAACTCAACAAGAGACTCTGTAAGGGCGGTGTGCAACGGGATTGTTGCGCGGCACTTTTAGTGTTCATGTCGCTGTATTTCGTACCATTGACCCAGCAAATCCTGCTCTTTGTCAGAATCAAGACCTGCTTGCAGTTTTTCTTGAGAGCGATGAGTTTTGTGCCAACTTAACACATCTTGAATGGTCTGGCTCACTGGACGAAGCTTAAGTCCAGTCATAAATGCTTGGCTACAATTGATGAACATAAAGCCTTTGAATTCTGACATTTCATCGGGTATCCAGAGAGGCACTTCACTCCACGGAGCCACTTGCTTTTGCATGAGAAACTCATCGCTCACCCACATAAAGCGTGCGTCACTTTTGCTGACTGCTTTGCACTGCTCCAGAAAAGTTTTCATCGTCAATTGGCTTGGCATTCCATTCACATTGTAGACACCTGTTGCCTTAGCTTCAATTCGGTTAAGAACCCACTCTGCTAGATCGCAAACATCGATGAATTGAAGGTAACGATCGGGATTGCCCGGAGCCAATACTTCTCCTCCACGGGCTACCCGTACCACCCAATAGGTAAATCGATCCGTGTAATCCCCGGCACCGACAATCAATCCTGGACGCAAGATGAGCGATCTATTTGGCATGGTTTCTTCGATTGCCTGCTCACACAACACTTTCAAGCCACCATACAAATCGTCATAGGTCATGGCAGATACTTGTCCTGATGTATCGATTGCATTTGCTCTCTGCAATTGCTCTTCGGTTAATGTCATCAGAGGTGAAGTTTCATCTACACCTGGAACAGCAACATCTGCATAAACAGAAAGGCTAGAAATAAACACGTAGCGATCAACCGAATTTGCCAGAATTTCTGCGGATGCTCGGACAGCACGGGGTAGGTAACCACAGGTATCAATCACAGCATCCCATTGACGACTTTGAAGTAGCGCTAAATCATGGTGGCGATCGCCATAAATTGTTTCAACACCTGGAAAGTCAGCCGATGAATGTTGTCCTCGATTAAACAGTGTGACTTCATGTTGATGAGCAAGCGCAATCGTCACCAAATGATGACCGAGGAACCGGGTTCCGCCAAGAATTAATAGCTTCATTGGAGAATACTCCTTTAACGATATCTCAAGACCGCTTGCTCCTAATTCTAACCAGCAATTTCCAAATGATTTCTCTCACCAGCTATTTGAGCCGCATAACGACCCCAATCACCGGACACAAATACCCTTTGCAACTCACCGATCGCTTGACTTTGTTGGGCGGCTGTTGCCAAGACTACCAATCACGATACAGCTTTTCAGCATAAGACATAATCTCTTCATTTGGAAGGCGAATCTTAGGTTGCTGGCGAGGATAGAGCCTCTCAAGGCAGCGAGTATCTTGATCGACGACAACTGCCGCAGTTTGCAACAAAGATTCTTGTAACATCGTCTTTAGTTCAGGAGACTTGAACTTTGCATACAACAGAATAAAAGTTCTAGTTTGATTCTCTGTTTCAGGGTAAAGGATGTGTCCTTGATAGGTCTGAATATCTGGCGTATTGAGACAGAAGAACTGAGAAGACGGAAAGACGTATTCTAGAAAATTCTGCATCACTTTCGGAAACGTGCCTAATGTTGGATTTGCTTCAATCTCCTCTGAAGTGTAGTCTGCAACTTCAACCGTTTGAGCGACTTTGGCATAGATTCCATCCTGCTCAACAAACTCAGCCCGACAGGATTTCACCCTGAACATTTCTCGATGGGTTCCATTTTGATGATTGTGATCGTAGTTAATGAGGAGGCTTCTGAGAAAGTCACAGTGAATACTTCTCTCGGCAGTGACACCAATGAAATCATACTCTTCTGCAACCTGTTGGTGAAGTGCTGGAATCGGTAAACGAGGTTCAAAGCCGCCATATGTCCAAATCAAATCGCCTGTTGCGATCAGTTCTAGCGGTTGTGCGATCGCTTGTGCGCTCAATTTGCCGTCCTGATGCAATCTGCCACTACCATCAAATTCCAAGACCTGAAATGGACACACAATCGTATTCCGTTCTTGGCAAATCCATCCGTCTGATAAAGGGGCTTGCAGGTGAGGGCAAACATTATTCAAGGCATATACTTGTCCGTCAGTGTCCTGCCACAGCACATAATCTTGACCGTTCAGCGTAATCTTGTGAGGTTGATTCATACTCAGCATGGATCGGTGCGCGATTAGCCAAGGCGCACCAGGAAGGATCGGTTTCATCGCGTCAAATCCTCTAACTAAACAACAGGGTAAACGCATCTAAATTACACAACCCTTACCCGCTGCTGATAGTTTAGAAAACTTGCTATCCAGGATGCTAGAAAAAAGTTGCGGGATTTTGGTAAATTATTGCGATCGGGCTTGCAATAGTTGTTTCGGTGTAACGCCAACGATGCGTTTAAAACATCGAGTCATGTGACTTCGATCGCAAAACCCTACCCTGACAGCAATATCTGCAATGCTGAGTTGACTGTGCTGCAATAGATATTTGGCTTTTTCAATCCGACGCTGCAAGATGTACTGATGCGGTGTTATTCCCAGACTTTGCTTAAACAAGCGTAAAAAGTGATACGGGTGAACGAAAAAAGGTGTGGGAGAGGGAGATAGGGTTAGCGACTAATTTACGATAACATAGGTAAAAGCTAATTAAAATTTTAACTCCCGACAATAGAAGATGAATAATTTTCAGTCGATTCTTT
>Ga0209082_1000368_pt1 | contig 16634 bp, 18 predicted proteins | sample ColdCreekSource_FD_184127 | JGI IMG/M metagenome (GOLD analysis project Ga0209082, IMG submission 184127) | Groundwater microbial communities from Cold Creek, Nevada to study Microbial Dark Matter (Phase II) - Cold Creek Source (SPAdes) (version 3) | ecosystem: Environmental > Aquatic > Deep...
GAATCCGTTTTCCACCGCTCTGAATCGTGTGGCGAACCACCTGATTGATGAGGGCAACTTCGGAATCAACGGTTTTATCGAGATACGCCTCAACTTCGTCCAGAAGGGGCCTGTAGGCCGACCAGACATCGTTCATTGACCTCCTCTCCGCAGAATCCTGTGGGGCTGTTTGAGAGATCATAAGAAAAGAAGAGCATAGCTAACCAAGTCAGTGTTAAGCTGTTTCTGCAACAAAATATCAAAACAGAGACAGGAAAACCATGCTCGTTAGGACTTTACTGAACAAGATTGAGAAATTCAAGTCTTTTATTTATAAGAAAGCGTGTTCAAAATACGCTTCGACGCTTTATGGGCGATCTTGATGGCAAGGGCCTTCTGATCTTCCTTTGAAAAAGGAAATCCTGCAATGTTGGCATGATTCGGGTTATATCGCTCAACTGGCGATAGAATCGGTTTGGGCACGACCGACAACGATTCAATCGCGCAATCGGATGCCCTGACATCCGAACGTCCGTGAAGCGTCTGCTGCCGCAGGGCTGCCACGTCATGCCCCACACGCCATAGCTCTTCCGTAGTCGCCTCACGATGGCGCGTCACCGACAACTCGGTCCGCCTGAAGGGGATGAAGAGATCAGGCTTCACGCTCTGGTCGTTCGGTCGGTACTGTTTCACCTGGGTGATGAACCGGGCCAGGAGTTCGTCATCGGAGACGGGAGGTATTTGATTTGGATCAATCATGGCACACAAACTCGGCGTATCCAGTAAAGAATCGTCTCAGGAACTTCCCCATCGAAGCGACAGGTGCCACGCGGATCCTCGCCTGCAAACAACGCGGCATAATACAGTGCTCCATCGGGGCTCACACTGACTGACAGCAGCCAGTTCGTCGCGAAATACCATTCCAACGTCAAATGACCATCGGGTTCGGCGCCGACGGAAGGCAGCGGATACCCAAACGGAAGCGCCTTGATGAAATCATAGGCGTTTTGCAGTGTGTCGGGTTGAACAGGTTCTGCGCCGTGAGCGTCCCAGTTTGGAATACAGCATTTATTGTAAACTTCGCCGATTTCGTTGTACGCTGGTTGCTTGGAGAACGTCACTGCTGTGTGGTGGTCATTAAACGCCTTTTGGTTAGCTTGGCGAAGAAATTTGGCGGCGGGGCTGAATCCTTGCAAAGTAACGACCATCTCTACTCCCCTCCGAATCTTTGTTCAGCATTTTTGGTGAAGCTGAAGAATACAAAGTTTTTCAAAAACCGCATCTCCTTCAGGTGTTGCTCAATGGTGGCTTTGTTTACATTGATCGGCCCAGTGGTGAAAATATTAATATCCACGAACAACAACTTTTTAGGAATTATGGGTGGCTGAGGGCATTGAATCGCTCGCACAAGATTCACCCGATAGGGATAATCGGGCACCTCCATTGTATCCTGCCGGAAAAACGTGTTCGGGCGAAGTCCGATCGACTCAGTCATGGCCGATGGCTCTTTCACAACATCGGAAGCTTGCTCTTGTTCTTTCAATTCTATTTGCGAGATAAAGCGTACACTCAGTCGCTCAACGGTTACGGGAGCGGCAAGTTCAACGAAAGCATCCCAAAACCGAACGGCCTTAGCGACAAACGTCGGCCAGTTCTCATACGGGGCCAAGCGGCTGAAAACAACCGCATTCAGCATAAGCTGACCGATATATTTTTGATCAGTGCTTTCCAGTCGAAACCCATTCCAGCGGATTTGTTGCCGGGGTTCTACGCCCTCAGCCCAGAGATTCATCGCCAAGTCTATCGGCTGCTGATCACGAAGCGAGAATTCGCAAAAACGCTGCTCAAGTTCCTTTTTCACATTCTCTCGATCCAGTACCCTACTGGGCGAAGCCTGCCAATAAATCACCGCTTCTACGATCGGCGCCTTATGCAGATGTGGGAATTTTCTGTCAACATCCATTCGGAAGCTGTTGAGTTCGCGCATGGGGTCCTCTTTTGTGATTCCACATCGATTTTAGTTTTGTTGTCCGATACCTTGACAAAAACCGTGACCAACGCAATGACGCTGACCGATGAAACAGCGTAACCCATTGAAAAGATTGGAGCGGGAAACGGGATTTGAACCCGCGACCCTCGCCTTGGCAAGGCGATGCTCTACCGCTGAGCTATTCCCGCTTGTTTCGGGGCATACTATAAGAAAGAATGTAGTGGGAGTCAAATAATCGTTCGTATTGAACAGTCTAAAACAACGGAGGGAGAAGGATATTCGCAAAAAATGGCATTTACTCCTGCAGCAAGAAAATCGTACAATCCCGATGTGATGAGTTTGTACCTTGTGCTGCTTACTTTATCTCTATTCGTCATTGCGTTTCTCTACGCTTCCGTGGGTCATGCTGGCGCATCGGGTTACATCGCGGTCATGTTTCTATTTAACATGGCAGCGTCAGAAATAAGACCGATCGCCCTCATTCTCAATATTTTGGTGGCCGGTATTGCCTCCTGGCAGTTCTGGCGCGCGGAGCATTTCTCATGGCCACTCTTCTGGCCATTCGCGCTCTTCTCCATTCCTTTTGCGTTTCTGGGGGGAACGCTCGATCTCGAAACCCATCTCTTCAAGATTCTGCTCGGGATGACCCTGTTTTGTTCTGCGGTTCGTTTTCTAAGCCAACCGCCAATTGAGGCGGACACTCGCTCGCCCTCCCGCCCTCTCTCCTTTGGAGTGGGAGCAGGGATAGGGTTGCTTGCGGGTCTGACCGGTACGGGCGGTGGCATTTTTCTGACACCGCTCGTCATTTTCATGCGTTGGGCACACACAAAACGGGCTTCGGCCGTTTCCGCTCTCTTTATTCTCGTCAATTCAGTCTCAGGGCTACTCGGCAATGTCCATACCACACGGGGTGTTCCTCTATTGGTTTTACCCTTTTCCGTTGCGGTCGTTTGCGGCGGAACAATCGGCGCTTATTTGGGCAGTCGCCGGTTCACCTATGTCCTCATCCAACGGTTGCTCGCAGTGGCGCTGACCATTGCGGGTATCAAGCTCATTTTTACATAGAGGTTCTGTCAACAATAATCGGCGTTGCAATAAGACCCCGGTTGAGTCTAATCTATCGGTATGAAACCGCCCTTTCGACATCTCTTTTTACTATCGGTCTTCGTCCTCTTGAACCCCTTCTTCTCCTTTGCGATCGGGTTTGATTTCTCCCGTCACAGTATCCCACTCAACAGGATTGTCGAGGAGGCGCCGCTGAAAGATCCCATCCCCGCCCTCTTGAATCCACAATTTGTTTTGGGCAGTCAAGCCTCTCACCTGAAGGGAGGCGACCGGATACTGGGGATGGTGATGGGTCAAGAAGCAAAGGCCTATCCAATTAAAATCTTAAATTGGCACGAGCTGGTGAACGATCGCATCGCAGGCCACCCCATACTGGTTACCTATTGTCCTTCATGTGGAACCGGCATCGCCTTCGATCCGGTGGTGGGACAAAAACAGCTGATTTTTGGTGTTACCGGATTTCTTTATAATGATACCCTGCTGATGTACGACCACCCTACGGGAAGCCTCTGGTCCCAAGTCAGCATGGAAGCGGTGACAGGTCCGTTGATGGGAGCCAAACTGAATCCGTTTTACTTGGAACATGCCTCGTGGAAAGAGTGGTTCACTGAACACCCAATGACCCTTGTGCTGTCACCTAAAACCGGATTTGTCAGAGATTACGATCGAGACCCTTGGGCAGGAGAAAATCGTCAAGGCCCTTTGAGTGGGGCAAAAAAAAACGGCTCATTGCCCCCACAAGAATGGGTTCTCGGAATCAAGATTGGCCCATTCTATAAGGCATACCCATTTTCAGCGCTTAAAAATGTACCAGAGAAAGGGGTCAGTGACACCGTGGGCGAACAGCCGGTCCGAATTTTCTTCGATCCAAAGTCACGTGAGGCCCGTGCCATCCGTCCAGGCGGTCTCCCCATTGAAATGCAGTTGATGACCCACTGGTTCTCGTGGCATGCTTTTTACCCGGAGACCACCGTGTATCACCCCTCACAGAAATAGAGGGTGTCGAACTACTCCGTATAGTCAAAAAACGTTGCGAATCCTCTTTTCGCGACATCCGCTGCCTTGATTTTCCAACGGTCTTGATTGATCACCAAAGCCGCCACCGCAATCTCCGGGTCGTCTATGGGGGCCATCCCCACAAACCAATTGACATGGCCAGGAGGGTCCTTGCCGGTCAGCGACCCTGTCTTTCCAGCCACCGTCACGCCTTCTAGAGGAATTTTCTTCTGTCGGATATTGAACGCCTTACGGGAAGTTCCCTTCAACACCGTCAACCCCATCATCGTACGCAAGACACGAGCAGTCTCGGGTGCGATCACCCTCGTGAGGGGCTTCGGTTCGCATTGATACAATGGCATTCCCTGTGGATCAAGAATCCGATCGACCACACAGGGCGTCATCATCACCCCATCGTTCGCGATCACGGCGCCGATGAGGGCCGCATGCAAAGGAGAGAGACCGACATCACCAAATCCTGCTGCGGCCTCTGCCAGTTCCTGTGTCCCAAACCCTATTTTCATTCGACTGATCTGGATCGGCAGTTCGAACGGAATCACCTGATTGAAACCAAATTGTTCTCCATACTCAAGCAATATGGGGACGTTCAAAAAACGGAGCGCCAGTTTGGCAAAGGGGGCATTACACGATTTGGCCAACGCATCGGCCATCATGATGCGAGACCGATCTTTTTTAGAGTCTTTCCAATTTTCAGGCCCCAACTGAGCACATCCTCCACGATAGGCAACGGTCGTTGTCGGAATTGCCTTCTTCTCTTCCAGCAGGGCAGATGCAGTAATCAATTTGAAAATTGAGGCCGCAGGATAGGTCGCCCGCAATGAAAGTGTTCTTGCATTGGGGTGCGTAGAATACTCCACCATCGCCAACAACTTGCCTGTATGAGGTTCGATGGCGATAAAAACACCATATGGGACTTTGTATTGTTTAAAAAAATCTTCCACTTCTTTTTGAAGTTTTGTGTCAATGGTGTAAATCGCGCGAACCCCATTAAATTCCGATCGTCCCTTTTTGATTTCCTCCATGTAGCGATCGTCGTTGAAGTGAAGCGTCCCCCTATTAAGAGAGAAGGGTGTCCCTTTGAGGAGCGAGGGGGCGGCCTTCTCATGCGATTCAAGCGCAATGGCGCGAACAGACAAGCCCCATGAAAGAAGGATCATCCCAATCACCCTACCCATTTCACCCCATCTCTTTCTCATCGTTCCTTCGGGTCTATCATGATAATGGGCTCATTCTGTTCCCTATCGTTCCATTGAATGGTTCGTTCCAATCCCTGCACCAGCAGCTTCATTTTGTCAACAAAGATATCTTTCTGTTTGTGCAGATCCATCAGTTCGGCCCGACCCTTTGATGCCTCTTTTTGGGCAGATTGCGTGACCTCTTCGGCACGCATCTCGGCATTTCGAATAATCAGCTCCGCCTCCCGTTGAGAAGAAGATTTGATGTCGTCAATCGCCTTCTGCGCGAGCATCAATATCTGAGTCAACGATGCCTCGTTTTTTTTCAGCTCGGCAATCTGTTGGTCTTTCTCCTCTCTCTGTTCTTTTAAGCTGTTGTGTGCTTGCAAAATCGCATCGAGCTCCCCTGCCAGCGTTTCCAAAAAGAGGTGAACCGCCTCCTTCTCATACCCCCGGAAACAAACGGGAAAGGTCATGTTGCGAATCTCAAGAGATGTTATCTTCATTGGGTCTTCCCTTCCCTGAACACTTCGTTAAAAACGGCCGGAGCTGCCAAGTTGCGCTGCTATGTCGTAGAGCGAATGAACCAAAAACTTTCGTAGAAACATAATCGCAAAAAGGACAATCATCGGGGCAAGGTCAATCCCCGTGCTATACGCCCCCATCATCCTCCGGATCGGATAGAAAATCGGCTCGGTGATATTATAAACAAACTGCACGATGGAATTGTAAGGATCAGGGCTAACCCATGAGAGCAAAGATCGAATAATCACCACCCACATATAGAAGGTCAGAAGATAATCGAACACCTCTGCCAAAGCAGACACAAAATTCGCCGCGAAAAACATGCGCTTATTTCTCCCGTCCCAGCTCTTTTGAACGTTCTGTCGCAGCCGAAACTGCTGCGATGAAGGCGGCCCGTGCCGACCCCTCCTCCAATTTCTGCAACCCCATGATCGTGGTGCCACCGGGTGAGGCCACTCGATCTTTGAGCTCGGCAGGATGCATCCCCGTCTCAAGGATCATCGCAGCCGTTCCATAAACGGTCTGCGCCGCAAGGGAGAGTGCCGTCTCTCGTGTGAGTCCGTTCTTGACCCCACCGTCCGCCATTGCCTCAATCACAACCGCAACAAAGGCGGGACCACTTGCCGCAAGCCCAGTCACGGCGTCCAGCATTGCCTCTGAAAGGACGGATGTCTTTCCCACCGTATCAAAAATGCCCCGCACCGATGCCAGCAGGCTGGGAGAAATATCGCTCCCAGGAGACAAAGCAATGGCGCCGGCCGCCACTTGAACAGGGAGATTTGGCATCACGCGAATCAACTGGGTTGTCCGTCCCAACTGGGCCGCAAGGCGCCTAAGCGTGACCCCCGCCATCATTGAGATCACCGGTTTCTCTTTGATCTCATCCCTGATCTCGGCCAGCACCCCATCGCTCACCTGCGGCTTCACCGCCAGCACAATCATGGCAGCTTCTTGAACTGCTTTTCGATTATCAGATGTCGTGCAGATCGCGTATTTTCTGGAAAGCTGATCGAGTCGCTCCACAGAAATATCGGAAGCAATCAGCTCCGTCGCCTTAAATGACCCGGCGGTCAGAACCCCTCGGACAATCGCCTCCGTCATGTTGCCGGCCCCGATAAACGCAAGGGCGCCCGTAAGGACCCCCTGATTGATTTCTCGATCCATTAATTTCTCTCCCCAAAAATCGCCCGTCCGACCCGCACCCATTTGGCCCCCTCTTCAATTGCCACCTCGAAATCAGATGACATCCCCATCGAAAACTGGTGGATCCCCACCTGCGTCCCCAACCGACGCAACGACGCAAAATAGGGCCTCGCCCCTTCCGCATTGGGTGTGACCGGTGGAATCACCATCAACCCTTGTAACGAAAGATGCCTCAACTGCCCCACCTCCCAAACCAAGCGCGAGAGGGCTTCCACCGACACCCCCTGCTTACTGATTTCTCCTGCCAGATTGACCTCTATCAAGACTGGCTGAACGATCGCCCGTTTTTCGGCCTCTTGATGGACCTTTTCCGCAAGATGCAACGAATCAATCGAATGGATCAGGTCAAATAAGCCGACTACCTGCCGCACCTTATTCGTCTGCAAGGGGCCAATAAAATGGACCGAAAACCGCTCCTGCCCTTCGACGAAAAATTTTTGCACCCCCTCCCGAACACGATTCTCTCCAAACACAGCAACGCCGGAACGCGCGGCCTCTCGAACCTGGGCAATCCCCACCCCTTTCGATGCCGCCACGAGGACAATCTCTTCCGGAGAGCGGCCCGATCGAATCGCTGCTTGTTCAATCTTTTTAAGAACCCTTGCAACAGATTGTGCAACACGCTCAATCATTTCAACACAATTCCGCTGGTCATATTATTCCCCAATGTTTTGTCCCGTCTGAATGAACTAAAAAGATCGGGCCGACAGGCGGTGCAAAGAGCGCTTGCGGCAATCTGATGAGAGGGAACGGCTGCCGCTTCAAGTTGACAAAAATTAAGTGCCGGCAAGTCGAGCATCACCTGCCCATCCGGTTTCTTACGGAGCGCCCCCGCTCCATATCCTTTTTGGATAGGGGACCAAACCTCTTCCCCCACCACATAACAGCATGGACCGATGGATGGGCCGATCCCCACCACCAGATTTTGGGGTGCGCATCCGTAGGACTGCACCATCGTATGAACTGCCTTTCCTGAAATATTCAGCGCTGTCCCCCGCCAACCGGCATGAATGGCCGCGATCACACGTTTCACCGGATCAACAATCAGAACCGGCACACAATCAGCGGTGGAAACGGAAAGCATCCTATCCGGCCTGTCGGTGATAAGACCGTCTGCCGACACCCCCGACATATCACGGTCGTCCACAACGTGCAGAAGCCGATCGCCATGAACTTGATGAGCACGTATTACCCCCTTCGGCTCACCTGGGATACCCCCTGCTGAAGCAAGGTGTCGCGTCCCGAAGAAATGAAACACCCCCGACCGAGACAGAAGCCCCAACTGGAGATAGGTGTCCCCCTGCTGATATGTGAATGAGGGATTGCTAATCAATCTGTTTTCTCAAAAATGTGGGAACATCCCAACTCTCTTCCGCAGTCAGATGGGGAAATTTCTCTTTTTCTCTGATCGGCCATCTTGATCCGCCACCCCGATTGTGGACTTTTATCTCTCCTTTATTGGGCACCAGACGAAACCCCTTTTTCACAACCTCTTCGGTTTCGTCTGCAAAACCGGTTGCGATCACAGTCACTGTCACCTCGTCGGTCATCTCCTGATCCACCACAAATCCGCAAATGATGTTGGCCGATGGATCCACCATCTTCTGAATCCTGGAAGCGGCCTCATCGGCTTCGTGGAGGGAGAGATTCCGCCCCCCGGTGACGTTAATTAAGACCCCCCGTGCCCCTTCGATAGAACCCTCGCTGAGGAACGGGCTATGGATCGCCTGTTCTGCCGCTTCGATCGCTCTGTTTGGGCCTTTGGCGCTTCCAATCCCCATCACCGCCCGACCCGTGTGTGACATGGTGGTTCGCACATCTGCGAAGTCCACGTTGATCAAGCCGGGTATCGTAATTAAATCGGAGACCCCCTGAACCGCTTGCCGAAGGACATCGTCCGCAATTTGAAACGATTCTTGAATCGGCACCGTTTTGTCTATGACACTCAAGAGCAACTGATTCGGAATGACAATGACCGTATGACAGGCTTTCTTCATTTCAAGAATCCCCTCGTCTGCGTTCCGTTTTCTGGGAAGCCCCTCAAATTGGAACGGCTGGGTCACCACGCCGGCCGTCAAAATTCCCATCTCCTTCGCGGCAGCAGCAATGACGGGAGCGGCGCCGGTTCCGGTTCCCCCTCCCATCCCGGCCGTGATAAAAACCATGTCGGTGTTGACCAGAAGCTCCTTGATCCTTTCAGAGGCCTCCACCGCAGACTCTTTGCCCACCTCCGGATGAGCGCCGGCCCCCTGTCCACGTGTCCGTTTTGCCCCCAGTTGAACTTTGTGGGTGGCCAAACTATTTCGCAATACCTGAACATCGGTGTTGGCCGCGATAAACTCTACCCCTTTCAAGCCGCAACGAACCATATTGTTCACGGCATTGCCTCCTCCCCCCCCCACCCCAATCACCTTGATCCGCGTGAGAGGCGCCTCTTGTTCCGGTTCTTCATCAAACATGAGTAACATATTTTTCCCCTCCATTTTTCTCCCTCCATTTAAAATGGTTTGACACTTCTTTAAAAAAACTCTTTCACCCAGCTCTTCATCATATGCCTGATTTGACCCAAGGTGGTTCTCTTTCTTGTTCTTTGTATCTCCTGATTGCCTGCATTTCGGACCGGATAGAGGATCAGCCCAACACCGGTCGAGTAAATGGGGCTACTCACCATATCAATTAATCCAATCACGTCATGCGGATTTCCAGATCGCGCCGGAAGGCCCAAAACCTTTTCGGCCACATCCACGATCCCCGGCATACAAACCCCTCCCCCCGTTATCACGACACCCGATGCCACTCGATCCTGTCCAACCTGATCGATTTCCCGCGCCACCAAATTAAAAATCTCTTCTGCCCTTGGCTCCATAATATCGGCAAGGACATGCCGTGATAAAATCCGAGTCGGTCGCCCCCCCATGCTCTGCACCTCAATCACCTCAGTGGCCTCGACGAGATCCGACCATGCGGCGCCATATTTTATTTTAATCCGTTCAGCCTCATCCAAAGGGGTATGCAATCCAATGGCAATATCCTTCGTAAAATTGGAGCCACCAATCGCAAAAACCGCCGTGTGCCGAACGCCACCCTCCATAAAAATAGCGACATCGGTTGTCCCGCCGCCAATATCTACCAACACCACCCCCAACTCTTTTTCTTCCATCGTCAAGGTCGCCTCGCTGGAGGCAAGCGGCTGCAACACCATTCTCATCATCGCAAGTCCTGCCCGTTCCAGACTTTTGACAATATTTTGAGCCGATGTCACGGCGCCGGTCACCACATGAATGTCCACTTCGAGTCGTCCCCCTGACAATCCCAACGGATCGCGAATCCCTGCCTGACCATCCACAACAAACCCACGGTGGATCACATGCAAAATTTCCCGATCCATCGGAACCTGGACCGACGCCTGCGCGGCATCGGTAACATGCTCAATGTCAGCGCGGCTGACCTCGTTGCCTTTGATTAAAATGACGCCATGTCCACTGTGTCCCTGGATATGCCCACCCGCAATACCGACATAGACAGAGTGAATCCGAACATCGGCCATCCGCTCGGCCTCCTCCACCGCCTTTTTAATAGACTCGACCGTCTCTTCAATATCGACCACCACCCCTTTTTTCAGGCCTTTTGAAGGGGCACTCCCCACCCCAATGATCTTGACCTTTCCATCCGTGGAGACGACGCCCACAATCACGCAGGTCTTGGTGGTTCCAATGTCAAGACCGACCACAATGTTTTCATGTTTGGCCATGGTGACTCCTTATCCAACCACCTTGTCCCACTGCAATGTTATAGGGTTTCTACAACCACCATGCCGGAAAAACGAAGGTCAACGGTAGGATGTGAAACCACTCGACGGGCGAGGTCGGACTCTATCTTTTCAAAAGCGTTCCACCGCGCTTCATAATCTTCCATGCCAAAATGAAGCGTCACCTCCGGCAAGTAGACCACCAGATCACCAGAATGAATCATGTCCACCATGAGACCTGCCCTATCCGAAAGGAGGCTTGCCAACAGCAGGGCCTGCGGGTAACGTGCCGCATCAAAATGCGTGATGCGGGGGAGATTCGGAAAAGCATCGTGGAACAAACGCTCTTTGTTCCCTTGCCCCTTTTGCAGAATAACCCCCTCCTCATCTCTTAAAAAGGTCTCGGAGGTTCCGATCCATTCGACTGCAGCCGGCCTTCGTTCCGTGATAAAAAAGGTCAATCGCCCCGGTAAATCTTTTCGAATTGAGGCCACCTTGACCCACGGTTCTCTCTCCACCCTGTCCCGGAGTTCCCGCATATCCAGATGAAGCATTGGGGCGCCTGACAGATACTGAAATCGTTTTTCCATGTCAGGCGATTTGAGATGGACAAGCCCAATCCACCGCGTCTCCCGCACGCTAAAATGAGACGAGACATGCGCCCAAAAATCGGAGTGGGCAATGATCTGTTGTCCCACAAAATAAAGGCCGGACAAAATGGCGGAGCTGACGATGAAGATCAGATGTCCCCTCCATCGCGGCGGATCCCCAACCCGAACGCCACACGAACGAACCCTTGAACGCCTCTCTCGATGTGTCATCCCTTTCCCTACAGCGACGCCGTTTCTAAAATTGACTCGACCAATTGATCAAATGAGATTCCCTCTCCCCTCGCAATCTCAGGCAAGAGACTGGTCTCTGTCATCCCAGGCAAAGAATTTAACTCCAATAGGCACGGCTTCATTTCTTTATCAATAATGAAGTCAACTCGGCTGATCCCCTTACACCCCAGCAGCCTGTGCGCCAGAGACCCCTGCTCCAAGAGCTCCCTATAAACAGTTGGCGGGAGTGGGGCAGGATAAATGTGTTTCGATCCGCCCAACTGATATTTGGCTGCATAGTCGTAAAACTTCCCTTGCGGACAAATCTCAATGGCGCCTAAGGCCGCTTCACCCAAAATCCCAACATGCACCTCCCGCCCATCAATATATTGTTCTATCAAAACGCGCGGGCCGTATTGGAATGCGCATTCAATGGCGGCCTCCCGTTCCTCCGCATTCGAGACAATGGAGACGCCCACACTCGAACCTTCCGAGACCGGCTTCACCACATGAGGGAATAAAAACGCAATCCCAGATAGATCAAACGATCTGGGACGTGACCGCTCCATCAGATGAAAGAGAGGGGCGCAAAGCCCCCCTGCCACAAACAATTGTCGCGAGGCCACCTTGTCCATCCCCAATGCGGAGGCCAATAGCCCCGACCCGGTATAGGGAATCTGCATCCACTCCAAAAGCCCCTGAATCGCCCCGTCCTCTCCAAAACGACCATGTAGCGTAACAAAGGCAAGCTCAATCCGCTCCGCACGCAAGACGGAGGCGACTTCCCTTCCCGCATCAATGGCGGATGCCTGATAGCCGAGACGCTTTAATGCCGCAAGCACCGCAGCGCCACTCTTCAAGGAAATCTCCCGTTCGGACGACATGCCCCCCATCAACACCCCAATCCGTTTATTGAGTCGCTCGGAACGGGTCATGGTTCATTCCCCACAATTTTGATCTCCAGCGCAAGGGTAATACCCGACATCTTTTGGACCGATTCTGAAATGAAGGCGATCAAGTCCAAAACATTCCGTGCGGTCGCAGCACCACGGTTGACAATAAAATTGGCATGTTGTGCCGAGACCTCTGCCTTCCCCATCCGATACCCTTTTAATCCCGCTCGTTCTATCATCTCACCTGCAAATTGTCCCGGGGGATTCTTAAAAATGGATCCCGCATTGAAAAAGGCGAGTGGCTGTTTCTTCCGACGATGCTCAAGATGTTCTTTCATCCGAAGCTCAATCTCGTTCCGAGGAGCAGGGGTCAGATGAAACCGTGCAGAGACCACCACCCGATCTCTCAGTGAGGCTGACCGATAGCCGAATTCCAGTGCCCCTTTATCCATCTCACCGACCTGTCCATCGGAATCAACGGCTCGGATTGTTTCAATGAATGACCCGGTTTCCATTCCTGAAATTCCGGCATTCATTGCCACTGCCCCTCCCACGGCGCCGGGAATCCCGGTCGCAAATTCAAGGCCGGAAAGCCCCGCTTCCATCGCGTAGATTGCAAGACGGGGAAACGAAACCCCCGCTTCGGCGATCACGTCATGACCCTCTCGCTCCATCCGATTCAAATGTTTCAAGGAGATCACAACCCCCCTGATCCCACCATCTTGCACAAGAAGATTGCTCCCCTTCCCCAAAACAAAGGAGGTTGCACCGGCCGAAGCAATAGCCTGCCGCAGCAAAGAAAGCTCCGAAACCGATTGTGGATAAACAATCAGATCGGCCTTTCCCCCAATCTTCAGTGAGGTATAGGGCGCCATCGGCTCATCCAGTTGGAATGGAGCCGCAATGCCCTTCAGTAATTCTTTCATAGGGATCGCACCCCCCGCAGGCGACGCTCGCCCCGCAGCACCGCGCAACGGAGCAATCGGATCGCGCAGCAGGTTTTTAGAGGCGCTCTTTTGATTTATTTCAGACCAACCAATTGATAACATGCTTTCACAATTTCCTGAGCGGCATGGGGATGCCCGGACTGTTTTGCCGCCGCCCCCATTTTCTGAAGATGAGGCCGATCGGACAAGAGCGCAATCAGCCGCTCGGCAAGACGAGACCCGGAAAGGTCGCGATCCAAAATCATTTCGGCCCCACCCCCCGAGACAACGGCCGCCGCATTTCTTTCTTGATGCCCTTCGGCATGGGGAAACGGCACCAGAATGGCTGGCTTCCCAATGGCTGTCAGCTCGGCAACGGTGATCGCCCCAGCCCGACAGAGGACAAGATGGGCCACGGCGTACACCTCCGCAATGTTGTCAATAAAAGGGACAACCTGTACCGACATCCGAGAAGACGAGGACGAAGAGCCCGTCTTGTATCCCTCCAAAACCATTTTATAATCTCGTTCCCCCGTCTGATGGATGATATTCATCGCCATGCCTGCCTCTTTCAAAATAGGAACCGCCTTCTGCATCGCCTGATTGATCTGATGGGCGCCCTGACTTCCTCCCATCACCAAAAGGGTCAATGTGCCTTCAAATGAAGGAGTTGAAAAATCTCCTTCCGTCAGATGAGGCCGAATCGGAACCCCCAGCCGTAACACCTTTCGCACCCTTTGTTTTTGGCATGTTTCTTCAAAGGCGGTAATGACCAGATCGGCGTAGGGCGCAAGCCACCGATTCGCCATGCCGGGCACTGCGTTCGGCTCCAAAAGCGCTCGTTTGATTCCGAGCAAAATCGCTGCAAGAAGGACCGGGCCTGACGCATATCCACCGACCCCCAGCACCATGTGGGGGGAGAAACGACGCAAGATAGCAATGGACTGAAAAAGACCCACCGGGATCAGCAAAAGAGCGCGCGCCTTCTTCATCCACCCCCCTCCCACAAAGCCTGCGGCCGAAATTGTTGCAAGGGCAAAGCCCTTCGCGGGGATGAGACGACGCTCCATCCCCCATCGGGTCCCGACAAAAAGAATCCGACAGGAAGGCTCGTGCCGCAAAAAGGTCTCGGCCAACGCAATGCCGGGATAGAGATGCCCTCCCGATCCACCCCCCGCAATCACCAGATTCATCCGATTCCTCCATTCCTGTTGAGAGGCATTCCGTCTCGCGCGAGATTCATCAGCAGCCCCGCTGCCAAACTGTTCGCCAACAACGACGATCCTCCGTAACTGATAAACGGAAGTGACAGCCCCTTCGTTGGGAAAAGGCCGGTGACCACACCCATATTGATCATGGCCGGCAGGACAATCATCAGCGTCAGACCGATCGCGAGCATTTGTGCATAGGGATCGGAGAGCAACCTCCCAATGAAAAATCCACGCCACAGGAGAAACAAAAAAAGGAGCAGGAGGGTCACCGTTCCCAGAAAACCGAATTCTTCACCAATGATGGCGTAGATAAAATCGGTTTGGGGCTCAGGTAGAAAATCGTGCGCCTGTTGCCCCCATCCCAATCCGACTCCGAAAAACCCACCACTTCCCATTGCGATATAAGATTGACGGATTTGAAAAGAAAGATTGCCATTCAATTTTCCATCTCCCATCCCTTCGAGGTATGTTTTGAGTCGTTCCATCCGATACGGCGCGCTGACCATCCAAGCCGCAAGAAGTGGAACGACCACGAGAAGAAGACCCACTAGATGACGACGGGGAACCTCGCTGAAAAACAAAAGCGATGCCGCGATGAAAAAGAGGATAACCCCTGCCCCAAAATCGCGTTCGGCCAACACCAGGACAATAATGGTGCCAACAACAGAAACGGCCGGCATTAATCCTTTTCGGAACAGATGCAGTACCTCTCGCTTCCGGGCTGTGTAGTGACTGAGATAAATCACCACAAACAATTTTGCAAACTCGGAAGGTTGAATGCTGGAGGTGCCGATCGGCAACCAACGCTTTGCGCCACCGATCGTCTGCCCCCACAACAAAACCGATATCAGGGACAATACAATGCCGAGCGCCAGATAGGGAACGCAGTCTGATAATCTCTGATAGTCTATCTTGTAAGCAATCCAGAAACCGATTGCCGCAATCAAGAGCGACACCCCCTGTTTCTCAAATGGAGATAGATGGGGCTGATGCTCCCGCATCGCCGTCACCCCACTGGCGCTAAAAACCATTAAGATGCCCCAGAGGGAGAGGAACAAAAAAATGACAGCGAGTGGCCGATCCATTCCAGAGGTACGGAGATAGGCTGTAGGCTGTAGACTGTAGGCTGTGAAATCTCTTCTTTCTTGCATCTGTCGTTGTCTTCTAAAAACCTGAAATTGAAAACCTTATTGACTCAACCTTGCGACCGCTTCTCGAAATCGTTCGCCCCGATCTTGAAAATCCTTGAACATATCAAAACTCGCTGCGGCGGGAGAGAGAAGCACCACATCGCCCGCACGGGCAGAGGCGGCTGCCACCGAGACGGCTTCTTCCATCGTTTCTACCGAAATCTGATCGGGGTGATCGGAAAAACAATCGGACATCGCTCCTCGCGTCTCGCCCATTAAAATAAGCCGTTTGACCTTTTTACACACTCTCTCTTTCATCAGAGAGAAGTCGCTTCCTTTTCCTCGTCCCCCTGCAATTAAAACGACCGGATCGTTCATCCCCTCCAACGATTTGAGGACGGCCCCCACGTTGGTCCCCTTTGAATCATTGATATACCGTACCCCACGAACCTCCCGAACCAGTTCCATTCGATGGGGGAGACCGGTCAGTCCACGAATCGCGCGACCAATGAGATCGGCCGGTAGACCGCAGAGAGAACAGAGCGCCGTGGCCGCCATCAGATTCTCCAGATTGTGTCTCCCCAAAAGAGGAATCTCCCGAATTGGAACCACCTCTTCGACGCAACCGTGGATGTTGTGGACCATCTTTTCTCCCTCGACAAAGACCCCCCGTTCCGGCCTTGACCTCCAGCTAAAATGGATTGGCCTTGCTGCAAGGGATGGGGGAGAGGCCATGGGGTCGTCCGAGGGGAGGGGTATCACGGCCGCATCCTGCCCAGACTGATTCTTGAAGATACGCCACTTGGCCTGTTGGTATGCCTCGAACGTGGGATAACGATCCATATGATCCGGGGTGATATTGAGGAGCGCTGCAAAACGGGGATGAAAATTCACGATCGTTTCAAGCTGAAAGGAACTGATCTCTGCCACCACAAACTCCCATGAATCACC